>Ga0335398_10011000_pt1 | contig 10225 bp, 12 predicted proteins | sample BON03_FD_205742 | JGI IMG/M metagenome (GOLD analysis project Ga0335398, IMG submission 205742) | Freshwater microbial communities from Lake Bonney liftoff mats and glacier meltwater in Antarctica - BON-03 (spades assembly) (version 2) | ecosystem: Environmental > Aquatic > Freshwater > Ice >... | reverse complement strand
TTGTTAAAATATCTAATCCAATACTACCGCCGAGCGAATGTCCTGATAGCGTATAATCCTTGTCGCCATATTGTCTCATAATCTGACGCGTCGTGTGACGGCGTTCTCTAAATTGTGGATTTAATTTTTGAACCCCTACGCCTAACGCTACATCACTCAACAAGTCACGCGGGCTATGGACATTCGTGCCTGTATAATTGATATGGACTTTATTGTCTTTGGTTGCCGTCAAGACATCTTTTGTAGTTCGCGCCGAGTCTAGCGTGTAACCTAGCCTATCTAATTTGCGTTTGGCGTAGGCGTCTTGCTTTTCTTTGTTCTCACCCTGCTGGTAGCGGTAATGTATCTGAGCGATTTTAGCAGAGGTATTCATATACTATAGAACTTTATAATAAGTTGCTAATCTTTTTTTAAACTTTAATATAAATGAGCGTCAGTATTGTCGTTCCAACTTACAACCGTAAAAGTTTTGAGAAGTTGTTAGCCCATAATATAAATACTCAGACCTATTTTAATATTGTAGAAGTCATCGTATTAGACGACGGTGACGATGAACCCTTGTGTATAAAAACAAGGTATCCCGTGCATAATTATCGCGTGAGTCGTTGTTCTATTGGAGCCAAGCGGAATTATGGCGTTCAAGTCGCCGTAGGACATTACATCGCTTTTATGGACACGGACGATTTTTATATGCCCGATTTTATCGCCCATTCCGTTTTTGAAATGGAGACAAACCATAAGTCCATCGCGGGGTCTGCGGATATGATTGTATATGATTTAAACCATTTTTATAAACAGAAATGTATCTTTTTACATTATCTAAACGAAGCCACTTTGGTATTTAAAAAGTCCGCCTATCGTCCTTTTTCCGATAGTAACTCCAACGAGGCAGTCCCGTTTTTAGCGTCCCAAATAGGAGAAATTATAGAGACAAATATTGATAAAATAATGTGTTGTGTTAGTCACGGAAACAATACAATTCCAAAAGAACCTTGGTGTGTAGAACTATATAAAATAGAACCCTTGACCCAATATGAAACTCATAAACAACTATTATCTACTCCTATTCTATATGTCGCTTCACCAAGTCACGGCTCTTCTGACCCCACAACAGACCAACATCATTCCTGCGGGTAAGTTTATCTACACCGACGAAACCTTTTTACTTAAAGCACCCGCGTATGTTCCGGGCGAAGCCTTCGCCCGTATGGGTAAGGAACTCATACCCGCACACTTTTCGTATGGACACCAAAATCCTGATTTTACGCTTGTAGCCGCCCCGTCGTTGACGATGAACTACGGAACTTACCTATATAATAGCGTAACAGGCTATCAATAGCGTAACAGGCTATACTTAAAAAATAGCCTGTATGTATGTATACCTTAGACACGCCGTATAGTTCACAAGTTGTGTTTTTAAATTCTGAGAATTGTATTTATAAAACCATAGACGGAGAAGGCGAATACACCTATAACTTTCAAACACCTATTCAGTTACCCCAAAACTGTCAAATGTTGATTAGCATACAAGACGCCCAACTACCTAATATAATACCTAATGTAGACTCTACCAATAATAAAATATCTTTTAAGATACCTACCTTTAGTAAAACATTTACCGTCACTTTAAGCGAAGACGACGGCACGATTGAAAAGGTCTACAGCGTATACGAATGGTTGGCGTTTGTAAATCAACGCATCGTAGAAGAAGCCGTAAACCAGTTTCAATTGTATGGCGAATATCAAGGGTCCAAAATAAAATGGTTTAGTAATTATCCTTTTGAAATCATATCCACAGACGAATATACGACGACTTGTATAGACCTTATTGGCTTCCGTAAAAATGCAACCAATGAGCCCGCCTATGAATCGCCCGGAGTATTGTTGTCCTCGTCTATCAATCCCTCTTATCATATTACGATGCCCTCGTGTGCCCAGTTTAGCGGGACACGATTTATATTTTTAAAGTTTAAAAACATAACTGTCAATAACTTAAACAGTCGCGGAGTCACGGACCAAGCCATCGTTCGTATAGACAACAACGCACCTTATGGATTTATGATTTTTTATAGACCCGTCGAAGCCCATAGGTTTATTATCACAAGGCAGACGATTACGAATATCACCTTCCGACTTACAGACACCAAAGGTAAGACACTTCAATTGTTTAGCAATGACGCACAGATTACCATAAAATTAGAATATATGTATAAGCCAGACTTACGGTCTATGGCAGAAGGCACAATTAAATTTGAATTACGAAAATTAGCCAAGGTCACTATGGACAAAGAAGGGTTTAAGGGCGAATACAACCCAGAGACAAACGAATTTATAGAACCGTAAAATTAATATAAGACACCAATGTATATGAGTTTCGGACAAAAAAAACCGATGATGAACCGCCTTGGATTAAAAAAGTCCGCCCATACTATGATGCGTCTTGGATTAAAAGCCTCTGATATTGCTATGGCGTCCGCCCCAGTCGCCTTACTTGGTGGTCCAGAAATGGCTCCTATTGCTTCGGCTTTAGAAGTCGCTGGAGCCGCTGGTAAGGCTGTCTTCGGGCTTGGCTCCAAGATTGTTTAAACGGTTCTTTTGATATTTTAACCGCATCTTTAATTTTTGGGCTTCTTTGTTTTTTTCATAATATAGTCGGCTGTATTGTCGCATCTCTTCTTTAATCCTTTCCTTGTTTTCTTGATAATACATTCGCCCGTATTCCGCCCTACTACGACCCGCCCTGTATTTATTAACACAGTCGTTAAGTTTCTGTTGCCTTCCTTCTTCGCGTAATAGTTGTTCCTTGGTTTCACACGGATAATTATAGAGTAGCAGTATTCTACAATTTTCTAATCCACATTCGTTCATTAACTCTTTCGACGAACACGAAAGGTTATGGAGGAAATCGTATTTGTGTTTAGCCCAACGACTGGATAAACTGGTTATAGTTGAACCAATATATATCTTTTTTGAACCGGCGGAATATATCATATAAATTTTACCATTCATTATAAACTAACTATATTACTTTCTTTATATTCTTTCTTACTTATATAATTTTAGGTAGCACGGTAGCACGCGGTAGCACGCAGTTTCAAAAGTCCTCCACGGAATCGCCCCTAGGAAATACTTTGGTTTTGAGCGTGCTACCCCGTGCTACCGTGCTACCCCAAATATAAGAACGATTTGAATATAAAATATCTTTAGACTTTATAATGAGTGCTCCCGATGCTATGTCCGAATCCCTAAACTACCCCGCAATTAAGCGCCGCGCAGTAGCGTCGCGCTCGTATCGTGTCAAGGTCAACCCTGCGAACGGTCAAACCTTCACGGCGGGTCAGACTGTAAATATTGATATGCCAAGCAATCTTTCGGGCACCTACTGCAACTGGAATCAATGTTATTTAAAATTTAAGGTTACGCCTGTAGGTGGCACCGCGATTCATCTCGACCGTTGTGGAGCAGCCGGGTTCATCAACCGCCTTCAAGTTATGACCGCGGGAGCACAAATTTTTGATTTACCGAATTGGAATGTGCTTATGACCATTCTTCTGGACGGCGATTCGTCCCCCGCTTACAAAGCGGGCGTAGGAAATATTCTAATGGGCACTCAAGGCGGCAGTCAGCGCGGCGACACCCTAGTCGCTGGAACTGGGCGAACCTTCTGTGTTCCATTCGTCCTTCACCCGTTTGGATTGTCAACACCGCATCGTCTAATGCCACTTTTTTCGTCTGCGCCAGTTCAGTTCAAAATTTCGCTAGAAACTATCGTGAGTTCCCTGAAAGCAGCCACTGTCCCATCCGCACTAAACTTCACAGAAGTAGAACTGGTATGTGTATTCACAGAATTGTCGCCTGGCGCCCAAGCGCAAGTAGACGCAATGAGCGGAGGTGTATATAACATTCTCTGTTCGTCTTACCAAAATGTAGGCAGCACTATGGCGGCGGCTGATACCGCGGTAACTACGAATCTTGGTATTAGCGTGTCGTCACTAGAGCGTATAATTTTATGCCATCGTCCCACAAGTTCACTCAACTCTATTTTAGCCTACAGTCTTGGCAACCGCACCAAGAATGGTCTTTCGCAGTATTCCTTTTTCATTAACTCTGAACAATACCCCGCTCGCCCAGTCATTGTAGAAGATAACTGTGCCGAAGCCTTGGCGGAGTTTCTATTAAGCGACCACAGTTTAGTCAATTTTGATAAACAATCGTCGTTTAATATTGCGGTTACGGGTGCGGCACCGGAATTAAAATCCAACGGTCTGGACGGGCAATCCATCAACGGCATTCTTGTGCCTTACACGATGAACGAGCCGACCGGTCTGGAAGACGGCTCCACGGCGGGCGCAGTTTCCAATATCGGAAGTTTTATTACGGCGGTGGAAATGGAAACTTCTCTTTCCGATGGCCGCTCATCGAGATTATATAGCGGAGTGTCTACGATTTCGAGTACTGTAAACTATCGCGGCGTTTACTCGGCTGCTCCTGCCGCCGCCCAGATTGATTTCTTCGCCCAATTTACGATTTTGATTAGTCTTAACAGCCGCGGCACGAATGTGTTCTCGGTTTCGGTTTAATTATATAACCTTATTAAAATGTTATATAATGAATGTTGTTTTCGTGTGTTCGAAAAAATAGAACCAAAGAGCATAGATTTAGTGTTAGTAGATTTACCATACGGACAGTCGGACTGCGATTGGGACACGACGATAGATTTAGAAAGAATGTGGGAATCTTTGACATTAGTCTGTAAACCGTGCTGTCAATACATTTTTTTCACCACAACCAAATTTGGTAATACATTGATAAATTCAAATCCAAAAGGTTTCCGCTATGATTTGGTGTGGGAAAAAACAAAACCAGTTGGGTTTTTACACGCAAAAAGACAACCCCTAAGAAGCCACGAAATGATATATATATTTCGAACAACGGGTAGCCCTGTTTATAACCCACAAAAAAACCCCGGCAAACCTTACAAAGAAAGAACGGTGACTAAAGGGACTTGTTATAATTATAAAACCTATGAAACTATAAAAGCCAATCCAACTGGAGACAAACATCCAACCTCCGTCCTACATTACTCTATGCGCGACAAGCGGATTCATCCTACACAGAAACCCCTAGATTTATGCGAGTTTTTAGTAAAATCTTATTCGAATGAATGTGATGTTGTGTTAGATTTTTGTATGGGCTCTGGAACTACTATCGTGGCGTGTATCAACAATAACCGCTCTTACATTGGTGTGGAACGAGACAAGGATATATATGATTTGGCTGTAGAGCGTATCAATCAAACTTTACTGTCACCTCCTCGCGACGAATGCGAAGATTAGGGACGCGATGGTCTACGACTTTATTTTCTTCTTCTGTAGATTTAGAAAGTATCTCATATACCTCGGGTGCAAAGCCTGGGAAGCGTTCTTCGTAATAGTCTGGGGCGTATAGTTTGTAATTAACCGAGTTCCAATCTAAATTATCATAACAATCTTCGTCTGCACAATAGTCTAGGAGTCCGTCGAACAACTGTTGGAATTGTTCGGGCTTGTGTTCAATCCAGTCGCCTTTGTTTTTATCATTGAGTTGAGAAGGATTGGGTATATTGGTGCTGTCTCGTTTTATTAGATTATAACTATTCTTCACCGTCTCACGGAATTCATTTTCTGCTTTTAATTGTTCCATTTATAGTATAATTTATTATTTTTTTATCTTTTATAGTTTATATGTCCGATACCGATAGCGAACCCGAACAAACTTTAGAAAAGAAACCCGTTAAAAAGGCACGAGCCAAAAAACCAAAAGCGCCACCCGACGCCCCCGTAGCCGTTGCTCCTGTAGCCGTTGCTCCCGTTGCTCCCGTTGCTCCCGTTGCCGCCGTTGCCGCCGTTGCTCCCGTAGAAGTTGTAGAGAAACCCAAGCGGGTTTTTACGGAAAAGCAAAAAGAAGCCTTGGCGGCGGCCCGTCTAAAACGCAAACTCGACCGAGAAGCCGTAGTCAAAGCCGTAGTCAAAGCCGTAGTCAAGCCCAAACGTGTTTATAAGAAAAAGGCTGCTCCTCCTGTAGCGCCTGTCTTTTATCCTATTGAATTTGTTTAAATTTTCTAAAAGAATAATCCCTACTATATATGAGTCTGGAAATAACCGAAGAACCTAACAAGCGATTAAAAATTATGAATAGCGAGAATCATTTAGATAAGGCATTAGCGGACGACCTACCAGACCCTTTACCGTCCTATAGCGGATTCAACTTCGCCATTGCGGGTTCTAGTGGAAGTGGTAAGACAACCTTACTTACCAGTTTAATGAGTGCTAAAAAAAAGAACGGTATTCGCCAGTCCTATAAAAAATGTTTTGATAAAATCCTAATCTGTTCTCCTACATTAGGACAAGGAAAGTCTATGAAAAAAGACCCGTTCGTCGATGTCTCGCCTGACCGAAAATGGAAGGTGTTTAATAATCAAGTGATGGACGAAATATTTAAGACGCTAGAAGAGAACAGAGAAGAAGAGGAACATAGCGTATTGATATTAGACGACATTGGTTCGCAACTTCGCAAGTCCGCCGGCGCCGAAAAGCAGTTGGTTAGTCTTTTACAGAACAGAAGGCATATGTTTTGTAGTGTGTTTATATTAGTTCAAAAATTTAAAGACCTTCCTATGGGTATCCGTAATAACTTGTCTCACTTTGCAACCTTCCGCCCCAAGAACCAGAAAGAAATGGAATCTATCTGTCAAGAGACAATGCCGTTTAATAAAAAAAACTATCAACAAATTATGAACTATGTCTTTGATAATACGGATATGTTTAGTTTTTTAATGATTGATATGTCCTTGAAAAAAACGAATAAGTTTAGGTATTTTAAAAAATTTAACGAAATCTTTATACAGCAACCCGAATAATATAATCGTAGTGTATATGCGTAAACGAAAGCAAAAAAAAGGGAATGTGTCGCAGACGGTTATTGTCAATGTAGCGAAGAGCGGGGCTAGGGGGAGGGCGCCTAGAGGGGCGCCTAGAGGGGCACCTAGGGCGAACACTGTCGTAACCTACACCGACCAAACGCCTCTACTAAATCTAGTCAAAGAATTTACTCAAAATAATCGGTTAATGTTGGAAGGTTCGAGAGATAACATTACTCGTCCAACCGAACCACGGTTATCCATCGCACCCGACCCACGTTTGTTGATTCCACAGACCATAGACCCGTCCATCGGTCCCGCCCAACGGTTGTCTATGAATCGTTTGACTCCACCGAATCTACCGACCTTACCGAATCTACCCAAGACCTTAGACCCAATGAATCGCTCGTCGACCTTAGACCCAATGAATCGCTCGTCGTTTGGAAAATTACTGCCCATACCGCCAAAACGCTCACGTTCTGTGAGTCCTCCGCGCGCTCCGCCAAAACCCACAAGAGGACTTGCCACTCCTCGGGACACTCCTCGGAAAAACCGCGCCTCTCCACCACCAATCCCCACAAAAGGACTGGCTCGCACACGCGCGCCAAGAAGCGTAAATCGTTACGAAATTTAATATACACTATAATAAATGTCTCTAAAAATAATTAGCGGACACGCCATCTTTAATGAAAACGCCCTTGTATTATCCAAAAAATTTAATTGGATTTTAGAAAAGGAGTTCGACCCACAACCAAACGATTTATATATTGTATTTGGTGCGCACGAACTCGCCCACCCACTTTTAGAACATCAGATTAGAAAAAATATGAGTTTTGGTTATGTTATCTTCAATAGCGAACAACCGAACTCTCAATTCTTTAAAAATAAATACTATATTAACCTTATGAAAAAAAATGTAGTCTTTGATTACAATACAATCAGTTCGAACTATTTAGACCTACACTTTAATATTAAGGTGTTGTCCTATTTTTATTTTGAGTTTATGAAATTTTCTCTAGACCTACCACGCGTCTACGATGTCGCGTTTATTGGAACACGAAGCGTCAAACGAGAATCTATCCTCAACCAACTTCAATTAGACTACCCGAATTTGACGTTCTACATTGATTATAACTGGTCACACGGCTCTGCAGAGTCTATCACGCAAATATTACACGAATGTAAAACCTTATTAAATATTCCGTATTACGACAATAACCCGCTAGAGACACACCGCATTCATAAAGCGTTGGCGTGTGGTTGCCAAGTCGTGTCGTTATACAGCAACGAATCAGACGCCAACGAGTTCTACAAGGATTATGTCCATATGACGGACCGTATCACTTTAGAAGAACGACAGCCTTTGAAGACCTACGAAGAACTGGTCAGCGTCTTAGCCAAAAAGTTTAATCCGCATATGAACTTTATGCTGGAACACATCCATAAAAAATTATTGTCTCTATCTAATGATTCCAATGACGAAAAAGAGAAAATCTTATTGGGAAAGTAAGTTTGAAAAAGATTATCCTTATGTAAAATGGAGAACACGAGACTTGTCGGTAAAGTTTATGATACCTATATCTGTGTTAAAGAGTCTTAATAAAGAAGACACTATAAAATATATTTATTTAAAAAAATAGAGACAAAACTTTTATTACTCTTCTATAATGGCGAACAAATATCAAATTTTTGTAAGACAGTATGCCGCCAAAAAAAAACTATCGTGGAATTGTGCCATATGTGAAATTAAAAAAAAGGAATTATGGAAAGCCGGAACCGGTAATATGACAAAATCAAGTTTTGAAAAAAGGAACACGCGGTAGCACGGTAGCACGGGGTAGCACGCTCAAAACCAAAGTATTTTCCTAGGGCGTTTCCGTGGAGGACTTTTGAAACTGCGTGCTACCGCGTGCTACCGTGCTACCTAAATATTTTATAGTCTTTTTTTTTTATACTTCTAGTCTATAATGTATCAAGTCAGCCTAAGCGGACAATCTGGAAATAGTGCGATGGTTAGTATAGGTACGAATATAAGCAGTGACAATCTGTCCGTCACCAATGCCTCAGTCGTCAATATGACCGTCGGCAATCTTAAGACCACTATTTTTTCACCCAATGTATTTAATACCAGTTCCTTAAACGCCTCAGCCTTGACCTTGCCCGCGAACTATGTGATGCCTATATTGAATGTATCTAAATTAAATGTGTGTAATCTATCTTGTCTCCATATATCCGCCACCTCTATAACCGCCTCGAATGTCCAGCCCACGCTCACCGCGGGAACGAATGTGACGATTGTAAATAATGTGATTAGTGCTTCCAATGACGCTTTAATACCCTCGGCTTTAAATGTCTCTTCTATTACGGTGACAGGCTCGACCATCATTGGCGGAGAGACGATTATAAGCGACAGCCTATTGGTGACGGATACTTTACAGGCGGGGAACTTTGTATGTAACGGAACCATTACAGGCACGAACTTATCCACGACCGCTTTATCCTTTGGCAACGCTTTAGCGTATGCGTCTTCCACAAAAACCTTATCGGTTCAGACCACGGGATTAGTGACGCAAAACTCCACAATCCCTATCACGAGTGGCGCGGTCTATAGTGCAATCAATCAATCGTCGAGTCAATTACATAATGTCCAGCATTATCGGGGCGTGACAGGAACAAGCGAAGACAGCGTGACCGCAGTGGAATACACCGTTCAACCCAATACAACCGATACGGTATTTTTCTTAAATTATTACCCAAAGTTTGAAGGCAGTATGATAACCATTCAAATGTATTATTCTTATACCTTTGGTGTCTCTGGAACAGATACGGTCAACGGACAAATTATTGTAGGCATTCAAAACAACACCACGGATGTTAAAATTCAAGACCAACGACAACGATGGAACTCAAATAGTGCGGGTGGAGGCTCACGCTCTGCCGACATTGGTATGCTTCAAGGCACTTATAAAAATACAACGCCAGTCGGTCAGTTTGATAGAGCAAAATTAGTCATCGTGAACGATAGTGCCAGCGACCAGTTCGTGATTCTTTATGAAGATTACATTACTGTTATGGTGACGGAAACCTTGAATATAATCGGACCATCCGCTACCAATCTAACCATAGGGGGTAATATATCTTGCCAAGCAATCTCGTGTGTAGCCTTGTCGGTCAACCCAGGCGTCAGCACCACGCTTGGTTATACCGAATTCGGGAATGCGTCTTTGGCGTTTGATACAGCGTGTATGTCTTTAAAAGGAAACGCGACCGAGACGGGATATGGGTTCGCTCAATTCACCAATCATACTACGGCTATGAATTCTATGC
>Ga0335398_10010996_pt1 | contig 10229 bp, 9 predicted proteins | sample BON03_FD_205742 | JGI IMG/M metagenome (GOLD analysis project Ga0335398, IMG submission 205742) | Freshwater microbial communities from Lake Bonney liftoff mats and glacier meltwater in Antarctica - BON-03 (spades assembly) (version 2) | ecosystem: Environmental > Aquatic > Freshwater > Ice >... | reverse complement strand
TGCGGCTAGCCTTCGGACGGCACCCGATGCCCGATGCACCCCCCCCACACACCTGATGATGCTAGCCGCATCCAGAACATCATCCACAAGACACCGACACAGCTACCAACATACAATAACGCTAGCCACACCCGCCGCACGCCCCCAACACCCGATGACGCTAGCCGCATGCAATACCGCCACAAGACATGTGCCACCAGCCCTGGCCCTGGCCCCATAGTTGCTGTGTACCCAAGACGCTCTGCGTCTTCCTGTTACTGTTCCTGTACGTCGAGTTGGCCTTGTAGAGGTCGCCTCGTCGTACCCGTGCTGGTAGTCGGCCTTAAAGTCGTAGCGTCGCCTCGGTGGCGGTACGTCTTGGTTTACTGTCTACTAGGTGCTAAATACTATGGTTATCTCGTCGTACCCCCAAGTATAGAGCTTAAGGTAATACCTTAGGGCTCTATGTCTCTCGCGGATGCGACACCCCCCGACTAAGATCGAAACTCCGTTGAGCAAGCATACCTAAGTATGTATACTGAATCCGATAATGGCTAGTGGAGGCTAAATAGAATAATAAATTAAAATTAAAGTACTACCGAATAGATCTCCAAATGCTTTTATAGTTATAAGTATAGTGACGTACGTTACTGGGTGTCTCAACATGTATCCAGTTAGAACGGCGTTCTATCACTTTAAGAATCTCTGCATGTCCTGGTTCTATTTCAACGCGTCCATTAATCATAAAGTAAAGTATCTATGTAGCATCCAAAGGTAACCACATATATATAATATAAAATTAAAATAAAAGAGAAATAAAAATAAAAATAAAATAAAGCTTGAAAAAAAATTAAAATAAAAATTCGTGCGACTTGTGATCGACAGCGAATAATCATTGATAACACATGAGTTATCATCCGATCAGTATGGTTTGTATTATCTGCCTAGCTGGGCTAGGTTGAGATAATATCACCTTGATTTTTTTTCTTTCTTATCTACTGGTTTCGAAACGATCGGTTGAATTAAACTCTGCCTTCCAGGCTTTGGTTTAATTTTAAATGTGTTTCTTACCTACTGGTTTCGAAACTGGTTCCTGATTAAACTCTGCCTTCCAGGCTTTGGTTTAATATTAAATGTAAATGTGTTTCTTACCTAGTGGTTTCGAAACTGGTTCCCGATTAAACTCTGCCTTCCAGGCTTTGGTTTAATATTAAAATCGAAACTGGTTCCCGATTAAACTCTGCCTTCCAGGCTTTGGTTTAATATTAAATGTGTTTCTTACCTACTGGTTTCGAAACTGGGTCCCGATTAAACTCTGCCTTCCAGGCTGTGGAGTTTAAGCAAATGTGTTTCCTGCCTACTGGCTTCGAAACTGGTTCCCGTTTAAATATGCATATCATGAAATAAATTGAATTAAAATGACTAGCCTAAAGGCTACCGATCGTATCGTCATACGTAATAACACTAAGGTGTAGGTCCGTACATCTATAATCTTGTTAGCTGTACGCAAAATTATCTTCCATTGTTAAAAATAGAACAGATTTAGCGATGTATTGCTAAGTATAAATGATAGTGAATCCCTCGTAGAAGGTCTCCATATCTATTCTAAGTTCTAAGAGATCGTGTTCTAGAACAACGAGCACAGAACTGGCATCCAGCGCGTAGTGAACGCGCTCGGGGGTATGAACCCCCTATGGGTGCAAGGTTCTACACAAATACCCACCTTTGTTTTTCTCCCTTTTACGGAAGTTTTGCTCAGTCAGTGTTTGGCGGATCAATGCCGGTATTGTGCGTCTCTCTTTTGCAGATTTTTTAATATAAATGGTTGCAGATTTTTCACTTTGGGGAATGTTTTGGGGCATACATTCTTAAGGGTATAGGTAAGTAAAACGAAAGGTCTAATGTTAATCTAGTCTTTAAATATAAATTATCCGTTGGTCCGGGTACCATAAATGCATGTTATCTTGATTCCAAACGAGTGCTGCGTCTGCATACAGGTCGAGTTCGTACAATCCTACCTTTCTCATAGCATTGTCTCTAGCTTCTGAAAAGGGGGGAGTAGTGAGCTCCTGTGGTGAGAACGTTTGGGAAGGCCAACGAGGGCCGCCGACGGCGTTGGTAGTATAATAATACCACTCGCCGAGTTTAGGCTCTGGCTCCGGGCATGGTGATCCAGTACCAGGCCAGACATGTGCATAGAGCCTTGTGCTTGGAGCTAGTTGGATCTGAAGGTATCCCCGGAACCCCCTCGGGACGTTCTTCAATAGTACAAACGTCTCGAGCGAAGTACAACCCCTTCCCGAGGAGCGCGCTCAGCCTGAACACCAAGTTTGTCAACAACAACAACTTTTTTTACAGCCAAAATTAAAACTGTCGCTCTAGCCGAAAAAAAAATGGCGACGGCCAGCGATAAGTTTGGTCTTTACAGCGAGTGCTGCGAGCGCTTCCTGGCGCCAAGTACGTCGCCGACTTTCTCGTGGGGCGAGCGGCATCCGACCTCGATAAGTTGGGCGTCAAGCTGCGGTTTCCAGGCGGTCTTGATGTGCCGCATGACTTACGGGTGCAGATGCAGATGCAGGCAAGCGGACAATTACGAGCTGCAGAGCTGCGCGCTCAGGCCGCAGAGCGGGCCACCGCCACCGCGTAAGAAGAGGCTGGGCGCGATGCGGTGCTCCACGTTGCCGGGCCGGAGGCTGTACGAAAGGCTGCCTGAGCGGCGCTTGAAGCTGCTCGCGACGCACTGGCCACCCACGCCAAGAAGCAGGGCGCGCGCCGATACGACAACTGTACCGGCGACGGCGACTGAGCCGGAGTGGCGCTCGCGGCCGTCCGCGTACTACCAGCTAGAGATGTGGCGGCAGGTCAAGAGGGCAAGGTCTACAGCTGGCGGCGCGAGCCTCTCGCCGACAAGCCGGGTCGGCTGGGGGGCCAAAGCCCCGGCACCAGCTGCTGCTGCCAGGCAGAGCGCAGAGCCACAAGTCGCCAGCCCGCAAGTCGTGAGGCTTTGCTTGCGCTAGGGTGTCTGCGTGTATTTTGTGTGCGCGGCGAGTGATAAAGACTATATGGTGGAGGAACGCGCGCAGCGGCTGCCGCAGCGTCCAGTATACTGCAGTATACTGCAGTATACTGCAGTATACTGCAGTATACTGCAGTATACTGAGATTTGGGGTTTTTTTTTTCTTATTTTTTAGTCACTCGCGGCTGCTGGGGCGTCGCTGGTCTCGCAGATGAAAAAGATGAAAACGGCTCTATGCACATGTGCTGGATCACCATGCCCGGAGCCGGAGCCTTTAAAGGTGGCTGAAAGGAGTTCGTACTCGACTGTGTGTGTATCAGTCTTGTAGGTGCTTACCGGATGGTAGATAGCGTTAACCTTATTACTAGCGGTTTCTTTATACCGCACTGGCGCCCGTTTCCTGAGAGAGAACCTACCTGCTGACCTGTTTTGAAGTGCAGGGTTTTCAGATGGTGTTACTTCCTGGGCCGAAGGCCGAGGAGGGAATACCGTAGGTGAGCTCTTTCCGTGTTTAGGTTTACGGCTGGGTAATAGGTCGTAAGCGTCTAGCATATCGGAACAGCGACGTACGAGTTCAGTACGTGGCTCCCAGGTGGCTTCTTTCCTAGAATAGCCCCGCCACTTAACTAGATATTGACGGTTATTGCCTAGGCCTCGGCGATCGAGTAGAAAGTCAATTAAATACTCATCCATTTCGACGGGTACTAAATCAGTCTTGGTGTAATGTGGTTTGAGGTTAGATACGTGTATCTCGTCCTTAATCATTTTATTCTCTAAGTCTGTAATTAGGTACTTGCCGGAGCCTAAGACCTTTTCGACTCGGTAAGGGCCATAATAGTGATATTCTAGTTTATTAGAGTGACCTGGTTTGCGACGGCAGACTCTGTCACCAGGTAAAAATGCGACGTGGGTGTCCTGAGTACGCGTCGTGTCAGCAACGGCGTCGCTCTGAGACTCCAAGGTGGCATCCCTAGCGGCTGTCCAGGAGGTAAGCAGGCGGTTGTGAAGGAGCTCTGCGTATTTTTGGATAGATGCCGGTAGGTCATCCAGAGTGATTACCTCTGCTACAGCGCGAGGGTCCCCTATCTGAGAAGGAAGCCGAAGCTCACGCCCATACAGGAGCGAAGCGGGTGAATGACTAGTTAAATGATTAGGGGAAGCACGCATGCTCATAAGAAAGAAGGGTAGATGGTCGGCCCAATGATCGCCGCCTTCGTTGGTAGCGCGTGCCAAGGCAACTAAAATTTGTTGGGCGCGTTCTATGAAACCCACACCCTCATGATGATGTGCCTCCGTAGGTGTTAAATCGGTACCAGTGAGTCTAAGTATGGTCGACGTAAGGTCGCTAACGAAATGAGAGCCTGAGTCACTGCGGAGCTCTCTAGGTGTACCGTGGCGGCAGACTACGTCTGACAGGTACGTGTGTAATACCTGTTCTGAAGTCGGGTCGGTGTTAAAAGGTGTGGCCTCTATCCATCTGCTCAAAGAGTCGACGAAGACTAACAACTTAGAATAGCCCCGCTCGCCCTTTATATAGTCATGTGTCAGCGCCATCGAGATGACATCAACAAAGACTCTATCAAAGGGGTAAGAACCAACGGGAGGGCCTTTGGGTGCGGCCGGCCTCCTAAAAGGGGGTTTAGCCAAAGTGCACTCATGACATTCCTTAACATGTGTATGAATATCCTTAGACTGGCCTGGCCAGTAATATTGCGCCCTGTGCACTCGTGACATGCGGGTTGAACCTAAGTGGCATAGGAGCTCGTGGAACGAAACTAAATAAGATTTGCGCAATGACGCCGGTACGTATAGCCTAAGGGCTGCAGATGATTGGCTATCGCTATCTCCAGGTAGACCGACACGGCGGTATAGAAGGTTGTCCTTATAGACGCATCTATTAGACTCCTTATACAACCAACGGTTGTGTTTTAGGTCAGTGGAGGACATAAGGTCCGATGGTAAGCCCGTGATTAAGAAGGTAATCATCTCTCGGGTGATTGGATCCGATTGTTGTGCTTCAGCTATCGCCTGATGGCTCTGAGCGTTAGAGTGGAGGTAGTCCTCTAGTATAGAAGAATGGGTCGTGTTATCGCGACGTATGGCTCTATCGGCGGCTTGGAGGGAACATGCGGTAGTGGTGCGGGTACGAGCCTTTCTACTAGATTCGAACTCCACGGAGCCAGGGTTAAAAGATTGAACAGCGTTAATGTTAGTGCGTCGGTCTAAATCAATAGAGGCGACTAGTCGAGATATACCGTCGGCGTCCTTATGGAGGGCTCCCGGTTTATGTTCGATAGTAAATCTATATTCGGCAAGTTTAAGAGCCTAACGCATTAACCGTGAGGCTGGTCCACCCTCAACTGTATCCTTCATAGTATGTAACCAGCGTAGCGCTGAGTGGTCAATTACTAATCGGAACTTCCGGCCCCATAAGTAGGGTCGCCAGTTACGTATGGATTCTAAGGCAGCTAAAAGCTCTATTTCCGTGACGGAATAGTTACGTTCGGCTGGAATAAGGCGACGTCCATAGTAAGCGACCACTTTTTCGTGGCCGTTGTTATCTACCTGGCTAAGCACACCACCGATACCCTCTGTACTGGCCGCGTCGGGCTTAACGATGAACTCGCGGTCTTCTCTAGGGGTGGTGAGCACTGGGGCTGATGTAATGGCTTCTATCAGGGTACGTATAGCGTTCTTCTGGCATTCATCACTCTTGATCTCCTCCTCTACGTTAATATCTTTCTTAGTGAGGTCGGTTAACGGAGTGGCAATAGTGGAGAAACCCTTAATTAAACAACGATAATAAGAGCATAAGTCCAAGAAGGAACGCACCTTACCAATATCATTGATCGAAGAGATAACCGTTTGACTGACTGTGTCAATCTTACTCGGGGCCATCTCTAGACCCTTACGTGAAATGATGTGTCCGAGGTACTCAGCTGAAATAGCGAAGAGCAAGCATTTGGTAGCCTTACAGGTGAGGTAAGCCCAAATAAGGCGCTCTAAAATTAGATCGAGTTGATGCATCATCTGCTCGAAGGATTGTTCTATACGCTCCTCAACGGTGCCGCCGGTGCCATAAGACCAAATACCGTTATCATCTAAAGAAGGCATACACACCTCCCACGCCAGGCCTTGTAGGACAGCGTCCATAAGGCGGCACATATATGAGGGTCCGGACTGTACCCCGAAGGGTAAGTAATTAAACTCATATTTTTGCCGGTGGGTGCAGAAAGCTGTTTTACCCTTATCTTCTTCTTTAACAGGCATAGCCCAAAAGCCAGAAGCTAAATCTAATGTGCTTAAAAATAACGAGTCACGTGACCCGTTCCCTGAGGATAGGCGATCAATGGCCTCTGCGGTTAGTGGTAGGGGGCTGTCGCTAAGGCGCAGCTTACTCTTAAGGTCCCGGTAGTCTACGCAGAAACGGACGGAGCCGTCCTTCTTAGAAACTAAAACTACTCTAGATGCCCAAGCTGAGTTGGACTTACGAATAATACCGGCAGATTCCATTTCTGCTACATGTTTATCTATAATACCTTGACCTACGTCTCCCACCCTAGAAGGGGGGTGTCGGTGCGCGGTAGCTCCGGGTAGTAAAGGAAGCTCTACCTCCATAAGGTGCGTGTGACCAGGGGACTTCGGGTCAAGGGCGAACGCCTTAATCCTCTTAGCTAGTAGTTGACGAACCCGCTCAAGTTGAGTTGGATTGAGCTGGTTGTCAGGGTCGAGTTGTATAGAGTCTAATAGTATCCTTTCGGCTTCGGACAAAGAGGAGAGGGGGTCAGATAGATCGGATCCCTCGGCCTTGGCTTCGTGGATTTTAAACTTTATACTAGCCGACGCTACTGCTAAGAAGCTAGGGAGCGTTACATCCATGTTAGAAGTATTCCATACGGTTACATAGACTGCTCCTTCGGGGGTAGGTGTCTCTACGCGCATCTCCACGAGAGGCGGGTCCTCCAGGTCTACACGGTTAGGTAACCGGTCCACTAATACAGCCGAGTCTAAATGGCTTTGGAAGGTTCCGGAAGCTTAATTAGGAAGGTTGCTTTGCATCTTTTGGGGATGCATACTGCTTCGTGAGTAAACAGTAAGCACTCTTCCGAACATAGGCGTGGAGGGTTTCCGTCAGTATTAGGAGTTGTGGGGTCTGGTGGCTCGGGAATAGGGTCAATGTTGACCTGTTGCCCATCCGTTGATACTCAAGGTTGACTAGGGTCAGAATTAAAATCTAAGGGCTGAATAGGGGTGCTAAAGTCGGGCCTTTCAAGGGGCGGAAGACCTGCTTCCGTCTTAGTCGTAGGCGCAAGCGCTTTCGGCTCTTCTGAAAGTGTGAGTGCCATAGGCCGCTCCTCCCTGGGGGAATGGTGGTGACCGGGACGTTACGCGCCTTCCTATCGTCTCCTCCTGTAAGGAGAGTCATGCTGCATGGGCCTGTGATACTAAGGTTAATGGTGGCTCCCCTACTATGGAGAAAATCGTTGCCTAGCAACACCATAGATGAGCCTTCTACTACAAGGAAACGGTGGCGGCATGTTAAACCTGCTAAAGTGAATAATATGGTAGCATGTCCGGCAGTGGTTAAAGCGCGACCGTCTGGTCCGCATACACTAGTATTAGTGTCGTCATAATCGCGTATGACCGAAGCATCAACAGGAAGGCTTAAGAGGAGTTCAGTTGTAACGACTGAAGGTCCCGCACCTGTATCTTCCAGAGCTCTGGGTACTCAAAAAGAATCGTCACTAACGTAATTAGATTGTCCGCGAGATCTACATATTATAAAATCCTCAACAAAAAGGCAATGCCTATGGCAACAGGACGCGGGGATGTCAGTGACAGTGACCGTGCTGTTGGGGATAGGCATGGTGGCGGCCACCATGAGTACGCTAGGCTCGGCCGGGGTCTGGGCTACAAAAAGCTTATGTTGCGCACGGATACAGTTTGCAAGCTGTTCGGGGCTAAGGCGTTTAGATAGGGGTGGATGGCGTGGTGTGCAAGGGGTGGCTCCTAAACCTAGGTTAGGACAACCTCTGGGGGGTGGGAGCTTATTCCATACCTTGTACAGGAATTTATAAAGTGGTGCCTTTGTAGAAACATTGGCTATAAAGCGACTGTTAGGGTTAATATGTTTCATTAATGAAACCATGCGTTCCGAAACCGCATTAAGGGATGGTTTAAACAGTTTTCTTCGAGAAGTGACGTGGTGGGTTACGTGTTCATCCGAAGAAGAAGAAACCGTTAGAACCGAACCGGGAATAAGGGCGGTATTCAGTTTTATATTAATAGAATCAGAGAGGGCTACCCAGCCGTAAAGTCTAGCCTCTGGTCCGTCGTTGGTTACTTGCCACGCTTTCCACGTGCCTCGTATGTTGCGTGGCGAACGGGTCGAAGGGGTAGAGGTATACGTGGTGTATGGTCTAACCAGGGCTCGTACCTAACGAAAGGGCCGGTGTGAGTAGAGCAAGTGAAGACGGGTAGATCCTTGCGTTGAGCCTTAGCGAGCTTATCGCGGACGAGGCCTGCGGCTGCTATAGGGGTCACCCAACTTAACACCTCTGGAAGGCCTGGGGTATTGGATTCTATGAATACGCGAACGAGTGGAAGTGTAGTTGCTTCCTCGGGTATTGTAGAAACAATACCGCTAGGAGCGTTAATTGAATTAAATATATCTATTACAGTCCGCGATACAAGCATAAAATTACCTCTACGCCTTTCGTTTAGGAAAGGGGTCCACTGTGCTGCCATAGCTATAGCGATTCCGTAACTAGCCCGCGTGGTTTCGGTGTGCGGGGCATGGTGTGGAAGTATAGGCATTTCTTTGGTGGCAGTGACGCAAATTGGTTGGACCTGGGGAAGGCCGGCACTAAGGATAAGGCCCATAGGTTGGGCTGAATTGATGCCGTGGTCAAAGGGGTAAACAACTTGAGCTGTGGTGGAGCGGTTCGTAAACTGGTCGGGTTTAAATAAGATGTCTCGTAAACGAGGTACGGGACGTCAAATTTAGGCGCCCGGGGCGTTCTAAAGGTGGATGGGCTGGAGTCTGTATTTAACCTAATAATTAGGTCAAATCCTGTGTCTAGCAGGACGTCAGGGGCTCCTACAAAATGGGGAATGTTGGATACTGTGGAGGGGAGTGGGTCGCTAGTAGCGACGTCCGCCCCTGCGGCGCGAAACATGGATGCAATAACGCCGTGAGTATCTTCTACTACTAATACGAGAGGTCTACCTATACCCTTAGCTTCGAGTGCGGCGCTATCCTGATGGATGTCGGATAAGCCTGAAAACAAAGCATCATAGTGGAGAGGTAACACCTCCACTAATGGCGTTGGTGGGGCGGCAGTTGGATTTAACGTCCAGGCTGCTTCCATTAGCGATGTGGGGGTAAGGGCGTGAGAGCTCTTAATAAGGGATATACTAAGTGCCTTATCAATAAGCCGATTTAACAGAGAGGGGTTGTGTTCATGCGTGGGTGAAGGATACGCTATGCCATAAGCTATGGATAGCGCATCTACTAGTGTGGTTGTGGAAGGGGGTGTGTGGGGTGGTCTGAGGATCTCCATTTCCTGCTTACCAGAGGTCTGGGGGGAACCATCTCCGTCACTATTACTCCGGCACTGTTTCCCGAGCAGCTGCTCTGTGGGGGTCAGGGGGCGTTGGAGTTTTGGAACGGGGATAATAGGGTCCGCCGCGGCGTGAGACGGTTGGAAGCAGGGGGGCTAGGAGCCTCAGGTGGCGGCGAGGGGGGACATGGGAGCATATCATTAATGTAGCCATGCTGCCTAAGAGATTTAGGCTTGTGTATAAAATTAGTGATCCATTCCCACAAGGTATTATTAGGCTTAGTGCTTTCGGCGTCTAGGCTTAATTCTACTAACTTAGTAAGTAGTCATTCTAATTCTAGGCTCCGGCTCCGGGCATGGTGATCCAGCCCATGTGCATAGAGCCTGTTTTCCTCTTTTTCATCTGCAAGACCAGCGACGCCCCAGCAGCCGGAAGTGACCAAACAAATAAGAAAAAAATAAAAAAAACATTTCAGTATACTGCAGTATACTGCAGTATACTGCAGTATACTGGACGCTGCGCGCGTTCCTCCACCATATAGTTTTTATCACTCGCCGCGCACACAAAATACACGCAGACACCCTAGCGCAAGCAAAGCCTCACGACTTGCGGGCTGGCGACGTGTGGCTCTGCGCTCTGTCTGGCAGCAGCAGCTGGTGCCGGGGCTTAG
>Ga0335398_10010994_pt1 | contig 10230 bp, 11 predicted proteins | sample BON03_FD_205742 | JGI IMG/M metagenome (GOLD analysis project Ga0335398, IMG submission 205742) | Freshwater microbial communities from Lake Bonney liftoff mats and glacier meltwater in Antarctica - BON-03 (spades assembly) (version 2) | ecosystem: Environmental > Aquatic > Freshwater > Ice >... | reverse complement strand
TTGCAGAGTGTTGCAGAGTGTTGCAGTGTGTTGCAGTGTGTTGCATTGTGTTGCAATGCGTTGCATTACCGTCACTGCCATTGTGTTGCAGTGTGTTGCAGTGTGTTGCAGTGTGTTGCAGTGTGTTGCAGTGTGTTGCAGTGTGTTGCAGTGTGTTGCAGCGCGTAGAAATGTGTTGCAGTGTGTTGCAGTTTGTTGATTTTCAGAGTAATGGGAAACACACATTGCAGCGGCAACGTGACTCCCTAATCTGTGTTGCAATGTGTTGCAGTGAATGTGGAGAACAGAGGATACAGCGTGCAAAAAAGAGGTTGGGGCCACTTGAAGAGAATGCCCATTAATCCGTGAGACATTTCATGATGTGAAGTAGTAAGAGGCAGCATCACACGGAATATTATCGAGTCAGGAAGATTCTGCTGTGTGACTCAGCCTGTGTCTAAGTTAGATATGACAAATTCACCCAACATTTTTATACTTTGGCCAGTGGATCAACTCCGATTCAGGCCTTGCTGCGGAAAGCCGACTGTCAAATCAAACCTTTCTTGAACGGAAAGCATTCTTCTACAGCGGGGTCGCTGGAGCAGCTGGTCAACTATTCTTTTATCCATCCATCTTCCACCGTTTGGACCCGATTTGCTGAAAAAAGTGAATCGTTAAGATTGCCAAAACTAAACGTTCTCCCTGCCCACTTCTCTTATCCTGCAAGATTTTAATCGACAATTGAGTGGTAAAATATGCATGTAAGCAACACGTTGCCATGCGACTGGACAGCGACACCAGCAGCGGTGATGCCTCTAGGCATCACCAAAAAGGCATCGACGCCTTAGGTACGACGTTCGTTTGAGCTTTTTTCAATTGCCACTGGGTCTACCAATTTTCAAATTTCGAGATGGCCACTACGAACGTCATCGTGCTCGCAACGTTGCTATGGGTAGCAACAAGAAAAAGGGCGTGATTATTTCGGTAGCTTCTCACCCACTTGCTCGCACTCTACTATTTGTCTTGTGTTTGCATTCACAGCCGTTCCTGGTTGGCATTCGTTGAATCTAAATGCCTTATATGCTTTCATTTCAAGTGACCTTGCGCCGGGAGAGCATGTCTACCAGAAAGAATCGACTGGTCACAATATTCCTGAGGGTAACTGCATGTATGGACTTATGTTCATCTAAGGCCATGTACAGGCATCGGGTGGCTGATATGAGGCTCATTAGTTTGCAATGTGAAGGAAAGCTCGACTGGTGTCTTTCAGTGCGCTATACTTATGATAAACTTGCTGGCGCGATTGGTTGTAACCAGGAGGCTGACATCAATTGCCTCCTGGTCCGGTATGGCATGACGAGTGCCAATGATTGCAAGCTGCCTATGAATCCAGGCTCCAACCTTGACGTGTTGCCTGCCTCAGACTTGCCCGACAAGAATGTTGTGTATGCCTACGCCAACATCCTGTTGGGTCTAGTCGAAAAGTGTCAGAAACTCATTCATGAGTTTGATTAATCAACGTCAAGCAATGCCCCCTCGTAGTGCAAACTGCAGACATAGGGGCGAAAGTTTGAAAACTTTTCGGAGATCAGCTCCTCGGCGACAAGCACATTGACGACAAATGATTGTCATTCAGCCCTTCCTAAGCCACATGTGTCCGCCTTCAAAATTAATTTTGTTTGTATTGGTGGGCTATTCAATCTTTTGAATGTCCTTATCTTGTTTGTCTGCATACTTTCACTCTGTCGGTCTTGCTAACTTATACGCAAGGGAGGGGAATGCGCATTGTTGTGACACTACGATAATCTGTTGTAAGTTTTTAATCTGCATATGCCTTGCATTCATATATATTACACGGACTGATGATGCTATGAGTTAGACCGTCTCTCCTGAATTTTTTTGACCTTCAATTCCTGTGCCTCCTCCGCCAGATCTTCCTCGCTGCAGATTTTTAGAAACTCTTCTCCTAGCCGCAGCATGCTTATGTTACTTCCTTTGTCAAGCGTGACAACTATGAGCTTGCTTTTTGGTTTCTGTGCAGCATGCATGCTGTCATACAGGCGCCTCCAAATGGAGTGGTAGACAGCCGTAACTGTCGTTGCTATCCCTTCGCAGCCTGCACTGTTGATGTGATTATCAGATCATAATGTGACTCTGGCATGTGTAGACTGTAACTCACATCAGTCACGCTTGGGGTTAACCACTCTTACTTTATTTCTTTGGGTGGCCAATACCAACTTAAGCACTGGACTAAGCGGGTGGTAAGCACCCGATTAATAACTTAGGACCCAAGGGACTGTCCTGGACCATTGCCCACCTACTTATAGTGGCGGACCCGCTGAATAAAAACAGTCTACAATGTTTGTGGGCTGGCATGCATCCTCGGGCTAATAAGTCCCAACAATCAATTCTAGTGCTAACAGCAATGAACGTTAAAAGAGTGTACCTGATAACTCCAAGCACGAACTGGCTTTGACAGGGCTGAAGATGTACGTATCGCGACATACGCTGCAACACACTGCAACACACTGCAACACACTGCAGCACACTGCAGCACACTGGGGCTTCACGTATAGGGGGAGAAATAGCCGTGCTATCATAGCATACTTTCTATCGTGCAACCTTGTCGTGTCTCTACAAAACACTTGTTAGCTGACACATTCTCCTGTGTGTACATTTTGCTGAGTAAACTTTGCTGCGTGCTCCTGCATAGATCTGCTGCTAGTTACGACTACGTGCAGATCAAGATCTGGAGATGAGATCACATGACATTCGTTTTGTGCGTGTGAGCATCATGGCGCAAAGACGCGATTCCAACAAGCGCTGGACCTTGAAGTAGACAAGGCTTCTGTGTCGCTCATTCAGCGCAATTCTGAATTTGAGAAGTGGAATCGTGCAGGTAGGCCTACTATTGAGAAGGCTGCTCTTGGGTTCCTTTCGCGCGAAAATTGTCTATGGATGTAAGAAATGGCCAGACTTACAGGCTGGATTTACGTCTCCAAATTAGAGCATTTTGTGCTTCAAGACCATCCGAACTACTATGGTGCGTTCGATGATCGAGACCTTCGAATTCATGAGGCTCAGCTCGGTTTGTTGCTCATGTTTACTTACAGACTTTGAATGTGGCATCTTTCACGGTAGAAATTGATACACAGTTTTTTGAGTCTGATGCCAGAGATGATTGCGATGAAGTCGCATGTTGTCACATAAAAGGGGGTCAAAGAAACACAATTTGGACTGGGCTGCTCTATTCTCGGTGCATATTCACAGCGGCGAAATGGAAATAGTGACAATAAGGTTCGTGCAATCGCCCTCCGTTATACAGCGGCATCTATTTTTCGAATGGGGGACTCACTCACACCGATTTGTGATTCCGTTAGTGCATTGTCGTGTCGCTCAGCTCGCCTTACCGCGTCCAGACTATTCAGCTATTCAAGCCGATGAGGCCATGCTGACACTCGATTCCGGTAGCGTATCTTTGAGTTGCTCGGCTCTAGGTGACAGTGTCCAAACGATTTGGCTTCGAGGTCGCCATAGCGATTCTTTCACATTCGATACTGCAGTGCTTCGTTGTGTGGCAGTGGCACCACTCGGCATGTTTCTGTCAGAGTCAGATTGTGACTCTGGCATGTGTGACTGCTCTAGCCTCAAGAGCATCATGCAGACGCTAGATCTCATCTAGTGTTTTCAATGTGTAATCTATATCTTGTGAGGTATATGTGGTTTCATGTACGGTCACGTATGTGAGACTGGAGGTACAAGAGAAGTACTTTCCCCTCGTCCCTTAAAACGTTTCACGTTTAAGGATTTACTTGAATCTCAAGATCCGGTTCGACCGGCGTAATAGAACGCTGACGACAAAGAAGATCAAAGGACCCCGAGCGGCGCTAGATAGTGCTGCAAGGAGACCTACGCGGCGCAAGATTGTGCTGCGGGCTGGCGCTACTATACGTGTGCGTCTGGCGACATATATCATTGATTCAAGTAAAGGCTGAGCATACTGCTCTGAGGGCCTTTGATAGTGTCCGCCTCTTGTCTTCAGTCTGCAGTCTATTGGGCAACCTACCTCCTGTCTGCCAACCTTCGCTATAGAGCCTGTATACTCTATTTGGGTGGTTATGAGCCCTGCGCACGGGGTTGCTCGCAGTTTAGACTGCGTGGACATCATCCTGGTCGGGCTCATCAGTACTTCGTCAGTTCTGATCCACGACCTCTCGGCTCGCTGCACGGGTTCGTTTCCTCACCCTCTCCTTCTTTGTGCTTACTCACATCTGAGACCGACACGTCTTTTACCTGCTCCTTGTGTGCTTCTGCACGTTCTCCGTGCAAACACAGCCGCATTACTGCGTGCTCGAAATTTTTTTAGTTCCTTCATGTTCGATTATCACTTCACTTGCGCCAAGCTGCAGTATTCGCACGCGTTATAGTTGTGTGCTGCCTTGTTTCATGGTGCTTGCACTGCGTTCTTTGCTCTGTTGCGCATGAGAGCTGCACCTTGGGGGGGGCATGCCGAAATTAGCGGTGATTCGCTCAATCTTTTCTGTCATTCTCAAGCTGCAGTTCTGGGCTACATGCTGCAGAGCTCGGAGGGGCGACATTTTGCTGAACATGGCTCACTCCTATCGTGTGATTATTTGCTGTGGTTGGTGTGCATGTGCTCGTGCGGAGCTAAATTGTCTTTTCTAGCACTTATGCAGTTGCGTTCTGTCTGCTGAAAGAGATCGTGTACTTGCTCCATTGAGATCTTGCAATTGCGTGCTCGTGTGGATTCGTTCCAAGGTGTACTGAGTAACACTTTGTTTGTTCTGGCAAAACACTGGCTGGAAAATTGGTCAAGGGTGACATTCATTTCACGAAACTCTCAAGTTTGATACGGCTAAATTGTGGATACCCAAGATCCACCTTCATCTCTACTTCTCCACGGTTCCGTTAACTGCACCATCGTACGCCCACCCGTCGTCACTTGCTGGCTGACGCTTCCTTTTCTTGTGCTCAACCTCGTCGTTTCACAGTCTCCGTACTCGGTTCGACTTCATTTCTCTCATGCTCCTTTGTGCATCTGCACATCGAAGTGACATGGCACTGTTTTTTGTGAGCACTCTTGCATGCAGTTCGCATTTTTCTTCGCTTTACTGTCCTGCACATGCGTGTGCGTGTATGCCCTAACAAATAATATCAAACATGATTGATTACGGCTCTACTTGTTTTAAACATTTTGCGCATCTTATGCACGCGTTATAGAGCACGTTTAATGTTATGTAGTGCCCTATACATGCTTGTCCTAGCTAGGGGTGATTCATACATTTGTGTGATTACACTTTGTGAGTTCTCTGCTAGTGTCAAGAGGCTACATGTAAGGGGGGTTGATTCTACTAATTCAGTTACTCTTTATCGTGTGAATATGCAATTCTTGTTTTGCGTGTACTTAGCTGATATTGTATTTCGTGTGCCTACACTTGGCCTGATGGCTTAAAAGTGAAAGAAATATTGTTTGCTCTGCGCATCGAGTTGTTAGCAATTACATTCCATGTGGAATTTATCCTGAGACACTTTAAGTGACACTTTCCTTTGTGTTTCGCACATTGAACACAGGAGGCCCGAGTCAAGCAAAGGGTGGCATATGGGTTCTCAAGTCTCTTACAGGCGTTGGAAATATGTCTTCCGCTAAGAGCATTGGAACTTGGTATCGCATGGACTGCAATCATCATGGACACCCGCAATGGAGAGGACTGCTACCCATTCTCGGGTCAGAGATTATGGTGTGACTTTACCTTCAAGTTACTACGCCGACTGCCAGTTCTTTGGCAAGGAATTTGTCATGGCAATGGCTTCAAGGGTTTGACTTTGAGATTCGATTCTCGTCAGGAACCTTCAATGACTCTTGTGCTGGCCTCTGTTCACTTTGAAGAAATGTGCCAGAAAAATGTGCTTTTGCCGTGAACATTGAATTTCGGACTCACGAAGACAGACAAGGAATTACAAGCAATGGGCTGGTGGCTGATCCATTCTCGATATCTTGCTACGTGATGCCAATTCGAATAATTTTGCTTGTGATGGATACGTTCGGTGCAGGTTGCTGTTCACGTATTCGGGCTAATGTGGCATTGCTCACGCTTTCAATTCTCTTGCTCATTTAGTCAATGCACATTCCCTAACCCCTCATTGCATCCCTCAAATTATGCTGGCTACGTTTAAAGTGCGCAAGTATTTCTGAGTTGTTTCACTTGTCACTGGAGCTCCTGCTCTTACTATCAGAGTGATTTCTATAGTGTGACTGGACAGCCATTTCCCATCTGCTCCATCGGATTTCTTTGCTGCTAATTTCGTGTTACGCATCTCACAGTTTCGTGCGGTGCAGTCCTGTTTCGTTCACCTGGTCTTGGCTATTTTCTCAGCTAGTGCTATTATTCGAGAATTATGGGTGGCATTGCATCTGCCTCTTATCATGTCACAATGCTGTGGGCTTGTGCTCTCATGAGTGGCTTTGCGGATGTTCTGCTCATGCCTGATTGCTCAGTTTCTTTTGCCTTCACTACTGCAGTGCAAAATGCCACGAGACGTGCTTGAATGCAGATCTGCTCAGCAACAGTAAGTCTCTCAAGGGGCAGTAATGCTGTTGGAGATGCATTCTGGAGCAATCTCTTTCGTGACGACACTGTTTCGTGCACATCAGTTATTCGACTACTTCCTGTGTAGTCTCTAGTGACGTCAGCTGCATGTTAAGCTGCCAAATTCTTTGAACGATTGCGATACTGTTGTATTTGGAGCTTACGTGTGAGCGCTGGCTCCTGGCCACTACTTCATTAATTGCTAGTGATGCTGAATTGCCCTTTAGTACTTGAAGACGGCTGATACGCCCTCCAGACCTTGGATTTGCAGTATCATTAGCAGCGCCACCTCTTCAGATGCTGACAGTGCCTCTGCTTATTTCTCTTCTTCGGATTTCGTCGAGCTCATCATCAGGATTGTATTGTGACGACATGCCATGTGCTCTGTATCACATGCTCTTGCTGTCGTCAAGGGGGGGAAGACCCAATCTGGTGATGTTCGAATACGCTCGAGGAATCGCGTGCTTTTAATTCTCAGCATTCATTCAGAGAAGATCAACGTATGCTGCCTGCAGCACATAGTTCTGATTCGACGAATTCACTGTTTAAAGCACGGGCTACGGCTCATGGATGTCAACGTCAGAGCAGATCGATCTCAAGAAGAATAGCAAGACTCACACGTCCATCATGCCGCGAGGGGCGTTCTCGATTTCAATGGATCCAGCAGACGGTATCCACGAGATTTATCAGATCGTTGCAGTGGCACTCTGATTGTGTTGTGATTCAGGCTGCCTAACTGGAGTCACACATTTTATGTTCGAGGTCGAAGGAGATGATTTCTTCTTGATGCCATACCTCGCCTTGCGTTTTTGACACCAAGGATCTTGGGTCTTGTCCCCCAAGAATTATGCTGGAGTCTTAGTCTTCGGTTCGCTACCTTTAGAAAGACGCCTACGGATCTGAATCCTTCTGAGCGGCGGCAGGCGGCACAATTGTGGCAGAGGCCTCAAACACACCCCGCTGGCCACCTTTGAATACGCGTGGCTGCATCGCCGTTTACAACGCAACATTCAGAGATCGAAGAAGAATTCATTGACCGAGGATTTTGAGGACGTGCAAGGTAACGAAATTGCGGCGCTGGATCCTTCGCAAGAAGCTGACAAGGTGTTGACCAGATCGTCGAAACCTGTTGCATAGCAGTTCTGCGGACTCAGAAGATTCTGATACGATGGATTTTGACAATAAGGTCTTGGAGACCCTTGCTCATCTTGACCACGCTCCTACTCCTCCTACCATCGACAAGATTTCACCCATACTGCCTTCATTCAAATCTTCACCTCCAGCATTGCTCGTGGCGGTTCGAGTGATTCGTCTGATGAAGATATGGCTTCTTACGATGGTGACATTGATTGTCGCAGTGACGAAGACGAGGATGACGGTAGAAGTCCTGTTTATGCAACACGTTCTTCGGCGCACGGCGTGAAACAGCCGACATTAAGTGGCAACGACATCGCAGTAATCTATCCCATCTTGCACCCAAGATTGACAAGTCTAAGTCAATTGCTTCATTGACGGAAAAAGGCCTTCGTGCTAACAAGACTGTGTTGCTTGGTATTGGGTACAAGTCTCACTTGTCCACCCACACAAACACATCAGGACGCATTTCTCTATCGTGGCAGCTTGGAGAGATATGGTTGAGTATGATATTGTCAAAGATTTGTACAAGCTTGAGTATGTAGCAGACCGTGAGATGCACTTTATGACGTTCGAGGACGTTCACGCAGCTTCCTATCTTGGTATTGGCATTAAGTCGATTCAAGTAGCTCCCCTTTTATCCGAAAAGTTTACAGAGTCCGGCGATTACAAGATGTGCTGCAAGGCGCTGGATTCTTCCGAATGGCTCAAGGCCATGATCAAGGAGATACAAGAGCTGGAGAAAATGTGCTGATTGAAAGTTGTCAAGTTGTCCTCGACAAGGACGCGACTACTTTGAAAGTTTTTTTTTCTCCCACCTGTTCTCATTCTACTATTCGGCTTGTCCTAGCGCTTACATCAGTTCCAAATTGGCATTCTTTGGATCTTGACGCCGTGTGTGCTTTCATTTCAAACGACTTTGCCGGAAGGCGAGCATTTTTACATGAAAGGTACACCCGTTTACGATATTGGTGACGGAAACTGCTTGTCTATGCTCAAGTGCATTTATTGCCTCGGGCAACCTCCTCGCCAATATTACATGCTCTGTCGTCAAGTTTACCATAAGGCTGGTATGAAGCAGCTTCAGACTGATGAGTGTGTCTTTACCCGTCACGTCTCCAACATCATTGGGCCTCCATCGCTCACGAATGAGGATCTGCTTGTCAACAGTAAATTTCTCAACATAGAAATTGTGCCTATGCAGATGCGCGTGTACAGATCGTGCTCTCATCCAGTGGCTGCAATGATTCTCGTGATGTATGTTGGTAATAACGGATTTCGTTACAACTGGAGTTGGTGCAAGAATTTGAGAAATCTGTCAAGCATGATGGCCGCATTAATTTGCAAAGGAGAGCTCGAATGGGTTTCTATTGGTTCGCTATACGTATGACAAGATCACAGACGCTACCGGTTGTAGCCAACAGGCTTACATCGATCGTCTCTTGGTCAAGTACGGCATGGAACATGCTAATGCTTGCAAGCTGCCGATGAATGCAGGCTCCGACCTTGAATCACTTCCCATCCTTGACACGCCTGATAAAATTGTTGTGCGTGCTTATGCAGCGCTGATTGGCGAGCTTCTCTATATTGCTATCAATACTGTGCCTCAGCTCAGCTACTCCATGAGCACTCTTACTCGGTACATGTCCAAGGCGACGCCGGCACATCTCACCTATGCCAAGGTGGTGTTGCGTTATCTTATTGGTATCAAGAAAAGACAGCTCACGTGGTGTGGCCAACGAGTATGCTTTATTGAGAAACTCATTCAGAACGGATTAATCAACGTTAAACAATGCTCCACCGCAGCGCAGACTGCAGACATTGGAACAAAGGCATTACCTCGCGTACAATTTGAAAACTTTACGGATCAACTTCTCGGCGACAAGCACGTTGGCGACAAATGATTCATCATTAGGCCCTTCCTAAGCCACGTGTGTCTGCTTTCAACTTTGATTTGGTGTGCTCGGGTACAAGGCTTTCTATTTTCCTGTCCTTGTCTTGCTGTGCGTCTGCATGGTTGCTCATTGTAGGCCGTTTGGCTTCTGAGCAAGGGGGGAATGCGCATTGCTTCAGCAACTACGAATATCTGTTATTTCTGAGTTTATTTTCTACACATGCCTTTCGCTCATACATCTCACATGCTTGATTATGATGATGATATGAGTGAGGGGGGTTGTCAGAGTCAGACCGTGACTCTGGCATGTGTGACTGCTCTAGCCTCAAGAGCATCATGCAGACGCTAGATCTCATCTAGTGTTTCCAATGTGTAATCTATATCTTGTGAGGTATATGGGGTTTCATATACGGTCACGTATGTGAGACTGGAGGTACAAGAGAAGTACTTTCCCCTCGTCCCTTAAAACGTTTCACGTTTAAGGATTTACTTGAATCTCAAGACCCGGTTCGACCGGCGTAATAGAACGCTGACGACAAAGAAGATCAAAGGACCCCGAGCGGCGCTAGATAGTGCTGCAAGGAGACCTACGCGGCGCAAGATTGTGCTGCGGGC
>Ga0335398_10010992_pt1 | contig 10233 bp, 8 predicted proteins | sample BON03_FD_205742 | JGI IMG/M metagenome (GOLD analysis project Ga0335398, IMG submission 205742) | Freshwater microbial communities from Lake Bonney liftoff mats and glacier meltwater in Antarctica - BON-03 (spades assembly) (version 2) | ecosystem: Environmental > Aquatic > Freshwater > Ice >... | reverse complement strand
TCCCCCTCCTCCCCCTCCCCCCTCTCCTCCTCCTCCTCCTCTTCCTTTGCCTCCTCCTCTCTCACTGATCGTCTCTCGTACAATGAGTACGAAAAAAAAATTCTTCTAGCTGGCAACGATGCAGGTTTTGCTAGACAAAAAGGAGGAGGGGACAGTGATGGCGGGGATGGGGGGCGGGGGGGCGCAATTGAAGTGCCAAAGATGCCAGACGTCAATCTGCTGCATCCTGCAGTTGTGGCACGGCATTTGCCGGGAGTCATGGTGCAGGTTGAAAAACTGAGTTCGTGGACGATGCACTTGCTCGCACGGCTTGGGATCTGATGGCATAGGAAGGGGGTGACGTCGAGTGACCACAGCACCTGAACTGACCATTTCCTTACTACACGTTTCGTTCTTGTTCGTACCAAGATTGCTTGGCTCTCGAATTGATGTTGCAATCTGAACCACGTGTTCCTTCATTTCAAATGAAGGAACACGGAATCACAATTCTCAGTGGAATACATAATAAGTTATTGGTATTAGAACGATTTCACAGGAACACCCAAATTGTTGGTAGTGTACGTTTTTCGACACGTGTGGTAAAAAGGTGTTCAGTTTGCGACCGCAGTGACCAAAATCTCGGCTTGGTAGCCCAAAAAAGACTCATGTTGGAGCATGAGTAGATGATGTCACAAGATGTTACAAGTCACATGAGTAGATAGCGATAAAGCGCCCACGAACAATGAGTAGATCATGTTGGAGCATGAGTAGATGATGTCACAAGTCACGTGACATCATCGGCACCTTCACCTGGACATGTGCTTGGACCTACAAGTTTTCTCTTCTCTCTAGGACAATTTTAAGGTGGTGTTGGGTATTTCTCGAACGAACGCGGATTTTCAGTGGCATCCAGTTTACAACGCATTTCATTGGATTTTTTGTTGTGGACACGGAACGATTCGTCGGTAGTTTTGTAAACGTGATCTTGACGCGGCAAACCTGCGGCCAGCGCACGAGCAGGGCTGCGGAAAGCAAACGCCGAGCGCTGGGAAATTATTTTTCCGGGCGAATTTGCTTTATGTTGCTGATGTCAAAATGTAGAGGAGGCTGATATCACTTTTTCTTATTTGCGAAAAGAAAACCGCTGCGCAATGACGACTTTTGAAAAAACCCGTGTTTCGCCCGCAGAAAAAAATCGGAATGTGGCATTGTGCAGTGGTTCTCTTTTCGCAAGTACACAATTAGTGCATAGACCTAGATCTTAGTCTCCTCTACATTTTGAAATTGGGAACACATAGCAGATTCGCTCGGGAAAATAATTTCCCAGCGCTCGGTGTTTGCTTTCTGCAGTCCTGCTCGAGCGCTGGCCGCATGTTTGCCGCGTCAACATTATGCTTACAGTACTACCGACGAATCGTTTCGTTTCCGCAACAAAAAAATCGATGAAATGCGTTGTAAACTGGATTCCACTCAAAATCCGCGTTTATTCGATAAATACCCAACCCCACCGTAAGGACCTCAATTAATGTGGTTCGCTGTGTGGAAAAGAAGTGGTCGGTAAGCATCACCCCCTTCCTACTGCAACACGCCGCAACACACTGCAACGCACTATAATGCACTGTTACACTTCAAGAGTTTTCCATCTACATTCTTGAGCGGCTTGGGCTCTGATGGCATACTACAACACATTGCAAAACACTGCATCACACTGCAACACAGTGCAACACACTGCAACATACTCATACACTTGGGCTCTGATGGCAGTGTGTTATAGTGTGTTACAGGAGCAGGTGTGTCACACAAGTGAAACACACTGCAACACACTGCCAAACTGCAACACACAGCCACGCACTACAACATACTGTAACACACTGCATCGCACTGTTACACTTGAACAACCTTTCCTGTGGACTCTGGAGCTTCTGGCACGGCGTGTGCTCTGACAATTGCATGCCTGCAACAGCGGAGCTTTATAGGATATACGTACACTAACACGCACTAACACACACGCACAACATGTCGTGTGAACACATGTCGTGTGAATTGTGAAGATCGTCTTCGAAGCAAATGAGTATAATGATTCAAGGTGTAATGGAAGGAAAGTAGTGAAGCAAGCGCGTTTATTTATGACGCCTGAGTTCGTCCCCAATAACCTTTGCAAACGTTGGATGGATAAATAGACCAAAGTGGTTGGAGTCGATTTTGGATGCCCTCACCGGCACACCAGCCTGCTTGAGAGCAGATGCATACGCGTCCTCACACAGCACGAAGCCAAAGGCCTGCTCGAGAGCTGCGATGCCAAAGGCCTCGCTGTAACATCCAATTAAAATATGCGGCAGACGAGGAGTTCGCGCGACATCTCTGAGCGGAGAGGTGCTTTTGCTGTTAGCATTGACAAATGTCCAGCGAAACACTGCGTCGGTGAGACCGATTGAGCGTATTAGTCCACCCAACATGCCCGTCTGCAGGTGCAGCACGTCAAAGGTGGCGAAAACCCCCGAGAGGAAAATGAGAGAATCGCACAACCCTGCTGATGGTTGGGGCAATCCGTTAGCCTCGAGGATTTCTGTCCTCTGCAACAGCGAGGCGGCGACGTGTGCACCCGAGCTATAGCCTCCGAACATGAGCTTGGTTGGCGGGGGCTGTGAAGGGCAGTGCAGATGCTGCCTATTGTCATGCACCCAGCGAAGTGCGCACGCCACATCTGCCAGCATGTCTTCGTACGTTGCACTGCTACACGTGAGCTTCTGCCACAAAAGCAGCTGGAACGCAGAAGCGAGGAACACCAGACCAGCATCGCAGAAGGATGCGGTGGCTGTAAAGGTGAGGATGGTAGTGAGTGCGAGGGCAAAAAGGGACATGGTCGGCGACGGGGGTTTAATAGCAGCGCCACGATGGCGGATAGCAACGCACACGGATCCTTGTCGGGCAATCGCGCGAGGTCCCAGTGAATTGAACAAGCCCGCCCAGCGGTAGAGAAATGCGTTGTGGCCAAGGAACCCCGAGCCGACAACTAGAACGACAAGAGGCATATCCTTAGTCTGGGGAGCCAAAGGCGTCCAAACATCAAGGCTCTGCTCGTAGTGTGTGGCCGGAGAGTAGAAAGTCCGTTGCATGCAAACGGTGCCTGGGGGGTCCGGGGTCACGAGCGCCTTGTTTGCAAAAAAGAACGTCCGCACCATCTCGCAAAGAGCCTTGTTCGCAAGCCAGAAGGATCGCAACATACTCGCCCCGTTAAAGCACTTTTGCGGAGATTGGCCCCAGCATTTTGAACCAGTGGGACCCGTCGCTGCCAGCGTAAGCACGAACGTGTAACACTGGGTCTTCTCCTTCCTTGTCCTTGGACGAGTTGTCAACTCTAGAAAGGTAATATGAAAAAGAAAAAAAGAAAATTGGGATGAAAACACACAACCAAAAAAATGAATGCACACTAATGGTGTACGCAGAGAGTATGATGGCAGTCACTTAATTGACTTTCAAGGAAGGGTTTACAGGCCTGTAGAAACCGGTGACCTTAAAAAATAAAATGGGAATGAACTGAACAGGACTGAAAGATGTAAAAAAAGTTGAAAAAAAATGGGAATGTACAGTGACTAGGATTTCGCAGACCTTGGGACCCCCGTGCCCAAGAAATCTTACCATCGCTTAGGACTCTCACCTATGAGGCCGAACGAACTTTGGACCTGCCCACACGACCGTGACGGAGCCACCAGGGCACAAGCCCCTGTTTGTCAAGGGAGTAGTTGTGGGTCCGTTCGAAGAGGAAGAGGAGGGGACCAGTGTAACCAGCGAAGTAGTTAAGGTGAAGGGTGAGGATCCGGCGACCACCCCAGGTCCCCTGAAGAGGAATGACCCCGGGACCGTAGCGATTCCCCAATATCGGGTTAATAAAACAAAACAATACACACTGAACTGAACTGAAACACCTGTCGTGACCAGGCTCTCAACGCCTGGGGACGGGGCTATTAAGGCCAGGCCAACTTGAAAGCTGGCAGGGCGGCAAAGGAGACTCATAGGACACAAGTACCTTCGTAACAAGTTGTCCCAGAGGAATGTCTCTTCCTGCAGCTTCCTCCTCTGAAGGAAGGGTCTCTCTCCACCTCACGCAGTCGGGGTTATCAATGCCAGCGGCAGCCGGCGTCGTGGTTGAGAAGGGGTCCAAGTACATATTGGCCCACACTGGGCTGAGAGAGTTGGACTGACAAACCCTGGGGGGGTGTGCGTCGGGGTTTTGGTTTAGTTCCCGGTTATACTACCCTTTTGGTAAGGGTCCGGGCCCGGGCCAACATTAATTCAACTTGATGATGCCTTAAAAATAAAAAGTGTGAGAACGAACGGTAACCTTGAATTAAGTAAACTGTGTGGGAGGCTAGTCTGGGATCTCAGTACTAGTACTAGGTGGTTGAAAGGTTATTCACCTGAACGCACATTGCTAGACGGGCATTCAAAGTCACAATCTGAACGGGCTCTGTTTGGAGCCTAAGGATGCTGGCCCCGTGGTGCCTTATCTACCACTCCGGGGAGGGCCTATGGCATCGATTGCCACGTTCCTTGGTAGTGAAGTAAAAAAGAAAGAAAGATAGTTAGGGAGACTCGGACTTGAATGTTGGGACGTCACGGTGGTAGCCCGAGAAAGTATGACATCCCACAAACCTTGTGACCTTTACCCGCTGGTTGGTCATAAAATAGGTTGGTAACTGTCTGCGACAATTTCTTGCTTGAGGCTCTGACGTGATTAATTAGGTGCCCACCACCCTCTTAGTCCAGTTTGCCACACTGGTACAAAAAAGAGAAATATCAGTGTTGCGTACCACTCAGGCTCGAGCCTGAAAATGCGTTTTCAACATCTAGGGAGGGTCAGCGGTCACGGTGGCAGCTCACCCAAACAAACAAAGCTCACGCAAACAAACAAATACAATGGACTACCTCCTCCCACCCCTCACCACCATCCCAGCTGAGATTTGAAAATGCCCCTTCCCCCTTCCTCATCCCAAAATACCCTGCAACACCTATGCCTCCCCTCCCCCATCCTTCACTGACTCTGATTGAACGCCGGGTTAAAAAAAATCCTGCAAAAAACAAACTCACCTTTCTTTCTCTTTTACGATGACAACTCTGTCCTCACCACAAACTTGAACTCTCCCCTCCACAGAGGAAAAATGATAAAGGAACCATGTGAACTTTCAAGGATAAGGGGAAAAAATGCACTAAAAAAATGAAAAGAGAACAAATTTCTCTCGCCTCGTTCTCCAAGTTTTTGCCCCTCGCACCACGCTCTGTTACTAGTATAGAAAAAATGTTCCTCTGTGACATGTGTAACTCTGGCTGGAATTTGGACTGTCGTCGCTCATTACCATCCCAGCTGGGATGTGGAAATACCTGGGCCCCTTGAGTACCCCCCTGCCCCCTTATCCGAGGTTGCTCTGCGGCACCTCCGCCTCCCCTTTTCCATTCTTGACACTGACTAACCACTACAAAAAAAAACCCAATTATTACTTTTCAACTGTGCCTACTTCCACCTACAAAAACCCAAAAAAAGAAGATCCTCGCTCCCCCCCCTTGTGCCACGCACCGCGAATTGAACCGTGCCCCCCGACCCATTGACCAGTTTAATATCCTGGCCAGAATCAGGAGTTAAGTGGTTAAAACCCAAGTCTAGTACATGGTTGGCCACGGAAGGACTTGGTCCTTTCAGTTCTCTTGCGTGGGTTTCTCTCCCTCAGGTTTTTTTGGATTTTTTTTTGGGCCAGTCTGCCCTTCCCAGCATAGAGTGGCTCTGAACTCCGGCTGTAGTTGCTGCTATGTTAATTGCACCTCAGGGTATTGAGTTACCTGGCCGTGGTCGTATAGGAGTGACAGTGCGCTGGTTAATTTTTATTTTCCATCTGAGGTCGTCTAGAATAAAACTTCACTTTCCCTCGCCGGCCCAGTAGTGCACGAAGAGACTCAGGCTGAGACGTGGTCGAATATTCTGAGGTTGCGGATTCTGTACATGCCAGATGATGAAAAAAGCTGGAGAATTTGACATGAGTATATGGACTTTGACACCTAAAAACTAGGTAATATATGTAGTAAAAAGTGTTGCCACAACAGGTCAAACAGTAACTTGTATGTGTCGACATGGACTTTTGTTCGCGGGTTTATGGAAAATATGTTTGTTCAATATTGCATGTAAATAGCTCATTTTGAAACTGTACTGTTGAACAATTCGACCCAAATTAACTTTGGGCATCAAACTTCATTTTGATACCTAACGTGGTCCATTAATTTTGCGGGATTTCATGACACTAGCGTGGTCCATCAATTTTGCAAAATTCCATGGTACAACCTGGTGAAGCTCGAAATAAATGCAGTCCTACAGAATAGATTCACCCTCTCTCCAGATTCACCTTCGCACCAGATTCACCCTCTCCCCAGAAAATACGAATCCTTCAGATTCACTGTGACCCCTTTACCAGAGAATACCCGTACCAAATTTGATTCAAAAAAGGTAAATGTCTGGTGGTTTAGGTGACGTCTTTGTGGGTATAAGCTCAAGTACGTATGCAACAGTCACGCGCTGAAAAAAATGAGCCAATGCAGGGCAGGTTTTGGCCTATCCTAATACCAAAACTGTATGTGGACAATTCAACATGTTGCAATGAGTCAAACTCAATCCTTCGCTACCAGGTGTAACCAAGCGCACGGGCGGGCCCGGGACAACAAAGCATCAAAGACAACATCACGCACAATGTTGCAACGGGCACCAAACACACAGCATGCAGCACGGAGCACAGCCTGTCGTTTGGATTCACTTGGGCCACGAGATATCTCGCGGTCACTCTTTATTGATACTAATAGTACTTTACTACTGCCTACTTTTCAGAGCCCTTTGTGTGTCGATTTCGGCATTCTCCGACGTACGAGTTCGTACTTTCATGACCTGACGTTGATTGTGACCCGGGTCACCCTGACCTCTATACGTCACCTGTGACAAATTTATGTAATAAACGTCCCATTACACGCACACATGCCTTCACACGTGTGCCCTCTCTCTCGCTCAATATGTGACTCCCTCGCTTTCTGACGCTTTCTGTCACTCACGTACATATGTGAGTGTGTGTACATATATACACACGCACACATATAAACTCCACGCAAACTGCGACCGCCCTTCATCTTTTACCCTACCAACGTGAGCGCCGCGCAACTCACGAGCGCCAGACACGCTTGGCCGCGCTGCCCGACGCCACTGGCGGCTGGTTGATCTCTTTCGTTACCAATGTAGGCTGAATCCAAAAAAAATCGAAAAAAAGTGTTTGTGGGGAAATTCTGGACGGGCTTTGACTGGTTGCGAGTGAGATTGCCAGGGTGAATAAGTCGTGGAAACAAACCAGGAGAGGGAGCAAGAGAGAAGGGACGTGGGCGAGGAGAGTAGTGATAGTCACGAGTATTTCAGCATATATAGTGAATCCAGTCAACAACCAACCTCCTCGCAGACATGATGGTTGGAGACACTCTTGCGGTTGGCGGGGCTTGTGCGAATAGCGAGGTACGCGCACTTGCACACGTAGTAGTCGGGAGGTTTTCACACGGCAAGTGTGCAATCACACTTCAACACTCGAGGACTTGAATCATCAGTTGAGGACTTTTGAATCTGTCCAATTGATGATTGATCTTTTGCGTGTTTTTCACCAGAACTTCATCTTGTTTGTTTGTTTGTTTATTGGTACAAAACCCAAAAATCCTTACTTTGCCTCCCACCCTTGAGATTTTATTAGGCCAGGGTCAACTTAAAAAGTTTTGCCGTGACAACCCTCATTTGGGCACTGTATCTTTTTTTTGTTTTTTTTTGTTTGAAGCCGCAACACAGCTAGCGCGTCGAGTACAACCGAATAGCACACAGGTGGCGTGCAGTAATAAGGTAGGCCGGAGCCGCCTGGCTCAAAGGCACTCCCGCAATGGACCCCGGACATATGAATATTCATTTGACGTATACATTCACATATTTTTTTTCTGTGAAGTACACATTCGCATACGCAGACACACAAACAACCGAGGAAGAGAACAAAACACAAATGAACAATAACAGAATTCTTTTGAATAGGAATGAATGTAAGGTTTGATTTATTTTATTGTTTATGTTGATTACTTACAAGTTATTCTGTTTTCAGTCAAGTTTCTATTTAGTCATTGTTTACGTTAAACAGTAATAGATTTAATGTTTCATTTTTACATTTCATTGTTTATGTTAATCAGGTGTATTACTCTTATAATTTATTTCCACTGAGTCATGTCTCTATTGCGTTTCAATGTATTCTCACATGCATGTCAATGTTACGTTTACTTTCATGGGGAACAAGGTAAGCATAAGGCCCGGAGGATGGTGGATGTATGATGATGATTGCTTTTATTACTTTCAAAAGTAGTTTAGTACCCTTGTTGGAGGGTCTATGAAGTTCAAATTCATGAGAATTTGAGGTATCGGGTTTTAGACGGAATCGAACCGACGACCTAGGGATTGACAGTCCCTACAGATTACAAAGTAAAAATTCAGAAGGAATCAGAGGATTAGGATATGAGGAGGGGTATGATTACATCAATAGACACTGTAACACAGGTGTTTCAGAAAAAGAAGAAACCCAACAAAAACATGTGTGTAAACATAGAACATAACACAAACAATACATGTTTAAATGGCGATAAATATGTGTATTGCTTGGTCACGGTTTTATTGACCCGAGGGAGATTAGAAACGAGGCCTCCAGTTGCCCTGGGATCTTCTCCAGAACTTTCGTTTTTGTGCACGAATGATCGTGTATATAGGTTGGATCAAGTTCGCGCGCTCGCGAATTGCCTAGGATTCCTTTTTTCGGGAAATTTTCCAACGCCACGTTGACAACGACAAACCGCAACTTCAGTGAAGGACGTAGCGGAGATGGGTTGCGGTGCCTCAACCGCCGAGGGAACAACTACGCAACCAAGCATTGCCAAGGATGCAATCACAGTGCACGAGGTTGCTCTGACCAAGATCGGGATGAGCCGAGAGGAAGCGGCCACCCAAATCCAGTCGATCCAGAGAGCCAAGAGCGCAGACAAGGAGGTGCAGAAACTCAAGGAGGAAGGTCAACTTCCAGGGCAGATCAGGGCCAAAAAGATTGACGAGTGGGGCAAGTCCGTTTTCAGGCAGTTTGACACAGACAAAGATGGCAAGCTGAGCGCAAAAGAGCTCACCCATGCGCTCAAGTCCTTGCCGAAGACAAAGCCCGGCAAGGTTCCGCCTGGTACCAAATTCCAATCGGTGGAAGCGATGATCTCAAGCATGGACAGCGATAACGACGGTATACATGTTTGTGGATGTCTCACACATGTGTGTTTGTATCGCACGTGTTTGTATCGCACGACATGTTGAATCAAGGCAATCACAACCACAACCATTGTATGAATGAGCCCTGTCACACTCAGAACGAGTCATGTCGCCCATTACACATGGCTCACACATACTGTGTTTCTTATTTCAGGCAGCGTGGACGAAAACGAGTGGCTGGCAAACCTGAGCAGCTGTGCCGGTCTGTACGCAGCATTACAAGAAAACGTCAACGCGGCAGGAGAGATTGCAACATTCGATGAGAAAGCTGAGCATGCAGCCACCCAAATCCAGTCGATCCAGAGAGCCAAGAGTGCGGACAAGGAGGTGCAGAAACTCAAGGAGGACGGCAAATTACCCGGGCAGATTAGGGTCAAAAAGGTTGACGAGTGGGGCAAGTCCGTTTTCAGGCAGTTTGACACAGACAAAGATGGTAAGCTGAGCGCAAAAGAGCTCACTAACGCGCTGAAGTTGTTGCCAAAGACAAAGCCCGGCAAGGTTCCGCCGGGCACCAAATTCCAGTCGGTGGAAGCGATGATCTCTAGCATGGATTCAGACGGCGATGGGGGCGTGGACGAAAACGAGTGGCTGGCAAACCTGAGCAGCTGTGCCGGTCTGTACGCAGCATTACAAGAAAATGTCAACGCGGCAGGAGAGATTGACGCTGTGGATGCAAAAGCCGAGGCGTGACAAGTCGCACTGCAACACACTGAGACACACTGCAACACACTGATACTCTGAGAACATCAGTGTGGCTGGAGAGATTGACATAAATGAGGCGAGCGTCGAGGAGTGATAAATAAATATATATATTTGTATATATATATACACATATATATATATGTATACACACAAATATGTATATATATAGATATATATGTATATATACATATAGATCTATACATATA
>Ga0335398_10010991_pt1 | contig 10234 bp, 3 predicted proteins | sample BON03_FD_205742 | JGI IMG/M metagenome (GOLD analysis project Ga0335398, IMG submission 205742) | Freshwater microbial communities from Lake Bonney liftoff mats and glacier meltwater in Antarctica - BON-03 (spades assembly) (version 2) | ecosystem: Environmental > Aquatic > Freshwater > Ice >... | reverse complement strand
TGGTGAGCATGGGCGGGGGGCGACAGCGCACCGATCATGCAGCGGCGGCGCCTCGGCTGGGGGCCTCTGGCGCTGCCTGAGGCCGCGACCTTGCCACCAGTGGCGAAATGGTCAAGTGGCATTTCTCGACGATCGAGCTATATAATGGTAGACAGTTAAACAGAAAATCTAAAAGTAGTTTTATTTTAGCGCGCACCCCCTGCATTTTTCCGCCATGGTTCGCGCTCTAACGCCGCGGTCGTCGGGCTGTTGCGGTCGCGCAATGGCCACACTGCGGCGGGCTGGGGCGGTGCCGTGTCGACGTGGCACAGCGTGCCCGAAAACCTCCCGCCCAACACCCTGGCTCACCCCCCCTCCTGCCCGCCTTCCGCTCGCGCCCGCAGTCGGCGATCGTCATGGGCTCCTCCATCTTTGGCGGCATTGGCGTCTTCGCGCTGGTCGCGTCGTTCGCGTCGCCGTCGCTCTCCAAGGACCGGGGGCTGACCAACCTGCTGATCATCACCGCCACGATTTGCTGCTGGCTGATGTGGTTGATCACTTACATGATGCAGCTGCACCCGCTCGTCAAGCCGATTCCCATGGAGGAATAGACGGGCCTCCTCCGGGAGGCGGCAGCGGGCGGGGCGGGAGGCGGAAGCGGGTGGGGCGGGTTTCCCCGAGCGCCGCCGCATGGGTCCGGGGTCCGGGCGGGCGGCTTGCGATTGGGCACAGGGGGAGCCGTCGCCGGTTGTGCAGCCATCGGCGTTGAAAACGCTTCGGCCTCGCTGGTGGATGGGCGGCTGACGATGATGCGCGGCCTCTGCCCCAATATTGAAACGAGTTTGATCGGGCGCGGGCACGGTGCGCGACCGGCGGCCTGTGGAGCCCACGCGCATCGCGGCGGCGACGCATCGTTCGACGCATCGCACGCTCGCCTTCGGCCTGCGGGGGAGCTTGGGCTTTGGGGAAGGGCTGTGCGAGCGCGCCCACCTCTTTGGGAGCAGGCGTGCAGGATGATGAGTATGCGTGTGTGTAGTTTGTAATGTATGTGTGTTGTGGGTGTTGGTTGCTGGTGTGCTGGAGTGTGGATACTTTTTGGTTGGCGTGTGAGCGCAGGCGTGGCTGTGCGCTGTGCAACAGGCAACAGGCTGTCAACTGTCAACAGGAACAGGCTCTGCTGCCTTGCTGGCTTGTGTTGTTAGCACAGTTGTCTAGAAGGCGGGCACCCGAGACCGCACGGGCGCCAACGCCGGGCAGGGGGGGCACAGACAGGTCCCCCAACGGTGTCTAGACAACTGCAACTGAGCAACTGCAACTGTGCACTGTGCAAATAACAGCGACAGCAGCAGCTTGTTCCTGGCTTGCTGGTGAGGCTTGGAATTGGAAGCGTGATGCGCGGGAGAAAGGGAGAGGGAGGAGGCGGCGGTTCTTTTTCTTTGGGAAGATTCCATCTACTGATCTCAAGCCGTCCGGCCGGCCGGACTGCCGGCCGGACTGCTGCTCGCGGGCCGCGGGCGGGCAGGAGCCAGGAGTCGAATATTATATGTCAGGGGTGCAGAGAGCAGCAGACTCATGCGCATGCGTGCGCTTTTGGGCGTGTCGTCATATTCTGGCTGAGGTGGCTGGCGTGGGCGTGTGGGCATGGGCGTGGGTGAGCGCAGCGCGAGCGCGGTGCGAGCGCGTGGCGGCCGTCGGCACACGCAGTGTGGCAGTGCTCTCGTGGGCTGCTGCTGTTCGCGGCACGCGGGAGGCGGAGGCGGCGAGCGTTTTTGGCGTGTCTCGGTCGCGCGCGCCCTCGCACCACTCGCACGCGCTGCGCCGGCTCACGGCTCTCACACGCGTTATTCTTTCAGGGAATCGCCGGGTTCCGGGAACACGCATGCATTGGGGACAAACACACAACAGTACAACAAGGGCGACCCCCTCCCGCCTCGCGCGCGGGACAACTCTCGCCCCACCCCCACCATCACCACTCCTTGGCATCGAGACCTGCTGCGTCTCTCCACGCGGCGACCGCGCTGCCCACGTAGTCGACTTCGCGCCTGGCGACGGTGGCCAGGATGACCGGCTTGAAACGGCTATCGGGCGTGAAGCACTCGAGGCGCGGCTGGCCGTTGCTCGTTGAGGCCTGGATCGCGAGCCGGCGCGGCAGGCCCTGCGGCAGCGCCCTCGGCTCGACGAAGCCCTGCGAGCGCCACCAGGCTACGTCGGGCCGCGGCACATGCGCCAGCACCAGCACACCCTTACCGTCCGCCTCGGCGGCCGCCGCTGGGGCCTCGGCGGCGGGGCGGCCGGGGCGTGCGGCCTGCGGCTGCGGCGCAGCGGCGCGCTTGGCCCCGCGGCCAGCCACAGCAAACTGAGGTGGCGGCTCGGCGTCGGCGGCGTCGGCGTCGGCGGCAGCGGCGGCGGCGGAGGAGGCGGCTCGGGTCTTGCTCTGGTGCCAAACGGCGAGCGCATCGTCCCCGACCTGCTGGCCCACGTCCATGGACACGGCCAGCTCAAGCAGCGACGCCAGCAGCAGCCGTCGGTGCACCTCTCGCAACAGCAGCTCGCCGGGACTTCCTCCTCCCCCCGCCGAGGCGGCGGCAGCGGCGGCGGCGGCGCCCTGCTTGTGCGAGGGCGGGGGCGAGGCGCTGCCGTCGTCGACTGCCGTCAGCAGCACCTCGAGCGCCTGCACGTCGCCTCCGACGGAGCAGTGCGCGCGCACCGCCGCCGCCGCGAGCAGTCGCGCGCTCGCCAGCACCGCCGCCTCGGCCCGCGCAGCGGCTCCGTCGGCTGCTGCGTTGGCCCTCTTGGCCGTGGCCGCGGGCGCCGGCGCTGCAGCACTCGCGGGCAGCGCAAGGAGTCCGACGGTGCGGCAGTCGCCGCAGGGGTGGCTGTGCGTGCTGACGGCGAGCACCTTTTCCCTCGTCTTGTTGTGGGGCAGGCCGAGCGCCGTGCGCCCCTCCACCTTGCCGTCGCTCGAGGGGAGCCTCGTCCCCGCCTGCAGCAGTGCCGCCATCCGCACCAGCTCGGGCGGTGTCCCCGCGCGCGTCCGCAGCGGCGCGCAGAGCAGCAGCGGCGCGGCGGCCGCGCAGAGCTCGAGGCTTCGCGGCAGCACGCGGTCGAGCGCGGCGGAGCCTTTCACGCCGGGAGGCAGCCGCGTCAGCTCGCCAAGTACTTTCAGCGCGCTGGCATGCGCCGCCGCCGCGAGCAACGGCAGGCCGGCCAGCGGGCCAAACCCTTCCTCCTCCTCCGGCGCGGATGCGGCAGCGCGCGGCAGCCGCGCCCACGGCGCGTGCAGCGAGGCGAGCAGCGCGTCTGAGCGCGGCGAAAGCTGCTCCGCCGGCGTGGCGGCGGCGGCGGGTGCGGCGGGTGCGGCGGGTGAAGCCGGCGTCACGGACGGTGAGAGCGGAGGCCTGCCCTTGGCCGCCTTGCGCGCCGGCGAGGCGGCAGCCTCGGCGGCGAGCGCGACGGCGGGGCGCTTCTTGGACTCTCCGGCCGCGGGAGATGGTGGCGGCGGAGGGGGCGGCGGGGGCGGCGGGGGCAGCGGCGGTGGCGGTGGAAAGAAATGGTAGTTCGGCGGTGGCAGCGGTGGCGGCAATAAGTGGTGGTTCGCCCGGCCGTTTTGCTGAACAACGGCCGCCGCCATCAAGTCGGTGGGCAGCACCGCGCGGAGCGGCACACCGATACCGGGTTGGAGGACTCGCGCCGGGGTCCCGTCCGCGGCGTCGTGGGCGTGGTGGCTTGCTGCGCTGGGGCTGTGGGCGGGGGAGGCGGCATCGCCGCAGCAGAAGTCGGGAGCGGCCGCGCTGGCTGCGGCGGCGGCAGGCATGGCGCCGAGTGGCGCTGGGCTCGGCAGGGGCGCGGGAGGGAGAATCCCCCTCTCCGCTTGCAGCAGCGCGTCCTTGACGTCCAGCTCAATCACCTCGCCCTCCAACTCGTCAGCCGAGGCTGCGGCTGGCGGCGAGGTGGCGCCGGGGGTGCGGGCGCCGTTCGGGCTGCTGCTGCAGCTGCAGCTAGGCAGGGCGGCGGCGGGGGGGTTGTTGGGAGGCCGGCCCCGTCGCGGCTTGGGGGGGGGGTCTGCGACGGCCCAGGCAGCGAGCCCCTTATGCATCAGAAGTCTCAGGTCGTGCCACCGGACGGACTCGTCCTCGTAGACCACCCGCTGCCAGCCGGAGCCCACAGAGAGGCCCCCCGCGCACCCCTCGGTCCAATCGCCGTCGCCTCCCCAGGCGGAGGCGTGGACCCGCACGCGCCGCCCGCCGCTCTTGGACGCCATCGGGTGCGCGTCGCACCAGTCCCACGTGAACGAGTCAGGCACCCGCCGCCCGTCCTCCGTCACGCGGGGCGCCTGCTCGCTACCTGCCTGGCCCGCCCTCGCCGCGTCCGCCTTCTCCTCCGTGTGCATGCGCAGCGCGGACTTCCACTTGCCGCCCTTGGTCAGCAGGCTGGCGAAGCGCGTGGCGGTGTAGAGCGCGCCCGCCGGCCCGTCGGGGAAAAGGAAAAGCGCGCGCTGCCCGTCGAGCGAGACGAGCCTCGCACACGCCGTCTCCCCCGCCGGTATCGCCAGCTCGTTGTCGTCCAGGCTGGTCTTGACCGTGAGCGGCGCGCCGTTGGGCAGGTGCCACAGCGGCTCGAGCATGGAGCGCGCGCAGCCGCGGCCGCCGCGCAGCTGCGACGGCCCCGCCTGGCTCGACAGCGGCGGGGCGGCCCCGCCATCGGCGCCGTCTGCTGCCGCGGCCGAGCCCTTGCTTTCCGAGCCCATAGCTTCCGTCGCGACGCCGTACCACTCTGCCACAAACTGGCGCGCCACCTCCTCGGACGGGAACACGAGGCTGCGCGGGTGGCCGTCCGCCGCCGGCAGCCGGCAGCGCGGCCCGTGGCAGCCCTGCGGATCGTCCTGCAGGCGCAGGATCAGGACCTGGTGGCGCTGCAGCGTGGGGAGCGCTGCGGACGGGTCGGCCGCCGCCGCCGCCGCCCGCGAGGCCGCCTTTTCCCGCCGCCGCTCCGTTTTGCTCTTTCCCTTGGACTTCCCGGCCCCTTTCGCGCTCTCTGGAATGAGCCACGCGAGGGGACCCTCGCAGTGCTCCGGCACCAGCGGCACCACCCCCGGCTCGACCGACCCGCCCGCGTACTTCTTGCCGGGGTGGGGATCGGCGCGGTTGGAGAGGGCGCCGCCCCGGCCGCCGCCGACGCCCCGCACGTGCTGGTGCCAGTGCGTCCACTCGCCGCTCGGCCCCCAGTACCAGCAGGGCCGCAGCGCTCCCGTTCGGACCTGCTCCTTGGCCAAGTGGTGCGCGGCGCCGCCCAGCTCGTAGGTGACCACCACCCCGCCGTCCGACTTGACGCTGGTCACCGCAACCTCCCACCAGCCGCCATCAAAGTTCAAGTCGAGCCGGTCGTTCATCATCAGCTTGGCGTAGGGCTTGAGCACCGGCGGCACGGGGCGCATTCGCTGGATGGGCCACCACTCCTGCAGCCGCCGGTGCGGCGGCGGCGGCGCATCGTCGTCCTCGGGGTCGCCGTCCTCGCCCGGGTCGCCGTCCCAGAGCTCGAGCATCGCCACCAGCGCCTGCTCGCCCTTCACCTGCACCACTTCGGCTTCGTACCAAGAGCCGAAGAAGCCGTCCTCGCGCCCCCACAGCTCTACGCGCCGCCCGGCCTCCAGCTGCTCGCCGCCCTCGGCGCCCTGCGCCACCGGGGTGACGGTGAACAGCGCCTCCGGCCCGTTGTCGGCGGAGGAGGAGGCGTAGTGCGCCGTCGTCGCCTTCCCGCTGGGAGAAGCGGCAGCGGCGGCGGCGCGCTTACCCGCCGATTTGCCGGCTGGCGATTTCGACGGAGTAAAAGGAAGCGACGCCTCCGCCGCCTCCTTAGCGCCGTTGCACAATTCGGACCCTCTGTGCGTGCTGGCGGCGCGGGTGCCCGGCCATGTGGGCGAGCGCGCAACCTCACAGGCGGAGCGCGGCGCCTCGTCGTGCGGAAGCCACTCCCACGTCGCCAGCGGAGAAACCCACAGCACGCAGCCGCCCTGCTCCTCGCCCAGCCGCACCGAGAGGCCCAGGCCAGCCGCGTAGCCGAGCACGGTACCCACCGCGGAGACGGCGGCGCTCGTGCCACTGCCGTCCGCGCCCCCACTGCTACTGCCCGAGTGCGCCGCCGACGCGCCATCATCGCCGGACGCGGCGACCCACACGCGCACGCGGGAGCCGGCCGCCTCGCTCGCCCCCGCGCCGCGCAACAGGCCCTCGTCTGCACCAGCAGCAGCCAACGCGCCGCCCCCCCTCTGGGCTGCCGAACCCTCGGCTTGGCAGTCGTCGCTCACCCAGCAGTCGCCTTCCTCCCACCGCCACGCCGGACGCAGCATCGCGGCGCAAACCTCGCCGCAGACGTCAGAGTGCACTGGGGACGAGACTGTGTACCGAAGAACGAGCGCGGTACTGTCGCTGCTGCTGCTGCTGCTCGGCCCGGGAGGCACCGCAGCCGCGGGCCCGCCCACTGCTGCGTCGGGTGCCGCTGCAGCGTCTGCGTCAGCGTGAGCGAGGCTCGCGGGCTGCGGCCTGGGCTTGATCTCGGCAAGGGAATCCGCGGAGGCGGGAGTCTCGGCGAGGGAACCCGCGTCGGCGGGGGCAGGGCGCCGGTGGACGGCGCTAAGCGTAACGTCCCACCACGCCCCCTGGAAGCGCAGCTGCAGCGGCATGCCCACGCGAGGCCGCTGCAAAAAGTCAACGGGTGGCGGCGGCGGGCGCGGGCGCACGGTGGCGAGCGGCGCGCGGTGGGAGAGAAGCAGCAGCCCGCCGGGAGTGTAGGGCCCCTTGTCGGACAGCAGGCGCGTGCGGATCACCACGAGCTCGGGCGGCGGCGGGGCGTGTGCGCGGCCAGGCTCCCAGCTTCCGACGAGCTCCTCCACCTCGCCCGAGCTCCACGAGCCGTCGCACGTCCCGCCGCTCACGTCAATAGCCTCCACCTCCGCGCCCACGTGCAGCCACCGCTCGAGACCCTGCAGGTAGCCGCCCACGCCGATGCTGAGGCCGGCCGCCGCGGCCGCCTCGGGGGTGGTGCCGTCGGCCGAGCGCTGCGCAGCGGCCGCTGCGCCATCTGGCCCGCGCTCGCTGCTGCGCGGCTGGCTCGCGCCGTCGTCGCAGTGCGGCATGACTGCAAGCGTCGCAGCCAGAGCCTCGCGCGAGGGCGCGCACGCCAGGTTCAGGCTCCGCGCCTCTTCGAACGACTCTGGCAGCACCCATTCGAAGCTCTTCTCGGCTGGCAGGCTGGGCGCGGCGGAGCCGTCCGCGCTCACCTCCATCGCGTAGGCGTCGGGCACGGCGCGCCAGCACCAGGCCGGCCGGAGCTCGTGCGACGCGACCACTTTGAGCCGGCCGGTGTACGCCTCGCGTATCGTGCAGAGAGAGACGGTTTGCGCCGCGCCGTTTCGGCCGTCGCCTGCCGGCTGCACGCCCACCAAACTCGCAAGCCAGAACCCGCCTCCTCGGCAGAGCTCGAGCGGCATGCCGTCGCGTGCCATCGCCCAGAAGTCGTCGGGCGGCGGGGGGGGCACCGGCCGCACGCACGACGCGGGCGCCCACGCCTCGAGGCTCACTCCGCCGAGCAGGGCCGTGTACCGAACGAGTGCCAGCTGACGCTCCTCGTCTCTCGCGACGGCGCTGGCGCTGAACCAGCCGCCCTCGAAGGCGTCCTCCCACTGCCGAACCTCCACCTGTACCTCCCACGCCGACGTGGCGCCTGGGTCGGCGCGCATCCCAGCCACGTGAAGCCAGTAGCGTGAAGCGCCGACCTCGGCAAGTTGAACGAGCGACCTAAAAATAGTATTTCTATTTTAGGACGCTATTTTGACTGGTTTTCTTGTGAATGTGAATACATCAACAGCGTCTCAATCGCTACATTTGAACTTGCAGCGGCCTCACGCAACGCGGCGTAGATGTCGAGCGCACAGCAGAGGCTAGACGACGCAGAGCGCGCCGCCCGACGCGCCCGCGCGCTAAAGGCGGCGGCGGCGGCGAATCTGCGAAAGGTACACTTCGCTGCGGTCGGGGTTGCCCTTGCCGCGGAAAAAATGTTGCTGACCCAGAGCCCGGTCATCCGTTCTACGCGCAGGCGACCGAGGAGGTGAACCTGATGAGTGCCCGCGCCTTCCTCGCCGACGAGCGCCACCGTTCTGCTGAGATGGAGGCGGCACGGACGGCTGCCCAAGTGGATGCCACCAAGGCGGCCAACCTCGCGCGGTTGGCCAGGGAGGAGGCCGACGCGGCGGTGAGGGCGGCTCGCGCCGCGCAGCAGGCCGCCTCGCGCAAGGCGGTTGCGGCGCAGCAGCTCGCTCGGGCCATTCCTGCGGAGAGGCCAGCGGTGGGGCGCGCTGGAGAGAAAGCTGCAGCGGCTGCAGGGAAGAGCACACCAACGGTGCCAGAGGCCGTTGCCGCAGAAGACCCGACGGACCCGCTCTCGCAGGCCGCTGCGGAGGCGGGCACGGCGGCCGAGGCGGCGGGCGCGGCGGCGTCCAGAGCCAGCGCCGCGGCCGCGCTGTCCCAGGCGTCAGTGCCTGCCGTGCAGCCCGCACTCGCTCGTCGGGCCGAGGCGCAGCTTCGCGAGGCGCGCGAGCTGCACGCGTGCTCCAACCTCTCGTGCTTGGCGATGGGGCTGCCGCCCTGGCTGCCAGCCCCGCTCCGACCCAGGCGGCGCGTGCCGCGGCTATGGGTCGAGGTGGCGGGGCTCGCGCACGGCGGCGGCCCGGTGCCGCACGAGACACTCGTCTTCAACCAGCCCGGCGGGCTAGCCCCAAAGATGCACGCCTTCGCGCCGCGCCGCGCGCGTGGCGACCACGTGTTTGTCGAGCTCTTCCAGGGCCCGCCGCACGTGTGCCACGCCTGCGAGACGGCGTCGGTGGTGGTCCTGGCGCTCGACGCGCGGCAGGCCTGCCGACCCACACGGGAGATTCTGGCGCGGCTGCCGCTTCACGGGCAGCGCGCGCCCTTCGTCCGCCCCGCGGGAATCTTGCTCACCCTCCCGCTGCCGGACGCCGCCGGCCTCTTTGCATCGGCGCTGATCCGTCAGTTCGGGTACATCTCGCCCGCCGAAGCCGTGGGCGCCGAGACAGTAGAGGAAGGAGCCGTGTCCCAGCCAGCTACGGCCGACCCTGCGGCGGCGAGCGCTACCGCCGCCCCGGCCACGATTCCGGCCTGGATTGGCGAGGACCAGCCGATCAGCGCGCAGGTACACGACTACTGTGCCGCTATGGCGGACCGGCTACTCTCCGAGACTGAGGTGCACGTGGCGCTTGAGGCGGCGTGGACGCGGCTTGCGGCAACACACGTGCAGCGCCTCACGCGTGCGCTGCAGCGATGCGTGGCGCGGATCGGCCAGCTTCAGCCGGCGCGGAAGCTCCGGCTGGCGCCGCACCCGGCACGTGGTGGCAACGCGCTGCTTCTGGCGCAGCAGCAGCTGGCCCTCTTCAAACAGGGCGCCGCGCCCAAACAGTGCGCGTCCCTACCAAATTCTCCTTTTTGGCTACTCTCGGTTTCCCACCCGTGGGATATTATCCATCAGTATCTCCCTGTTGCTTACCCTTCTTTCGTTCTATCGATACCTTTCTAACCCATACGTTCTTGTCGCGTCTTGTTCTCAGGATCACCACGTGCACGTCGCCGCCGGCCCACTTCCCCGAGCTGACGCAGGACGAGCGTTGGGCGCTGGTGCGCGGCTTCGTCCGCGCCAACCTCGACCCGCTCTGGACGGACACGTCCCGCGGCGCCAAGGCGGCCACCGACGCGCACGCGCTGCTAGCGGTGCTCTGTCGCGCCTGCGCGCTGGGCGCCGTCAACCTGGAGAACGCGGCGTGGAGGGCGCCGGAGCTCGAAACGCTCGTCGACGAGGACGGCGACGAGCTCGTCTTTTTAACCGAGGTCTGGGGCTCGTGCATGCTCAAGCCGTCACCGTCGGTGTATCCGAACCATCCAGTGCTGGCGGCTCCGCCGGCACTGGGGCCGGGGGCCAGGGCTGAGGCTACAGCCGAAGGATAAGCCAACTGAGCTTGGCGCTCTGCGGGGGGGGAGCACCGCCGGCCGGGAGTGAAACGTAAGCGCTCGCGACGGGTCGACGCACCAGAGCACACACGGGACCCCGCCTCGTGCGTTGTTTCGTAGTAGTAGTAGTGGTAGTAGTAGTAGTAGTAGTAGTAGTAGTAGTAGTAGTAGTAGTAGTAGTAGTAGTAGTAGTAGTAGTAGTAGTAGTAGTAGTAGTAGTAGTAGTAGTAGTAGTAGTAGTA
>Ga0335398_10010989_pt1 | contig 10235 bp, 7 predicted proteins | sample BON03_FD_205742 | JGI IMG/M metagenome (GOLD analysis project Ga0335398, IMG submission 205742) | Freshwater microbial communities from Lake Bonney liftoff mats and glacier meltwater in Antarctica - BON-03 (spades assembly) (version 2) | ecosystem: Environmental > Aquatic > Freshwater > Ice >... | reverse complement strand
AAATTTCAATTTTGGGGTTCTGGAGAGGGTGTAGGGTTGGGTTAAATTTGACCCTCTCCGACATCTAGGAAGACCGTGAAAGAGTGGGTGAAAAGTTGGAATTTTGGCCTTCCAGGGAGAGGGTCGGAAGTGGGTAAATTTTGCTCAGAGTACGTTCAAGGTCCACTAATTTACCCTCTCCCGAACCGACTCCTTTTGAACCGAGGAGTTGACTTTTTTTAGGAATTCACAGCAAGGGGAGGGTCGGGAGTGCAGGAAGGAGACGGAGGGCTGGGGTCTTGAGACACGTGAGCTACAGCACGCCTCTCGTGATACCATATCAGAGCGCTGGGGCGAGAGAACGCACTCCAAGACCCAAGACCAACCGCGCTTGCACCCCTCCGCTCTCGCCGCTGCCGGGCTCCTTCTCTCGACCCTAGGGTCGAGAGTTGGGAACACGTTTGACATTTCATACCTCCAGCTGCAGCCGTGTCACAGGAAGTAGCATCGAGCAGGCAATGTCAATGCTGCTGCCTGGCTCGATATTCCTTCGTATTGGCTACTGCTCTCTCGGGTGTATGTATGCGTGCCTGTGAATTGTGTTCCAGTGTCTTACACTTGCCGGTGCATGTACATGGCTACCAGCGCCCAATCGGCAACAGACCGTGCGTACCGCAAGTGCGAGCAAGGCTGGCGCAATCGCGCGCTCCATACTCGCTGCGTGCGCCTGCGAGCATGTGGTGCTACGACGCTGTTCATGCTGCTGTGCCATTTGCAGTGTGCGTTGGCCAACAGCTTCGGGGGTGCCTGCGACACGTCGGGAAGCCCAAGTGTTATCACAGGGACATCCTCGTGCGGTGTCAAGGTGACACTCTGGTTTCCAACCAAGAGCGCGAATATCTCTCGACCGTTTTCTGCATCCTCGGGGACCGTCAGGCTGGGTCTCGCTGTCAGCAAGATCGTGCCAAACAGCGCAATGGTGACGATGCTGCTGCCCCCAGAGCGAGAGGGATTCGTGTTCAACTATGGGGGCACGTCCACTATTGTGCCGGTTGTGACACCAGGGGGCACGGAAGCGATTCTGCCCATGCACGGCACGGGCATGCCCATGTTCACAGTGCAGACCCAGATGAATGGGACTGTGTCGGTCGGGCAGTTGGTGACGGTGATATTTGGAGGCATGGGGACGCCGACGCTTGCAGACGCCGAAGCAGGCTACGAATTCGACCTGACATACGTTCGCAATCCCTACGCCAGCGCTGGCCTTCCCATCTCAAATGTTCTTGTCAACTTGTTACAAGCCAATGGATCGGTATGGCACGCGGGAAAAGCACCGCTGCCGGAGATTGTACCAAACAATTTAAGTGCAGCAACCGCCATGTTTGAACTGGTAGATCCTGCAGCAGGAATCCAAACGGATATTATTGTGACCATGACCACGCTAGGTTGGATTCCGCCGGACGGCAGAATAGAAATCTTCTTACCTCCTGGTTTCATTATAACCTATGGAAGCACGGTAGCAATAGAACAGACAAACATAGGCGAGCAGAATGCAGTCTATGTGAAGAGTGTAGACGAGCTAGAAAGAAAAGTCACCTTGGTCCTGGCTGGTGCTCTTGGGTTCCCTGTTTCATCTATCAAGCCGCTCGACCGTGCGTCATTTCGGCTGACGACAATTCGCAACCCGTACTCTGGTTTGACGGGAACTTTCCGATTGCTTACGTTTTCGGGAAGCAGCGACGCCATTGACCAAGGTAATTCTCTAAGATCTTTTAACAAGTTTTTGAAATGCGCGCGCCGGCTAGGCGCAGAACGCCGAATGCCAGTGTCGATAGTCCTTAGAGACAGTCCCTGGTGTGCTCTGTGTTCAACGGAGTTTTTATCAGGAAGGTCCATTTTTGGTCTCCACGAATTTCAGATTGGGCGCGCGGTGGCGAAGGGGCTTTAGCCCCGAGCTGCCGCGCGCCATAAGTTCACGACCAAATCCGGGGGGACTTTTTTTTCATTTTTTTGAATTTTTCTTTTTTCCGATATTTTTCACTTTTTCGACTTGCAGCGCCAGTCGAGCACAAGAAGACTTGCGAAGGAACTTGGAAATGTCGCGAGTCGCGTTTTGCTCGACTGGCGGCCGCCGCAAGTCGAAAAAGTGAAAACAAATCGAAAAAAAAATGTGAACAACAACAACAAAAATGTCATTTTGACGGATAAAATCGGTACTCGAATTGCGGTGGCTGCACATTAGAAAGAAAAAAATGTGAATTTTTTTGTTTTCTCTTCCAAGACTGGACACAACGTGTCTTCAGTTTTCACGTGCAATTTTGACTCAATCTGTATGGGTACTCGAGTTGTGTTGAAATATGCGGGGTTGACTCAATTCCATCATCGCTTATTTCCCAATCCGGATGTGTTCACGAGAGGGGGAACAATTGAATTTTTTTCAAAAATTCGCACTCAAAAAATTGCTTCCACTCGTTTGTTTCGTTTTTGGCACCCAAAAAGGATCAACTAGAAAGAAATGATGAAGAGCCCACAGGGATTTTGAGAACAGAGACAGGTGAGGCGCGCGGCGGAGAACTTTGGTCATCTCGGAGAACTTTGGTCATCTCTACTCCAGGTGCGTGGCGGCGTCGGGCTTCAGCCCGACGCCGCCGCGCGCCTTAAGGGCTGGACTACCGACGCCGTCGCGCGCCCCAGGGACTGGACAACTGGTATACACACACCACGTAGTAAATGGGGAGAGTCGATTTTTCCGGAAAAAAGACATTGAAACATTGCTGTTCCCCATATTGTCGCACACCCATGTAGATAAATTTCCCGAATGATTCGAATCATTCTGGAGAAATGACATGCCGAAAAGCATACGTCTGGAATATAGATGAGGTATTGATGGACTTCACTTTCTGAACGGAGTCCAACTCGAACGAAAAGGGGACCTGACACTCTGTGGCGCCTAGCGGCGATGGGCAATCCCTCCGCCGCCGCGCGCCAACTAAGACGTTTCGAAGAACTCGACTTTGCCGCACGTTTTTCAATCTCACTGAATTTTTTTCCCCGTAAAACCTGGCAGGGCTGCATATTCCGGGCGTCAGTGTGCAGCGAGGGCAGCTAAGAAACGTCGTTGTGACAGTCTCGGACGATGCAGCGCGCCAGATCTCTGTATACACTTTCACGATGAGTACAACAGGTACTGTGCCGGGAAATGGCAAGTTCCGCATTCAACTGCCGTTCGGATATTACCTGTTTGCGCCAACTTTGGTCGGATACAATGGGGTGGGCAAGACGGGCGTTCCGACACTCACATATGATGGATTGACCCTTATTATACAGCTTGGTTCTCCTGCCAACTCAACAGAGGCAATAGATGCAACAGATGGTGTCTCGTTCACCATTAGCGGAGTCGTCAATCCGGGAGCAGGGTCGACGAAATCGTATACGCTGCAGTCCACATTCTTTGACGTGGAGAAAGTGATTGATGAGGCCATTGTGCAAACAGTTGGCATTGTGACAGGGATGTTTCCGTCTCGATCCGTTTCAATTTCGGAGAATAGGGCGGGACAGACTAATTTTATTACAGTAGGTGTTAGCACTACTGGATTTATCCCAAATAATGCACGTATACGTGTCTCATTGCCGAGGGGTTTAGGGTCATCTTTGCCAGCCACTACCATTGTCTCGTTTTCGCAATGTTGCGAGAATGGGAACTGCTACGCACCATGCAACGTATCAATCTTGTCTATTGATGGCGGTCGTATCACAGTGCAACTCATGGGAGCTGGAGATCGGAACCTCGCCCTGGGCTCAAATATTACGTTCACACTCAACAACGTGCGGAATCTCTGGGCTGGTCCCAAGGATGGATTCGATTTGACTCTTTTGTTGAGTGATGGCATTTCGACTGTGATGCAGGCGATGGATGTAAGCAGACCTTTTATTATCCCGTCCACCTTTTACCCAAATGTTTCAATCATGTTCGCTGAGAATCCCACTCTGGAAAGTGAATTTGGAAGGCCAATCGCTGGCCGCTGTGGGGCGTACAGGATCAGAATTGCCCTCAGGGGAATTTTGCCCGCACAAGCAACCTTCAAAGTTTCATTTCCAGATGGCGTTCAACTGAATGATGCGTTTTGTGACTACGCTGACATGGATTACACTAAGGCAGTTTCGCGTTTGACACACTTGCGCATCCCACTTCAGTACGTCCTCAGGACCGACGCCAAAAGACGAACTGTCATTTCACAGGTGGCAATCGCCGGCGGCAGCGATGCCTGGGATGTTCCGCAGTACATGGAGATGTACATCACCAATTTGCGGCATACGCGCGAAGGGCCTCTTGATCCGTTTAGAGTAGAAGCACTGTATCCCGATACGACTTCCGTCGTCGAACAGAATCTCTCGATTCCCGTGCTGCCGGTCATTGCAGAGAGCTCAGTGTTGCAGGGGGGTGTATTGTACATCACAGCCAAACCCCAGTCATTGAATGCAGGTGTTCGCACAACCCTCGTTGTTCAAGTCACCACCAGGGGTCGCTTACCGAGAACAGGCATCGTCGAAGTCAAATTGCCTGTGGCTTTTCGTATCAATGATGGCGACGACACGCGAGTTCTCACATCAACGCTTAACGAAACAGAGGCTGACATGCGAGTAGTTTACACAGATACGTCAAAGGGCATTGTCCATGTGCAAATAGACACACAACTTCCAACCGCAGCAAACCCCGACGGAATCACAAACTCTACCTTCATTTGTGAGCAAGCAACAGCAGATTATAGAACTTGCGTGCGTACTCCAAGCGGGGTAAAGCCTGGAGCATTGCTAATGGCAGAGAGAGACGATTTGTCATTGCCAGGTTCCGTGCGTGGCAAATTTAGCTTCGCTTTGAGTCAGATCCGAAATCTTGCCGGCGGACATTCTGGAAACTTTGAGGTCAATATGTACCTCGCAGACAGCAAGTCCCTCAGTGAAAGGAACAACAACGTACCAGGATCAGAGCTTGTCATCGGTAGCTTGGCTGATGGTACAGTGAGGCCTGCGATGCAAGGTTCTGCTACTAGAACTACATTTGAGGTGATGGTTTCGATTTCCAACACTCTGCAAGCAAGTGGCAACGTGATTGTCATTTTCCCTCCGGGGTTTGAAATCGACGATGGCTTTCAGACAAATGTGACGGCCGCAACTTTAGTCGTCTTCACGCAAGAGTATGAGACGCCAGCTCGGGTGATTGCTTCTGACAAATTCGCACGATCTGTTACCGTTGCTGTTGGTGGCTCTCCAGACGACTTCCTTTCAGCGTTCAACAAAGTCAAATTTACTCTCACAAATATTCGTAACATGGTGGCGCGTCCGCCAAAGGGAGGCGCATTTGAATTGTCGGGGACTTTTGAGCTCCAAACTCAGCTTGCAAGCGGTGCTTTGGTTGAGACGTTCTCTGTCCCAGGTGTAGAGATTTTTCCCAACGTCATTGAGCCGTTCCCAGTCGGGGATGGTGATGTGTTCCTGGAGTCTCTCTTCAATGGAACCGGGTTGTCCTTGGTTGTACAGTATTCTTCGGATGCAGTACTGCCAGAAAATTCAGTTATTTTACTCGGGTTTCCGCAGGCATACACTTTCAACGTTGGCGGGAAGTCCACTGCGACTGTGACGTATGATGGGGTGGTGGATACACAATACACATTGCTGAATCTTACCAACGGAGATCGTCAAATATACGTCGAGCGCGTCAACGGCACATACGCTGTTTCTCCCGGGGTCATTATTGCTGTGAACATCAGTAATATAAAGGTTGCGGATCAGGTATCTCCTTCGGGCGAGCATAATATCTCTGTTCTCACACCAGACGGTGCCACGATTGCCGCGGGCGTGCTACCCGACACTTTTATTGGTCGGCCTTCACAACCGTTGGAAATATTTCTTGATAACTGCAAAGCTGACTGGCCTGCACCCGATCCTCGTTGTGTCGAAGTTATCTGGAAGCCTCCCATTGATTCTGCAGGAAATGATATAATCACATACCAAATTAAATTCGCCGCCAACTCCTTCCGTTTCGACACTATTATTGGAACGAGTGAAGTTGAGACCGACGCAGGTGGTCAAACTTTAATAGGTGGCTTACCCCTCATGTTCAAATCCAACAAACTCGCTGAAGGGGTTATCTATTACGTCAGCGTGCAAGCTGGCACGATGAACCGTGGTGTGCTGGGATTCGGAAAACCTGGGTATGGTAATGCTGTGAGAGCTATCAGCCTGCCTGGACCACCACGTGCTACTCTGTTACGGTCAGACACTACCAATAGGCTGTTTACTGCCTGGTTCCAGCCTCAGGTTCTGTTTTCTTTCTTCATCTGTTTCTTTTTTGACCTGCTGTGTTAGTGGCTCGGTGTTTTCCTGCGCACCCTTGGTGACTTCTTCGCAGACATATCAAACTTCTTGGAACTCACTGCTGCTGCTGTGTGTGTGTGTCGTATGTGCATACGCGTGTGCATGTGTCTACGTGTCTGTGTGTATTTGTATTTGTATGTTTGTGTGTCTGTGTGTCTGTCTGTGCGTACACGTGGCTGTGTGCCTTATATGTGTCTTGCAGTTTACTGGCGCGTTGAATCCAGCAGTACCCATTATCAATTATAAAGTAGAGTTCAGCCGTTTCAGCAACTTGTTCAACGCCCTTGGCCCCGACGACACGTCTATTGTCAGGTTGTCATATTCTCTGGTTGTCATATTCTCCACCAACTGTTTTTTATGTGTGTGTATTTTTGTGTGCATGTGTGTGCATGTGTGTGCATGTGTGCGTGTGTATGTGCGCGTGTGTGTGTGTGTGCATGTGTGTGTACGTGTGTGCGTGCGTCATCAGGTTATCATACTCTTCTCCTACTATTTATGCTCATATTTTAGATTTGACTGTTTGTTTGCTTCTGCCGCTTCCAAGACGAATACGAACATATCTACTGTGATATGCAGTGTGTGTTGCAGTGTGTGTTGCAGTGTGTGTTGCAGTGTGTGTTGCAGTGTGTGTTGCAGTGTGTGTTGCAGTGTGTGTACGAACCTATCTACTGTGAACCTCAAGTCAACACAAGACCTGATAAAGAGGAATTAAACAATCAATTGATGTGTAACATAAGAACATTTGAAAACAGCAAACTGAACTAAGTTGTACCAGTGACTTGTGGATTTTATGTACAAATCGAATCCATAAATCTCCAGACCTCGTTCTCTAGAACAACTTGATTTTCCAGGTAGATATGATACATATGAATACTGTACTAATACCAACACGGATACTCAACTACTGCTGCTGTTCCTAAGATGGATGTGAACATTTGTAGGATATGTACCAATACTAGCTCGAGAATTCAATCTGGATACACGCGTACACCCAGTGACTTTTCTACAAAGTTAGCCCACCACTAAATTTTCTACATAAGAAATCTACGGAGCTCCTGAAAATCTGTCCAAATTCAGCTCTATAACATAATAAATTTAGTAGCGAGCTGACTTTTGAGGAATGTGTGCCATAGCGGCTCTCCTCGCGCATTATCAAGCAATCTTCTCCAGCCCGGTTCCTACTTTGCGCGGGTTTTCGCTGCCAACTTGGCAGGATATGGCGAACCGTCAATCTACCCTGCCACGGCACTTGCCACCCCTATCGTGCCGGTCGCCTGGGATGACACTGTGACTCCTGCAGAGGGCTCAGTACAGCCAATCCAAGTAGGTTACTTACTGCGGCTGACAATCCGCGCCTATGACGGTGACATCCCATTTCTCAAAAGTCAGTCTACCAGAAAAACGCTCAAAATTCAGCCCTACAGTCCTTGAAATTGGGCGCGCGGCAGCAACGTGCACCACACCAAGGTTGCCACGCCTTGTTTGGGTTTTCGAACGCATGAGGACAAAATTTGGGGGCCCCTAGATTGGGGAATTTTTCCTGCCATAGATGCGGGGAGTTATTTACCCTATACGAAGGGAGAGCTCTCCCGTAGTAGTACACTAGATATATCTAGCGTAGATAAGATCCCCCAATTCAGGGGTTCCTTTGTTTTCCTAGTGCGTTGGGACTTACCCGAATGACGCGCGGCAACATTTGGCGCAGTGCCGCCGCGCGCCCAATTAGTAGCGAGCTGACTTTTGAGAGATGCGTCTATGACAGGTGACATCACCGATGAAGTGAATTTGATGGTCGATTCTGATCAGGGTATGTGCTTTACTATTCTTGATTTCTGCATCAGAGTATACGTCTCTCGCTCTCTCACCAGCGCAAACTGCACGCTTCTGTCTGAGTCTTGCCCCTCCCGCCCATTCCCCCCGTGCTGTTGTGTACATGCAGGCATTCCTGTTGAGGCGATGTTACAGCCGCTAGTGAATTCAGGGGAAAATGGTGGCGCAGCCAATGTCGCCACTCGAATCTTTGAGATGACGCCACTTGCCCAACAGGTGTCTTGCTCTCTGCCCCTCCGCTGTCTCGCCCCTCCTGCTCACACCACAATTGTCCACTGTGGTACTGCAGTATGAACAGAAATTCAAACTAGCACTAAAACTGGAAATGCCGGCGCATACACAGGTGGGTCTTCGTTTCCAAGTGTGCTTTCGATCACGCAACAGCAATCTACCCATTTTCATCCTGGGACCCAACATTGACATCGTACGATGCATCAAAATCCAAGTCGTGCGCCCAGAGTTAACGTGGACGGGCCCATCTCCCAATCTTTCTGGTCTCACACCGGCAGAGGGAACCAGTTTCATGACATATCCGGGTTGTGTGGTCAGGATACCAATCTACGCCAACGCACAATGGTACGGAGTCAAATTCGGATATGACGTCTATGTAATGGAATTCAACGGCACATATACGTACTCTGGCAAACAAGTTGCCGGCGTTGAGGTGGCGGAGCCGCACCCGGAAGCTGTCATTTCGCCATCGAGCTACATCAACATGCCAAACAACTACAGTTGGAGTGGTCTGCTGAAGTATCAGGTCTTTCGTCTCTCGCTTGCCCCGCTTATATCCCCTGTCATCTTTCCCTCCCTCCTTCCTGCGTTCCCTCCTTCCTGCATTCCCTCCTAATATCGGAGTCGATAACCTATACGGATTTTGTGCCTGTTGCCCCCCAAATTTCAATTCAACCCGGGCTTTTATGACTTGCTCGGGATGTATTTGAGTGTCAGGGGTTTTTATTGTTACTAGTTTTGGCGTGCTGTTTTGTTTTGTGCCTGTGAGATTCCAGTTGTTATGTAATAGTTGTATGAGTTGTCGATCCTGAGATTCGTGTACCAAATATATTTTCAATCTGTGTTCAGCCTCCGGTTTCGTTGGCCGGACGCAACCTCAAGATATGTCTCAAGGCTTCAGATGAGTGGGGTCTCGACTCCATTGAGCGCTGTGTCTTGGTGACAACGGGCAGTTGTAAGGCGTGTCTCAAAGTTGGACAGACACTCAACAGCCTCGCTGCTGAATATAGCACTGATTGGCTCCAGATTTGGGCAACAAATCCTCGAATGGGTATCGCATGTGTTTGTGTATTACATGTATGGTTCAATATTGTGTGTGTATTGTGGTGTATTTCTCCTTCCTCTTACGATCTCTCTGACCCCAAGACCTTTCTTTTTTATGTGTTCTCAGGCACTTTCGAAATGGGTCCTTCTTACGATCATAATACAAAATAATACATAAATCACCAGGCAATCCCGACGCCCGCAATCTAGCGGGCACGCTTATCAATCTTGGACTTTTATACGAGGCACGAGGGGGCGAAACAGGTCAGACAGTGTTTTACATTTGGTCTCCACGTATTCCCATTCATAATTCTACTCTCTCTCTGGTTTTTACACACACACACACACATTCTGTCTTCCTGCTCGCCTCTAGAATTCCATATTCTATATGCATCATTTGCTATTCTTTACTCACGTCGAACTCTGTATGGCACAGTTCCGGAGCTGGCACTGCAATTCTTCACATCTGTTGACCGAGTTCTAGAAAGCAATCCTGATTTTGTTGACCGGTCTGGGGGCTTCGAAAAGGCCATTTCGCGAGCTCTTGTTCCAAATTACATGTTGTGTATCATCCCCCCGCTTTGTCAGGTCTGTAATCAAGTGTGTGCGCGTGTATGTATGCGTGTATGTGCTCACACGTGCGCGTGAACGTATGCGTTCGCGTGCACGTATGCCTTCACGTGTGCTTGTGCGTGTGCGTGTGCGTGTGCGTGTGCGTGTGCGTGTGCGTGTGCGTGTGCGTGTGCGTGTGCGAATGCATGTGCTTGTGCGTGTGC
>Ga0335398_10010982_pt1 | contig 10237 bp, 10 predicted proteins | sample BON03_FD_205742 | JGI IMG/M metagenome (GOLD analysis project Ga0335398, IMG submission 205742) | Freshwater microbial communities from Lake Bonney liftoff mats and glacier meltwater in Antarctica - BON-03 (spades assembly) (version 2) | ecosystem: Environmental > Aquatic > Freshwater > Ice >... | reverse complement strand
TATATATATATATGTACATACATATATATGTATGTTTATATACATACATATATACATACATATATACATATATGTATATGTATATATACATGTATATGTACTCAAATACATATATATATATATGTTGGTATATAGATGTCAGCATATATGTATGTATGCATGTATGTATCTATGTTTACAGGTGTATTCTTTTTTAGTTTGTTTGAATAGTCATGTGTGTGTTTGTACGTGTTCTGTTGTTGGCGTTGAGGCATGCATGCCTACGGGGATTGAAGCTAAAGTTGAATTCAATTTTAGTTCTTCCCCCCTCTTCGATGGTTTATTTTCCCACTCTTCCTAGGGTGATTTCCCTCCTTCCTCCACTCCCCTCTTTTTTTGCTTTAAAAGGAGAAATCTAAAAATACACACACACGCACGTACATGAATGAACATGTAACATGCACGAATGAGTTGTCCGACATAGAAGGACAAGCGAAAGTCGGGACGTGCACGCCTAGAGCACAAGACACGCCTCAAAGTTTCGATGTGTTGATGCTTTCTCTGGTATGCGCATTTACGTGAGCTTGGTGTAGACAGTAAGAACGGTCTTGTTCATGCCCCCATTTTCCACCTGTGTATAAAGTGGTGTTGACCAGGGGTACAATGTAAGTATTGCTAGATGAATCTGTATTTTTGTGCGTGTTTGTATGTGTTTGCATGTATGCATGTATGTGTGCGTGTGTGCATGTGAGCCTGTGTGTGTTGGAGTGTTTGCACGTCTGTGCCTCAGCGTGCATGTGTGTGCCTGTGCGTGTGACAGAGAGTATATGCGCCTGCATCTGTGTATATATCTATACCTGTATCTATCTGTGAATCTCAATATGCAAACCAAGCATCCACCCTCACACATTACCTAGGCCCACCAGCCAGGACAGGTCGTCACAATCTGACCCCCCCCTTTCCACCCCTTCATCACGTTCAGCATCCTCTTTCACTTCGAGAAGTGGTGGAGGGACAGAGAGAGACAGGGGGTCATAGTCAATACCCCCCATCCCCCTTTTCTCCGCACTGCAAGATTTGTATTTAAATCTGGTGCACAACTTCTCTAGCTCATCCACTCTCTTACTCTCTCCCTTCCAAATCTCCCTGTCAACAGCATCTTCCACCACGCGCCCCCCTCCTTCAAACTCTCGCAGCATCCGGTCCCACACTCCCATCCCTGTATCTTTCACTCTCTCACTCTCTCTTTCCATCCATTGGGTATCTCTCTCTCCTTTCCCTCCTATCCGTGTGGATACACGCATCCCGCTGGCTAGAGGACCTACACAGAAAACTCCCTCCCGCCCCATCTTCTCGACCGTTACACCACAGGACCCTGTCCACCTGGGGTGCATGGGTGGGACTCCTCCTCCTGCAAATACGTCCTCAAATACATCCTCGAATACTACATCCTCGACCGAATGAAGATGAGACTCCCAGCCTGCTCCTTCCCTTGCACACACATCTCTCAAGCCTGAAGATGAGCAAGGCTGATCAGAATGCGTGTCTGTGTACAGAGTAGGGTTTGGTTATTTTAGTACGTATTAGCTTTGTGTGTGACAACGGATGGCTACGTGTGTTTCCTGTACGTGTAGGGTTAAGGATTTTGCAGGGCATGCTTGTCGTATGTGAGGACTGATATGACCGCATCAAAATGTGTGCTATATTGAAGGAGAAATCTTGCGTGTAGGTAACCTGGTATTTCTTGAGTTTGCGCATGATGTGGAGGACGCATCTTTGGGATTTGACGACGCTTGTTCGTTTTAAATGTTCTATGAACGGGAGGCAGGCTTCCTCGTGCGTGTGTGTTGGGGGGGTCGAGGAGAAAGGCAGGTGGAGGAGATGTGCGTGTCTCGTATGATGCGTGAGAGTTTTTTTTGGGGGAGGGGGGCAGACTAGCACTGTTTTCAGTGACCATAATACATCCTTTTTTGCGCCTTATGAGTGTGCATGTTGGAGGGGGAGGGGATGGGGGTGTGTGGGTGTGTGGGTGGATGGGTAGAGGACACAGGAGTGAGGGGGATGTAGAAGTGCTAAGAGTCGAATAGTAGGTGTGTGTGTCTGCCTGCTGGAAGACAGGGATTTCATGAGTCTTGGTTGCACGTCGCCCAAAAGGCCATCTGAATTCACAGAACAAAATGAGGGAGTTTCTAGAGGGGAGGCCACCAGGAGAATTTTGAGCTGGCGAGATAGAAGGAGAGGGTATTTACGTTTGTGTATGTGCAAATATCAGGTTCATGTGCCATATCCCTGGCATGGGTCATGGGACATGAATCTTTTGTTGGATCGAGATTGCTACTTACCTTGGACCCAGATGAATACACAGACACTAAACTCTTACACCAGCACGCACAAAAAGAAGCACACACACACATACATACACGCACATGCACTTTCAAACGCAACAGGGAGACTTATTCGAGGGTTGTAACTCATCCAAATCCGTAAGCAAACACACACACGCATACATGAACACATAAAGACACACTGCATATTCACACACACACACATACATACACACACATGCACACACGCACACACACACACGCGTGCGCACACGAACACCTGGAAACGCCGAGCTTAGACCAACTTTCTTGACAAATAAAATTATTCACATGCACAAGCAAACACACCTATACACACCTTTTGATGCCGAGCTTACGACAGACTTGCTTGAGGGCAGTGGTGGACAAGCCTAGACCTTCAGCAGCTTCTTTCTGTTGTATTATTTCAGCATCAGCGGTTTGCCCACACTCTCGGACTCGGAGTGTAAGAGAGAACGTGAGGGCAAAAACAGAGCAAGGGCAAGAGAGCAGCGTAAGACCGAGAGCAGAAAAAGAGCGTGCACGCGCGGGAGAGAGGGTGCGAGAAAGATTTGTGTGTGCATGCCTGGTGTTTTTACAGGAAGGGGGGCAGAGATAAAGACAGATCCAGGGAGACATGAGACCTGCTGTAAGCCAAAAAGCCCTGCAACATCGGACCTGCAGAATGTGAGGGGATTTCGATGCCCCTGCATGCATACACTCGGACACACACAAACACGGACACATTTTTCACATTTTGTTAGCGTGAGAGTGCATTGCGAGTGTGCATCGCGTGTGTTTGTAGCGTGCGAGCGTACGTTTGTCGTGATTTTGAAAGAGGAAGAAAGAAAGGTAGAGAGACGAAGGGATGGCGGACTTGTGGGAGAAACAGGGGGAAAGGGAGACCCCGAGAGAGGGGTAAGGAGAGAGTGTGTTTGTGAGAGGGGGGGAGCGCATTGTCGCGCGCGCTCGCAGGAGAGAAAGAGAAGGTATAAGAGTTTTCATTCAGAGAATTGAATCAGCAGGTTGTGATCTGCCACACACACTACAAAAGATAACTCACAAAAATGCATGTACATCTGTCTAGGACACGCACCTTTTTGGGCTTGATATTGTTCGAAGGAGTCTGGTCCGAGGTTTTCTTCCTTGGGAACACCAAAACTGCAATTGAAAGATGTTTGCTTAGTGTTCAGATTCAAGCCCTTTTGTTCTTTGTGCATAGGGAAGCTCGGTCCTCTCTTCTTGGATCATCAATGCTGAAGTGAATGTAGGACTATAATATTTCACGCACGCGTACCGTGGAATGTATATAACTGCTATATTCGCCAGCATGGAATATATGATACGCTGGCACGAGTTTGCTTGAACCCAGAGGTTTTGATTCTGTTTTTGTTGCTCGTCTTTCACGGGTACTTAAACATAGATTTGCAGGGCTATGGAACTAAGACTACATCATTTGGTTGCATTTTTTACAAAATACACCAAAGTGACAATTGTGTGCGTGGTGCCCGCAGGACGCAGCACAAGGCACCTCAACTTCAAACGCAGCAATGCGTAATGCGTACTTGCCTTAAGTTCAAACAAGTAATTAATATTACATCATGAGTCTGCTTTTGGCTCGTCGGAATGGCATTTTGCTCTCACCGCAGTCGTTCGTCTTCGATGAGCTTAGAGGCATCAGCGTGGCTGGAATACTGAGTCCAAGGACGAAAGGCTGTGATCTTCTTGGTTTGGACAGCTTGAATCCCAAAGGCTAGCCTTTGGGATTATACACTTCCGCGATCCTCGGCTAGGGTCTTCCGCGATCCTCGCCTCGGTGATTGCGACGGTCAGACCGTCATAGAAAATCAGTCAGCAGAGGTTGCTCAAGGTCGCTTGCGCCCGATCGTGTTGCGATCATGCAGGTCAAAATTAATAAATGGAACAATCTGCAACCCCCAGATGCGAAAACAGAATTTTTGAATAAATTGGTAAAAACGAATTTATTTCATTTCAAAGTTCAAAGAGGTCATGGCTGACTCATGCTCGGATTGAGAAGAGTCAGTCTGTTGACTAAAATGCTTTTCAAATTACTTTCAAAGCCACCAATATTCGTCTACTTTTAAGTGTGCCGCAAAAGTTATCTTTTCGATCATATCAATGCTTCTTTTGAAAATTCTGGATTCACACAAATGGTTTATCTCGGCGCGAACTTGAGCCACTTCAAGACCAATGTCCTTGGACATTCCTAGTCGCAGAGCGCTAGCATTTTATTTTTCCGTACAAATTTTTTTTGCTATATGTTCCTAAATGTAAGAGAGTCTGATCTGGCCTGGGGCAGATTTTGAAACGTGTTTGGTCGCAAGATTCGTGGATGGAATTCCATTGCTGATGAAACTCCTTTGGTGACTGTGGTGTAGCAATGGTCACAGCAGACCCGGGCACCCAATCTTCCTCCAAAAACTGATCATGCAAACATACACCCACATACCCCTGACAAACCTTTATGGTGCCACTTTCTTTCTTTCTTTCGTGGGTTTCGAAGACCCAACCTAATCACTGGACTAAGCGGAGGGCAAGCACCCGATTAGCCACGTAGGACCCAAGAACCCGTCCCGGACCGGAGGACCGGAGCATTACCTAGTGTATGGTAGACCCAAGGAGATCCCCGACTAGTGGGCAAAACAGATCACAATGTTGGTGGGATGGCATGCATCCTCAGGCTGACCAATCCCCACAATCAATCTCCATAACTACCAAGAAACGTAGCGCCCAGGGACCAATGGTTCCTACACGAACTACATGACATAGCTCAGCACCGCCACCCGCCCCCTTGGGGGTTACTTCTTTCAGACCCTTGACATATACGACTGTCTTATTACGAAGTTTCATAGTCGTCGTCAGGACAGGCTGTCCCTGTGCAGCATTAGGGTTCCCTAACTATGTTGATCGCGTTGACTCTAAAAATCGAAATCGATAATCGATGGCTTTTACTCTAAAAATCGATTAAATAATCGATTAATCGGCAGCTGCATACTTGCCTAAAAGGCCAGGCAAACACTCATTTTGTGTGATTTTTGTGATGAGAGACTCCACAACGCAGTGCCCTGTCTGACATGCGCCAAATTTTGGCGAAGCCAAAATTTTCGAAAATTTTTTGGTTTTTTTTGTATAATATCACCAAAATCACACAAAATGAGTGTTTTCCTGGCCTTTTAGGCAAGTATGCAGCTGCCGGAAATCGATTAATCGATCTTGACCTCTAAAAATCGACGATTTAATCGACTCCTCCAGCATCTCTAAATGTGGGGTCGATTAATTCAACATAGTTAGGGAACCCTATGCAGCATACAGTCTTGACTTTCGTCTCCACTCAGCCATTTCTTCAGGTCGCAGGGTGGTGCGTTTGCCACCACTGTCACACGTCCTCCTCCTATGATCAAGAGTCCAAGCGCACGATGGATGACAACAGCGTTCACAAATGTCCAGATTGTGACAGATACACCTGATTTCGGGTTCAATCTCGAAAGAATGGAGAATATTGCGCTGATAAGACCCCCCTTGGAACACATCCATGCCAAAATTGGTGATGCCCCACGCCTGCTCGCACCCACACCCCCCTTTTGTCACAGTCGCAAATTAAAACCAATATTGAGATACCACTCTGTTCACAGCATGTCATACAGAGAAGGGATTAAACGTGCTGATCAACTGAAATCATGTACAACTGAATGCATGCAAGCGAAGATGGCTAACTGTCAGATGATCCTCTTTTCCAACGAACCCTTCAACAGTATCCAATCTTGCATCTCCTAAAAGCTGAAGGCGCAGGAAATGTCCATCTGAGGAGCCTGAGTAATTACGACTAGTCAGACAGAGTCGCAATCAATACATCATTAATATCAGTACATCACCAGTGATCATTGCGTATGCACAGCGCAGGAAAATCAAAGCACAGAGACTGGGATCTTAATGACGCTGAGACAAGACACACACCTGTGAATAACAATGGATGTGGCACCCCGAACGTGGCCAGTTGTGATTCGAAAGAATGACGCAGTGTGCATTCAGAATAATCACCCGAATAATATGTGAACTTGTCCCTGTAAAAAGTCTTATTCAGTCAATATTTGCGCCCCACCGCAGTATAGACACTGCCCATTTTGTATGACGCACCATGGGGCTCATGCATATGCACCACATCCACTTTGCGGAAACTGGCGCACAACGTTGCGGAAGGCCCCATTGCTTGCACATGTTCTATCTCGTGTTCTCTCACGTCAAAATTCACTGCCACTCGATTGTGGTCCAGCAGAGATGTGATCAATCCCCACTGATTCTTCATTGCAACCAGAATCGTGTCCCCAGCAGTCCCAATCAACACCTCACGATTCAAATGAGGCACGATACTCACACGGTCAGTGACAAGTAAGGGCACCGTGGCATTGTGCGCTGCCACAGTTTGAGAGCGCATCATTTGTGATTGAAAACGAGTCACGAGATCTATATTGGGGAAAGTCACGTGCAATCAAATTTATCAAAACTTGATATGCCCAGAAACAATGTAAAAGTATTTTGGATGGCCCTTCGAAGCTTGTACGTACAAAACATAGAAATACAAACAAAACCAATACCACATGATCCTGTGCGAAGGATCAGAGCTGGCGAATAAAATCACCGGAACAAGATTTGAAATATTTGTACTGAGCGATTAAAAACATACTTCTTCCGTCTATACTTACCAATTGGGGATTGATTGGGTCGTTGAATTCCATGCTTCCACCTCCAATGGGGGGGGGGGTTCGAATCACTTTTTCAATATTTTCCGAAATCACCATAATGACAATTTTACTTTAACATATCACTTTTACACCCTCGGTTCAATTTTTGCAATAAATGTTTGAACAGCCTATATTCCAGGACAATACATTGACTGACTTTCTCAAGACAACTGGATGGATTGTTCGTGTTTATTGAGAAGAACAGGACTTCATCCGACTCCTATGGACAATCAAAGTGTTACGTGTACTCATTTCGCTGAACCAAACCAAGATTCGAACATGTATGTATTTGTGGTATGTGTATGTATCCAAGATGGATGGGTGTGATCCATGCAAACGCGTGGTGGGCCTCAAGGGAAGCCAGATGCAGCAACACACCCTGCAGCCCCCGGGCGCCGCTCTGCGAGCATTTTGAGCGCTTGATTCGAATTCAAAGAACAGGCGGATTTTTACAAACTGAAAGGAACTCATTCTTAATTTTCAGTCCCCTGTCACGGGGGAGGGGTCTGGGGGACAATTGTCACATCTTTTTATGCTTTATGGCGTTAGCAAGGCGCATCATCGTGGTGACTAAATACTATATACTTGATCGATGTTGTCAATATCAGGACCACCTTCGTTCATCATGTTCATTTTTATTACCAATATTTACACACTGTATGTATTTAACTTATTTCAACTTCTCATTACTGACAGAATTGAAAAATCACAATACTGCATAATGTGTTGCTGTGTACTAACAAAGGTGATTTTTGCATTGTTTTGAATTTGCTGGTACCAAATATCACTATAAATTCAACACTCCTTTAGTTTATAATGATTTTAGGTACCAGCAAATACACATCTTGTCTCAAATCACTGTTGTCTAGATTTGATGGGTACGAAGCATCTTTGTAATTTTAAAACAAATCACAAATCACTTGTTTTAATCTGGTGAGTACAAATTTTCACTATCTCCTAGTTTTTGTATTGACAAATCACAAATCAGTTTTTGTGCGAGCGGGGGAAAGCAGAGAAGTGGAGGTGCGAACAAGGCACGACGAGGGAAATTTTTTGAATACAGTTTCAAGTCCATCACAACTTGTGTAGTTTTGTTAAGTTGGTGGGCAGTTCGCGATCTCTATCCACCAAATCGTTCATGGTTTTACCCCTCTCCCCGTCCAAAACCAATACGTCAAACAAGGCATGGGGGAACGCCGTTCGGTGGCTGAGGATGCAACAGGTGTAGTGCTTGACGTAAGTCCAGAGATGCGAGCCAGCCCGTCAACTTGTAGAGTGTTAACCATAGATTGACAAGTACGTGGTATGTACCGCTGTCTTTGGTATGCACGTGGTTTGTGCCTCTGCCCGTGTGTGATCACTCCCAGGGGGTTTACTTCCCTCCCAACACAGGAGGCGGAGTATAGCTTTTCGGGTTTTATTCCAACAAACAAACAGACAAACAAACAACAATATTGTGAACAGATCGTTAGCAGGTCGAGGCATCTGGTGTTTCAGTCAAAATTTATTGACAGGGAGTAAATGTCTGTGCAAGAGTTGATGGCTTTGAAAAGAATGCCTCACAAAACACGAGACAGTCGTCACCACAACCAGTTAATTTTTGTTTGGCATGATTGTTTACAATAAAATTACTTGATCTTCAAAAAATAAAGGAGACAACAACTGTGAGAACTGTCCGAGGGCAAAGCTAGCTGGTGATGGGAAAATTACTGGTCCGCAAGGAATTTTTCTCCAGCAACAAAAACATAGTCACACAATAGTAATTTTGAAAAAATTGGTTACATACAATAGTAATTTTGAAAAAAATAGTGACACACAATAGTAATTTTGAAAAAAATAGTGATTTCGAATCGACTAACAAATTACAAAAGTAATCTGTGAATATTAAAAAAGGTAATTTTGAAAAATTTGTAAACTACTTTGTTTGGGATTAGAAATTACTATAGTAATTTCTTAGAATTGCATAATACTATTTAACAAGTGTATTTTCCTGATGCTCACTGGTCTCTTTTCAACGGAACGTGGCAAAAGAGATCTAAAGAATTAGATCATCGATTGGTGTTTTCACAGGGGAACCACGGAGGGGGTTTTATCTGTACCATAAGATGACCCAACCCCCAATTTGCTTCGTTTTTGGATCATTTTTGAGGGGTGATCACAAATTTTGCCTTCAACAAAGCTGTTCCGCATGCATTTGAACAAATCTGTTCCGCCATAGTGACGCAAAAGTTGGCTAATCGGGTGCTAGCCATCCGCTTCGTCCAGTGATGAGGTTGGGTCTTCGAAACCCAAGGAAGAAAGAAAGAAAAGTTGGAGGTGATGATGATTGTTGCTTTTATTACGGGAAACAGTGATTTTAGTCCAGTGATTAGGTTGGGTCTTTGAAACCCAAGAAAGAAAGAAAGAACCCAGTACGGCATAATCTTGTGCGAAGGGTCAGATTCTGAAGAATTAAATCCTCGGAACAAGATTTTACCCCCTCCACCCTATGTTGTTTATTCCCGAAACTGATATTCTTTTTCCATGTTGAAACTCACAAAGTTTCCACCTCCATATGGGGGGGGTCTCACATTTTACTACACAAGCCATGACATGAACAGATTCATTCCGCACGTTCATCGTGCACGGCCCCTGAATGGGTTCGAAAACGGTGCGAATTTGGCTGAAAATAGAATAGAATACGTTTTGCTGACAACCTGAGATGGAAATTCTATCTTTTCCTCAGCGAACCGGACTCGGCCCGGTTCGCAAAAGTTACCGTTCAATGGCTTTACGGAATGGAATTTCCTTAGAAATAAGGAAAAAGCATATCAGAATCGGAAATATATAACATTGGGTGGAGGGGGTTAGATATTTGAACGATAAGTAAAATGATTTTCTGAAATCTATTTACCAATAAGTGAAAATAAGAAATTATTGATTGGGTCGGGGGTATCTTCTCGAAGTTTCGCCTGCTGTTGTTGTTGTTGTTTTTGTCTCTTTATTAATTCAACACAACCTACACCGCCCGACCCAAACAATCATTTATGTTTTCTTACTGGTACATAGATTTCAGAAAAGTATTTTACTTATCGTTCAGTTCAAATATTTAAAATTCTTTTCCGGAGATTTTATTCTCCAGAATCTGATCCTCTGCACAAGATCATGCAGGGGGCC
>Ga0335398_10010981_pt1 | contig 10237 bp, 8 predicted proteins | sample BON03_FD_205742 | JGI IMG/M metagenome (GOLD analysis project Ga0335398, IMG submission 205742) | Freshwater microbial communities from Lake Bonney liftoff mats and glacier meltwater in Antarctica - BON-03 (spades assembly) (version 2) | ecosystem: Environmental > Aquatic > Freshwater > Ice >... | reverse complement strand
GTCATCAACGACCGGCTCCGCTACGAGCGCCACGTCTCGGCTGTCATCTGCCGTGAGAATTCTTGCATGCTCGGCTCGACGCTCGACGCCCGCTGCCGAGCCAGGGCAATCCAACGCTCTGCACCGCTGCGTTCTTCGGTAGCGGATAGTGGTACCGACCCATAAACTGGGTCGGTTCTTTTTGTGCGTGTGCTGTGTGCTAGTGCTAGTGCGGTGCGTGTGGGTGTTTCGGGGGGAGTGTGTGTTTAGGAGATTTGTTTTCTAAAAAAATTAAAAAGAATGACACAGTTTTTTTTCTGGCAGTTTTCGACGCCCGACACGCGCGCGTGACTATGGGCGACTCGGCCGACTCCGACGCGGACGACCCTTTGTTCCGCGAGACTGGAGCAGATATGTCCACGTGGTTGTCTCGGCGCGACGCCGACAAGGTTGGTCCAGACCTCGCGCCTGTTCCTGTGGGGTTAACCCGAAGAAAAAACTGTGTCGTTCTTTTGCGAAGCAAAAGAACAACAAAGTTTTTTTTCTGGCAGCTTCCGACGCCGACGCCGACACGCGCGCGTGACGATGGGCGACTCGGCCGACTCCGACGCGGACGACCCTTTGTTCCGCGAGACTGGAGCAGATATGTCCAGGTGGTTGTCTCGGCGCGACGCCGACGAGGTTGGCCCAGATCTCGCGCCTGTTCCTGTGGCGAAGAAAAAACCGTGTCGTTCTTTTGCGAAACAAAAGAACAACACAGTTTTTTTTCTGGCAGTTTTTGACGCCGACGCCGGGCTAACCCTAACCCCCTAACCCCCCTAACCACGACATCAGGTTAATCGCCAGCGACCAGGCGCGCATACGGGCGGAGACTGAGGCACTTGGCGCACCGACAGACCACTCGACGCACAGATCGCCGCCTCATGTTGTCGCCGACGGTTGGCACGGCGCCACACTGCAAGAGCCAGAAAATCGGCGAAACTGTGGCCATTTTGAAGGGATTTGTCCACGTAAAAACCCTCTTTAAGCCTCTTTGCATAATAATAATAATCTAGGCTTTGCCGGGACTTTGGCAGAAAATGGTGACTCGAAGGTTGGCGCACACCCCCTACCACAGCCTGGAATACAGCGAATTATTATTAGGAGACGCGCTCCACTCATGGCCGACGAGGCGCGCCGGCGCGCGGGCCGTCGCCGCGACGCCCGCACGAGTGGACAGGCGCGACTGACGGCGACGGGCACCCAGCCACGACTCGGAGCCGCGGCCACAGTCGCAGCCACGTTGGCGCGGCTTAGGGCCTACCTGAGCGTGTGCGTGGGTTAACCCGAGGCACAACAGCAGGTCCGACGGGCCGGCGAGAAGGCGAGGAAGAAGGCGAAACAGGGCATCTTGGCGGGCATCGAGGCTAGTGTTACCTCCCACGGCTGGCCTTCGCCCGCCGCGCCCGCCGGGCTTGCCGCGCCGCCGCCCAGCGTGCTCAACCCGACAGTCGCCGATGGACTTGCCGTCGCGCCCGCCGCGGCACTCGCCGCCACACCCGAAGGCGCCGAAGTCGAAGTGGTCCCGCGGTTTCCCACAGCTGTGTTGCTGTTGGGAAGCGACAAAGGCTCACCATTGTTTGCGACGCCGCATCAGTATCGTCTTACCCTCACCGCGCCAAAACTCTGCACCGTGCTCGACGATTACGCCGCGCAGTGCCGGATCGTTGAGAAAGACGAACAGTCCTTCAAGGGCACGCATCTTGAAGCCATTCGTCAAATCAAGAAGGCAAGCACACCTGCACCATGCAATGCAACCAACCTCTCTACACACTGGGATCTACACACGGCCTGTGCGTGGTGCTTTGGTATACACATTCATTCTGATTATATGTGCCCGCCTGTTCGCAGATTGCCTCTCATCCATGTCCACGCCAAGTGTTGCTCGTGATGGTCTCCGGCGGAACGGCGGATCAGCCCCAGCAGTACGTCGGCATGCTTGCTGTGATGGAGCGGCGCCAGCGTTGGTGCATGGTGCTCGTGCACACTGCCGAGGCGATGCGGCGTCAAGGCATCGGCAAGGGCATGTGGGCAAGTGCGCTGACCTATCTGAAGCCAGGCAACACGGTCTCTGTCCAGGCTCCGGCGTGTCTGGGTACCTCGGCAAAAGACTTTTGGACGAAGCAGGGCTTTACGCACTTTCAAGGTATGGGCTTGAGGACGGTGCCTGACAAAGAGACCGAGTTCCTGCACTACGTGGTCGAGGCCATGTAGTGTGGACCTGTGGTTATGTGGCGCCGTCCCGACACTTCTATTATCAGTATCGACAGTCATCACAGGGAAGTGGGGGCAGTGCGCTGCATGCGTGCTCTGTAGTACTCTGCCGGCCTGCCATCTTACTCTGCTACAGAGAGAGCCTGCTCCCTTGCTAATGTTGCTTCTGTCCATGTGTAGTGCGCGTATGTGTGCTGTATGTGGTTCTTTGCTGCCACATTTGCTGAATTTGCGTGCCGGCGGCAATCTTTTACAAATTTTGTGCAAAAAAACGCAGAAAAAGCTAAAAAAACAAACATAAACAGACACTTATGGTCCCGGGCGGACGGGTGTTCCACGCTACTCAAGAGCCAAAAGAAATGGCGGTCGGTCAGTGAACTCCTCGACCACTTTCTGGATTACACTCAACCAGAGGAATGCAACGGCCTCGTTACCTATTTGCGCTCTATTGCTCAAGTTGGTCACATCCCCTCTCACGATTTGGATGCTCTCGATCACGCCACTTGTCATGGGTTTATAGCTTGGGCCAATCTCGCTATGAATAAACCCCACTTCGCAACTATGAGTATCCCTGCCAGACACGATCCTGTCTCGCTACTTATTGACCAACACCCGGGAGATAATTACTTCCTTAGCTGGCGCTGGGGTACGCCCCTCCCTCCACCGGTTGTGCAGCCAGGCGGAAGGGCTGTAGTTTGAAGGCTACCGAGGCTGATCGACCTATCCACCGACAGGAGTCTTTTTTCTGTAGACTTTAACCCTTCTCCCGGGGCCGGAGGCGTCCTTCGCGGTATTATTCTCAGTTTACTACACCAGCCACAGGCACCTAACAGGCAATGGTGGTCGATTGACGATCTATTGGAGAAAGGAGAACATCTACCAGACCACGGTGTTTACAGGTCTAGCGAAGTTCAAACCTCTGAATGTCTAACCAACTATTCAGAGGCGTTGGGTACAATTGGACTCACCCCGCCTACAGACAAAGGTGCTATTCTCGCCGCCGGTTTGTATAATTGGGCCAGACTACCCGAGTATAAACACCTTGTGGTGATTTTCGGGTTTGATGCGATCTATGGGATCACGGCCTTCGGCTATCGCCCCCGCCTTCATAATCCCGCCCTCGGGATAGGAGAGAGATATCATTACAAGCTCCCTGACGGGGCCCTTCCGGAACCAGACTCACCATCCAGCCCCGATTCGCAGCCACCACCTTCGCCTCCCCGAGACAATAGGGGGCCGCACATTATTCTTTGGAATAACCCGGATGGCACTCCGGCTCATTCCGACCCGTTTACCCCGCACCCTGACCCCGATCCCACGGTCAATCCTCTCCTTGGCAAGGCAGTTACCTATCTACTTTGCTGTCAAGGGCCAACGGCACAGGATTCCTATACCGTTAGCGAACTTATAGGGCACCTCATGGTATTATCCGAAGATCTCACTGCGAATAAAAAGTACGAGGTTTGCTTGTTCCGCCGGTACCTATATTTGTGCGCCGCAGAGTACTCGGTCACCACCGGAGACGATCATTGCATCTTATGTATCGGTTTGCTTCGATGGGCCAAGTTCCCTAGAAACAACCTTACTTATATTTGCTTTGAATCCTATCCATCTGTTTCTCACCCAGGCGATAGATGGCGCCTCAGGATTAACGATGTTTCCACTTCGGTCACTACACATGCTTCGTATGCGACTCCCGAAATGGCTCTATTTGCCAACACCATCCTTAGTAGAATCGTCACCGATTTGCTAAAGCAACCATTATCCGCGCACGATGAATGGTGGACTGTTAACGAGCTTTTATTTCACGCCGGGGAGGAGTGGACGGATATGGGCCCCACTCCAATAGGTAACGACACGTTCTTCGCTGCTTACCTGCATTCGTGGCGCGGGCCAAACTGAGCCAATCTGAGGCGCCCGCGGAGCATCGTGTGTAGGATTATGCGCGGTGGGATTAATTCATTGGGCATGTCAACCCAATAAAGAGTCCATATACATGGTCTCCGAAGGCCCTCTTACTATGGACCTAGCGGAGGATGGCGGGACCGGCGACCCCGAGAAACTATGGTGTATTAGGCTTCTTAGGACGGACACTGACTCCAACGCTGCATCCCCACCTCCAACTCCCCATCCGCCGGACGATGACCCACCGGAGGACGAGAAGAGAAAGGATAAGCCGGTAGGAGCCCCAGGCCCTAGCGAACTATTTCGAGCTATGGAACGGCTATCTAGTGGCCTAAAGGGTTCCACGTCCCAAAGCGGCACTACGGCCCCCGTTCACCAATCTTCCACCTTACCACAACACAACCTCGGGTTCAACCCGGATAGTGTTCATGCAAATGAGCTTGGTAACAAGATCAACATACCACCTGGTTTTATTGACCCAGCCGCTCACGTGGAGGAAGATGTTGATTTTGGGGAAGATTGTTTTTCGGACGATAATTGTGACGACTGTGTGCCGCCACCACCGCCTCCTGATTCACCTCCACCACCATCGCCTCCCGGCTCGCCTCCCGATATGCAAACTTGTATACCGTGCGGAGACCCTGTGGTCAACCTCCCCACACGACCTACACCTCGCCGCGTTACACCTGTAACACAGACGGAGTCGGAGATCGAATCTATTCGACGTCTCAAACTCACTAAGGAGGCTCGTGATAAGGAGGATAAGTATGAGGCGCTTCACGGTGAAAATGACCGTAGGATAAGCAAACAGAACGCGATCACTATGGCCGAGGATGCTGAGCTTGCACGCCAGATAGAGGAGACTATCGTGCAACTGCATATTGACCAACTTCCCAGGCTCACCGTGCCACGTAACCACAGCATGTCCACTCGACACCATTCACCCCCGGAGGTAGCTCAATGCGCACTCAAAGACTGCAACAAGGACGCCTTCGTTATCGGGGGTACAGCGTCCCTTTGTTGTAGCCGTAGCCACCTCAAATACCTACAGGCCCTCCGCTCTAAAACCAGGTGCGCCCTCCCGGATTGTGAACGCCCGGTCCACTTTAGACCAGACATCCTCCTTGTTTACAATTTTTGCTGTATTAACCACGCCAAATTGGCAAATAAATACGGTAATAAACCTAAAGCAGGACCAGAAGAGATCAAGTGTGGCTTCCCAAGCTGCAACAACCTCGTCTTTTATTACTCCACCACAGGTCACTACGATTTTTGTGGTGTGACCTGTATGGAAAGAATGGCTAACCTTCCAGTCACTCCTCCCATGTTAGAGTTAACTTGTACTCGGTTTACCACACTTGCCGACGGCGCTGTGCCCCCGCCTTCTAATCCTCCTTCCGCTCCGGAATCAGTTATAGACTACGGCACGCCACCAGTTTCGCCCGCACCCTTGACCACACCACCAGTGCCTTTGGCGACCTACCCGCCCATACACACAGCGCCTCCGGCGACCACACCTCCAGCGCCTCTGGCGATTACCCACATTCCATTGGCGCTGCTGCCTACTCCAATGCCAGAAGCTTATGTTTCCAATTGGGCCGCCCATTACGTAACGGGTTCATCTAACCCGTCCCCGGTTAGGACCCTTTCGGTAGCCGACACACACAGTGTACGCAGCACGCCACCAGTCACACCACCTCTACCACACATAGAAGTGGCTGTTTTCATAGTTTGTATGGAGAATGAGCCTGGTGAGACCCCCTCATCTAGCTCTTACGTTCTCCCACGTGTAGACCACGAGGACGAGGCCTTGCCACCCTCGAACCCAGCCTCGGCTCCAGCCAGTGATTACCACGAATCCGAGAGCGAGTCTCTCTCTGACTCTTCTTCACATGGAAGTATACACGCGCAGACCTCGGTTTGCTCACTTTTTACTCCAAACCTTAATCTTTTGAGCCGCGCCCGTTACGCCTTTAGCGCCGCTTCGCGAAGCTACTCGGCCATATTCAAAGAAATAGACGACTCCCCCAATGTAATCCGTCGCGGAGCTACTAGAGCCATCACGAACGCTCGTTCTAAATTCGGCCTCGACTTGCATGCTCGTCATTCCAGGCGGGTAAACAAGTCGCGACGTACATATAACGGCGATCTAGACTCTGACCCTGTTTCACTTCCACCTTCGGCGGGAGGTTCTTACGAAAACTCCGGGGACGAAGCATCTCCATTAAGAGGGAGAGAAGCCAGGACTCCTGAGTTCGCTCTTGAATATGGTCCTTCTGACACACCCGGTGTCCCATCAGGACCTCCTAGGAGAACTTTCAATCCTGAACAAGGCCATCTCTTCTCCTACCCTATTTCTACGGCGCCAGCCGAAGGAGCAGCGCCACCCTTAGCGCCCTCCATTCCATCTCTTCCATTTACGGCTCCCCCGGCTTATAGTGGATTGTCATCCCCTCACCTTAGACCTTCTACCCCTGTTCCCTACCCTCCCCCAAGCCCTAATTTTGGGAGGGATAGTGCATATGATGCTCTTAACCCGTGGTTTGACCCTTACGGCGATCTCGCGTCCCATCACTCCCTTTCGAGTGCCAGATCGGAACCCGTCGCCGCCCCAGTCCCGTCATGGCTGGATTTAGGTTTAGGGCCTGTCCCACACATGCCTGTACTCGCCACCACTCCACACGTGCCTCTACTCGCCACCACTCCACACGTGCCTGTACTCGCCACCACTCCACACGTGCCTGTACTACAGGTCAGCCTGTACTCGCCACCACCCCACACGTGCCTGTACTCGCCACACCTCCACACGTGCCGGTACTCGTCGCAGCCCCATACAGACCTATTCCTACGGTGCCACGCCCCGCTAGCACGTATGCGGAGAGTAATGCTTCTGCCTCCGACGACCTGCGGTCAGAGAAGAACTTCCATATACGATAAGGAACGTAAGCTTCACGATCAGGAATGTAAGCTTCTAATTGAAACCCAGAAGTACGAAAGCCTAAACCAAGAGGCCGCACTTAGAGACCTACGGGCAGTTCACGCGGAGCGAAAGAGACTTAAGAACGTAGAGCTAGCTCACATGCGTGCCCAAGACGAAACCGCCGCTAACCCTCCACCGCCGCGCCACACTCGTTTTGACTCGCATGAGCCTACACGCCATCCTCAGCGTACCTCCACGGTCCTTGTCACCCACTCGGCTGAGCTCCAGGCTTATTTTAATGGCCTAGACCCTACCGGAATGGCCGCCTTTGGTAACCCCAATCCCGTATCAGCCCCTTTGCATACACCCGGGCCGGTTTGGTTCAATGCCCCCGTCACTCCCCCAACTCATGTGCCTACCCCTGGCGTATCAAGGAAGAGAGTGCCCTATGGACGAGACAAACTGGAGATAGAGTCTTACAAAACGCCTTGCCCACGGGACCCCTATGGTAAAGTATTCCACCCGGGAGACCCTAAAGACCAAAGGAACGTCTCCACCGGCACCAATTCCAGCCACTGGATAGCCCTCTTTGAGCTATTGGCGCCGGAACACGCCGCCGTCTACATAGATTCCGAAGATTCAGAGTGGGTTCGCCTAGTACTCTCTATGATTAGGCTAAAATGATTAGGAATAGATCAGGCGATAAATGGCATAGTAACTCTATCTATTTGAGAGAGATCTTGATGCAATAGCTAGAGGCTCGCACTCTCCAACGCACCAAGGGTAAGTCTAAGGACTCGACAACCGCCCTAAACACGCTAGAAGCCCTAAAATTTCATGGCGATTTACGGGCCGGTGACGATACCACTAAAATGGCGGAGGGATGGGAAACGTTTTGACTAACCTTTATCCGCGCCATTACTAACGCACTCACCCACGGTTGCGATTGGATGGAGAGCCTCGCCTGTTTGCACGTTTGTAGCCGCGCTCTCAAAACCAGGCAGCAGCAAGTACGATCCATCGTAGTTACGGCCATGAAAGACACGTCTTTCCTCTGTAACCCCGTCCTTCACGCTATGGTGATAGTTGCTAAACTCGATAGCTCCTTTTTACTGGGCGTCCCCGGCTATTCCAGAGAAACACCTTCTGCCGCATGGGAAGCGTGTGTCTCCCGCCTGCCGGGCGAAGACACTCCTACTCTAGCCAACCGCGTCTTTGACAGCTATTTGCAGAAACTAGGAGACGACATCGACCACCACACTATTTGGAGTAACGAGCAGTATGCTAGCGAGATCAACACCCGCACCGCTAACTGTCTTGGAAACGACGTTAGTGACCCCGCCCGTGGCCGCGCTAACCATCACCAGTTTACCCTTCATTGGCACGCGGCACAACAGAGGATTCGTTCCGGAGGTTGTAAGGTACAGGAGATGAGTAATACCTATATCGCCTCTCACCACATTCAGACCTTCGAATTGGCTAATGACGCTGTTAAGGTATTTAACGCACAACACCCAAGCAGCTCTACTCCCAAACGCGTAGCAGCCGTTCAACCTCCGACCACTACCACTCCAACACTGAGCCGGAGGGATGACGGGGACCTTCACAAAATGGTGGCCGCCTTATCCAAACAGATGTCTACGTTACAGACCAGTACGGAGAAAACACTTACTCCAACTGTTGCAGTGACTACCCCTCACACACCAAGCGCCCCCGTCCCACAGCGCGGCGGCGGTAAGGGGGGTAGAGGTACCAACACTGGTCGCGGAGGAAGGGGACAACCCTACAACGCAGTCCCTAGGGTAGTCGTAGGTGGAGGCGTAAGCGGATTACCTCCTCCTAATAGTAGGTCGGACCCACGTGAACGCACTTACTCCAATGGACGCAAATGCGCGCATCCCGAGGGCGCCACTGGTAATCCTAGCAACGTTAACTGGACACCGGAACTCTGGGAGTATGGTGTATTCGTTGATTTCGACGAGTGGCTACGTCTAGGCAGTTATGACGAACTCACTACCCTTCTGGCCCAAGCTAGACCCAGCGATGACACTTGTTCTACCCACCGTGTAGGTCGTGCTAAGAGCGATAACGGAACGTGGACCAACGATAATGGATGCGCTTACTGTCTATTTAGGCCCCGAGCCCCGGCTGGTACAGCTGAATCTGACAAATGGATGTACGGCACAGGTCAAGGAGCTCACTCCCCATACCGGTGCCAGTGCTTTATTCGATTTCTCGCTGAGGGAGGAGGACCAGACACGCCGGATAAACACCGACCTTATCTCCAGGGGATTCTACTTAAACGCTTTGACAAATATTAGGAAGCCGGCGAGCTATCCCCTTTCGTTGGCGATAGGGAGATCCCTAAGACGCCACTCCACGCCCTTTATGTTTCGCCTTCACCTCCTCCGTCTTCGCCAGGGCACGGAATAGAATTAGAATCACTTCTTACTAAGGTAGTAGAATTAAGCCTAGACGCCGAGAGCACTAGGCCTAATTATACCTTGTGGGAACGGATCACTAATTTTATACACAGGCCTAAATCTCTTAGGCAGCATAGGTACATTAGCGATATGACCCCATGTCCCCCTTCGCCGCCACCTGAGGTTCCTAGCCCCCCTGCTTCCCCTCCGTCTCACGCTGCGGCGGACCCTATTATCTCCGTTCCAAAACTCCAACGCACCCTGACCCCCACGGAGCAGCTGCTCGGGAAACAGTGCCGGAGTAATAGTGACGGAGACGGTCCCCCCCAGACCACAGGTAAGCAGGACAAGGAACCCCTCGGAATACCACACACACTCCCTTCGTCGAGGCGGGTGACGTCCGTGGAGCAACCTTGCCCCCGGTCACTCTCTTCCACAACCACGCTAGTAGATGCGCTATTCATAGCTTACGGGATAGCGTATCCTTCACCCACGCATGAACACAACCCGCAGGAACACAACCCCTCTCTGTTAAATTGGCTTATTGATAAAGCACTTAATATATCCCTTAGTAAGAGCTCTCACGCCCTTACCCCCACATCGCTAATGGAAGCAGACTGGATGTTAAACCCAACTGCCACCCCGCTAACGCCATTAGTGGAGGTGTTACCTCTCCACTACGATGCTTTGTTTTCAGGCTTATCCGACATCCATCAGGATAGCGCCGCACTCGAAGCTAAGGGTATAGGTAGACCTC
>Ga0335398_10010979_pt1 | contig 10240 bp, 8 predicted proteins | sample BON03_FD_205742 | JGI IMG/M metagenome (GOLD analysis project Ga0335398, IMG submission 205742) | Freshwater microbial communities from Lake Bonney liftoff mats and glacier meltwater in Antarctica - BON-03 (spades assembly) (version 2) | ecosystem: Environmental > Aquatic > Freshwater > Ice >... | reverse complement strand
ATATATATATATATATATATATATATATATATATATATATATATATATATATATACGTATATATGTATTCCTTGCGCTACCTGTGTGGCCAGCAGCGTGTCGCGCCGGTCGGCAGTGAGCGCCATGAGGTTGAACCGGATCTCTCGCGACGAGTACTGCTCGATCCTTGCCTGGATCGCCGGCGTCACCGCGTCGAGCCACCCGTCGCCCGACGCGCACTCGCCCAGGCAGATGGGGCCTGCAGGGGGGAGAATATATATATATATATATATATATATATATATATATATATATATATATATATATATATATATATGTATATATATATGTATCTATCTATCTATCTCGATCTCTATCTATCTATCTATCTACAGGCGCCGGGCTCAGGTTGGCCTTTACACGATGTTGCCATTACCAATATTGTATGGTGTATGGCATACAAAAGGGGTCGAGCCACCCATCGCCCGACGCGCACTTGCCCAGGCAGATGGGGCCTGCAGGGGAGCGAGGGTTGGCTTAGGGTTCGGGTTAACCCTGTACTCCCACAGGCGGTGATCCATACGGAGGGTTAGGGTTAGCCCGAACCCTTAGGGTTAGGGTTAACCCGAACCCTAAACCCTTAACCCGGAGGTTAGGGTTAGCCCGAACCCTTAACCCTCCGGTCGGGTTAAGGGTTAACCCGGGTGGTTCGACGCGGTGGCCTTGCGGTTAAGGGTTAGGGTTAACTCGAACCCTAACCCGCAAGGCCACCGCGTCGAGCCACCCGTCGCCCCCCGCGCACTCGCCCAGGTAGATGGGGTCTGCAGTGGGGCGAGAGCATAGGCGGCGGCCCTGGCGTTAAGAATCGATTTGCCCGCTGAGGTGAACCCGGTCTAAAAAATACCAATCAGCAAATCCCCGTTAAAACTAGCAACCCCGGTCGAACCCCCAGCTATTATACGGTAAGCTCGGGCGGGTTTGCTAATTTTTACCGGGTTTTCTCAAGTGGCGAACTTTTAGACCGGGATCGCTCGAAACCCTCAATCTGTTTCGAGTCGTCGCCCGCCGAGCACTCGCCCAGGCAGATGGGGCCTGCAGGGGGGCTCGGTTTAACCCTTACTTCTAGTCGTTTGCGCACGAGTCAAGCGTCCTTGCATGTTCCGGCCCGCCTGCATTGTCCACAGTGTTGCAATACTATTGCACGACTACTGGGCCATATTCGACCCCCCCCAGCCCCCTTTTGTATTGTATACACCTTACACTATTATTAATAACTATCGTGTAAAGGCCAAACTTTGCCCTTTACACGATATTGCCATAACCAATATTTTATGGTGTATGGCATACAAAAGGGGGGTCGGGGGGGCGTCTCATATTGCACAATAGACGTGCAATAGCATTGCAATAGTGCGGGCAATGCAATTGGGAGGGGGCAGTGAAAGGATGATTGATTCGTGCACAAAAGCCTCGAAGTAAAACCATATCTTGTAAAGGCCAAGGCGAGGGCGTAGGTAGCGGCCCTGGCGAGACCCGTCGAATCTACCGAGGGGATTTCAGAGATTTGGTTTTGTGAACCCTTTCCGCGCTGGGGGTTTCTAAGATTTAGGGTAAGGATTAGGTTTACTTATGGTTAAGAGTTCACTCGGAGTTACTCCGAAACCCCGCTTTGGTCCAAATCTGGATTCGACGGGAATCGATTTCGAGTCGTCGCGCCCCACCTACTCGCCCAGGCGTTAACCCGAGCCTGCAGGGGAACGGGCCCGGGGCGTATGGTGGTGTGCCTACGTGTTGAATAGGTATTCACTTATTCCTGTGGTGCAGCCACAGTAATACGAATCACGTATTCCGCCTGGTCAACGCTATCTATGACATGAATGCGTATATATTCAAGGTTGATGTATTCACAATACATGCTAAATATGAATAAATACCGTATTTCTTTCCTCGCTCCGCGTATTCAACACATAGGGTGGTGTGTCGTTGCGTTGTCTGCACCCCGGCGCTGACATTGTGGTTTCTAGTTTCTGCGTTTGTTACCGCCTAGACGCACTCTCCTATCTCTGGCGTGTCGCCTACACTCGTAACTGTCTAACCGGAGGAGGTTCTAGGGGACCAACCCCGGTGGTCGTGGCTTTTGGCCCGCCTCGTCCTCCCCGTCTTAAGGTGATACCGTGGGGGAGGGGGGCAGTCACAGCCGGCGGGGTCTCTACTCGCCAGCTCCCTGCTGGGTTCGCTTCGAAGTCACTAGAAGCGTCGCTGGCCGGTCTGGTTGTATCTCGATGCAGAGGTATTGGTCCTCCCTCTTCCGGTATTGTCCTCGGGACTCTGTTTTTGTTGGCTGCCGATCTTCGTCGTCATCCAACTCCCGCCCACCCATGCCCAGTTCCTTCTGTTGTGTTGGTGTGCCTGTCCCGCGCGAGGTTTCTGTCATCCCCCGCGCCGTTTCCTTGTCGTGTTTCTATAAGTCAAATGGTCTGGTGTACCTGGCTTGAGCCCGTCCAGTTCGTAGAGTTTCCCGTTGACGGGCACGTACGAGATGAAATGGTAGACTTCGTCGTCCTCGCGGGTAGCGCGGCTCTGCTCGCTCACAAACGGCTCGGGGTGGGCGAAGGAGTTGTGCACCCTGAGGACGCAGAAGGGTGGTGCGTTGACCGCTCCAAGGGCAATACGGCGCTGCATCGTGGGTGCGCGGTGTCGAAACACGCCGACGGCGAGGGGAGCTGCGTGCCAGGGACAGGCGCGCGCGGCGCACCTGCGCATCAGGTCCGAGTTGGAGATCGCGAGGCCGCGGACGTCGGGCGGGAAGTCCTTCGTAAACGCCTTGAAGGCGTTGAGCTCCTCGCCGAGCTCGAGCGTCGGGCAGTTCATCAAAATGGACAGGATCGCCTGGCGGCGCGAGGCGGCGGCCGCGTGAGACCGGTGCGCGCGCAGCCGTGCGGACCTCGCGGCGTGGCACGTGCCTGCGTGGCGCACGCGTTGGGGATCATCTGCGAGGCGAAGAAGACGTCGTCCGCGCCAGGGTCAACCGTGGCGCGCTCGTCCTTCTCGCCGCGATAGCGGAAGAGGAAGATGAGGCCGTGAACAGGGCCGATCTCGTCCATGGACTCGCGGTCGAGCGTGTACAGCTCGTGCACCTGCAGTTGTTGTGCGTCGGCCACGTGATGAGGCGCTGGCGCAGCGTGAGAAGGCCAAGTGCTGCGAGCCGAGTCGAGCTCACCTGCACGCCCTTCACCCCGAGCTCGCCTATCAGCTCCGAGAAGACGCCCGGATCCGACTCGATGGTGCACCAGCCCGACATTGCGGCGTGGCAAAGCTCGCAAAGCGCACTGGCTGTCTGGCGCTGGAAGTGGCGCGGCGGCGTGAACAGCGCGGTCAAAAAAAGGCCCCGTGTGAATGTGAAGAGCTTTGTGATCTTTGAACCGACCGTGAAGATGCAAAACAGTGTTCGTGCACCTTCGCATTGATACATTGTTAGAGTTATATCACCTCCATGGTCGATGATCACATGGGCACGCAGACGCGACAGCTAACCCCACATGGGGATGAAACAGTCGCGCCTGCAAGCAAGAAGCAAGGGTCAAGCAAGGTCAAGGTCAAGGGCAAGGTTAAATCAAGGGGCAATAAGAGGGCTAGTCAGGGTTCGTCATTTCGTCCGTCGCGTGTTCCTCCGCCCGCCGCCCGCTCCCCGGCCTACCTGGAACCTGGGAGTGGGGATGAGTGACAACGTGACAACGGGTGGGTGGCGGAGTGTGTGTGGCGCAGGCGGGAGGCGGGAGGGGCGCACCGATCTTTTGCTATATATGTATATGTATATGTATATATATCTGCTATCTAACTAATAATATCTAACTGCTAACTAACTAGTAACTAACAGCTAGCTAACAGCAACAGCTACCACACTAACTAACTAACAGACAGACAGCAGGCAGATGGCAGACAGATGGCAGACACAAACACTACACACTACCGTCGAGCTAGCTACTCGCTAGCTGGTTCTAGTTTATTGTCAGACAGACGACAGTCGTATGTTTGTGGACGAAAGTGGACAGTGGTCGTAAGTAATAAGCACATACAAATACAAAAGCAAAAGCAAAAGCAAATGCAAGACGTATAAGTATTATAATTATAATATAAGTAAATAAGTATAAGGCGAACGAACGAGAACGAGGAAGGCGTTGGAGCGCTAACTAACTACTGAGCTACAATGATGACCTGACTGCCTACATGAGGTGGCCCTCAGTGTCACTGTCAGTGAGTGAGTGAAGAAGAGATGAGAAGGAAAAAGGTGGCGAGAAGCCAAAACTGCAAGTGCAAGACCAAGACACCACGGGGGAGCCATCATACAACTACAAACCTCCACACGCCACCACCAAGTCACCAAGCACCAAGTACCAAGGCACCATGTCACCATTCACCATCACCATCACAAGCTACCATCACCCCCACAAAAATACACAAGAGCAGGGGCCAGGGGCCCATCGCGAGCAGACTCTCGCGAGGTCGAGGTGCACCGGATCAAAAGCCCAAAACCGGGCGCCGGGTGGTTACCGGGAGCAGTGAGCAATGGCCGCCCGATCTGGAGCAAGAGTACACGGACCAGCGCGCGCCTGTGCCCTCAACCTGAATCCTTCCACATCTACTCCACACACACTACACAAGCCGCCTCAGGCGCACACCCCCGGCAGCCTCTCTCCTCCTCCCGGGCACGATCCCCCCCCCCCCCCCCCCCCCCCCCCCCCCCCCCCCCCCCCCCCCCCCCCCCCCCCCCCCCCCCCCACCCCACCCCCCCCCCCCCCCCCCCCCGACCAGCCACACTTCTCGATCTCTCAGCCTTCAGCCCAACACGCAGAAGCTCACTTCTTATTGCGGGCCTTTGCGCGGCGCGCCCGCATGCGCGCCGCGGCGTCGTCCTCGGCCTTCGGGGGGGTTGGCGGCGCCTTGCCGCTCATGGCGTCGCGCAGCGTGGCGAGTGCCTGCTGCACTTCCGCGTCGTGCTGGAGCGCGTTCATCGCCGCCGACATCTGCGGCTCCGAGACGCCGTGGTTCTTCCGGATCTGGTAGACGACCGTCTCCATCGCGCTCTCGAAGTTCTGCTGCAACTCCTCAACGCACTTGTCGAGCGGGATGCCCGTATCCTCGTGCTTCTTGTGGACCATCTTGCGCGTCTGATCGATGAGCTGCGAAGCGGCCGTCGACGACTGCTCCAGGATGGCGATGAGCTTGGCCTTGTCAGGCAGCGGGCCGTCCTCGCTGCCCGAAGGCCCCGCCGCAGCGGCCGCTGCCCGGCGCTCCGTGCGGAGCTTGCGACGCTGCTCGTGTACCACCACGTAGGCCGTGCCCGCGATCGCCACGACCGCCACGCCCGCGGCGATCTTCACGTTGTCTGCGACCCCCATCCGGTTCTAGCTTTTCTGGAAATTGATTTCTGGCGCGTGGGCGCCATAAATAGATTTTTTTAAAGTTACTAACGTAAAAATCTCGATCATGGTCGCTCTTAGCCTGGTAGTCGGCGCGGCTGCGCTGTTCGCGCCGATGGCGGTTGCGCCCGGCGCGTCGCGGGCGGCCGTGAACATGCAGCTGAACAAGAAGGCGAGCCGCAAGCAGCTTCCCGGCGCCGCACGCGAGCAGCATCCGCCAGAGCGCCGCCCGCGCTGCGGGCCCTGCGCAGAGAGGTTACAGCACTGACCCGGGCCGGTTCCCGACCGCGCAGATTCTGAGCTTCGACAACGACGGTGTCTTTGAGGGGCGCGAGATTTCGGTCCAGGCACGCGCCTCGCCCGCCCGCCACTGCTAGAAGCTTGGAGATGCAGTTTGGCCTGGCAGAAGATTCCTGCTACGAGGCTCTGCTGGCCGACGCGCGCAGCAGCGCTGGCGTAGAGCGCCGGCCGCGGCTGACCCGTGTGCCCCCTCGCCCAGCAGAAGGCCCCGCTTCGCCTGCTCACGCGCATTGAGGACCTGCGCCTGGCGACCAACCTCGCCGAGGCTGGTGTGCTGTCGGCCGCGGAGGAGGCTGGTGTTTTCTCCAAGCTGGAGGCTGCGGGCGCGTTCTCGGCGGCCGAGAAGTTTCTGCCGCTTGCCGACAAATTTAAGCTGCTCTCCACCGCCGAGTCGCTCCTCAACGTGGACGCGTGGAAGCTGTCCGGCGGCGCTGCCGCCATCCTGCTTGGCGAGCTTGCCCTGATCACCGTCGTCCCCGATGACAACATTGCGCTCGTGGGACTCCAGCTTGTCACCGGCGCGGCCGCGGGTGCGGGAGCCGTCACCCTCCTCGGCACCTCGTACCTCTTCTCCCTCCTCCAGGGCGAGAACTAGGCGCCGCAACCCCGCTTAGCCCCGGCGGCGGCCGGCGCATACCATTGCTGCCGAGGGCAACCACTGCCCTACGAACACATAACTGCTGCTGCGGCTGCCCGGCGCGGAGGAGAGGAAGCGTTCCCCCCTCCCTCGCCATTCTTCTTGAGACAGGGACTCAGGGCGCGGCGTCAGTGTGCGATGTGCTGAGGAAGGCACGGGTGCCGACGAATAAAAGCTGCAGCTGCCCACGTTGCTTGTTGGGGAATAGCCTCTCTGTGTCTCTGTGTTGTATCTCAGCCCGAATTTGCGCATATGCATACTCGCTGATTGTGGGTTGGTTGTGGGGTTTGGAGGATGTTGGTGTCGGCATATTTCTATTTGCATAGCTATATAGTTATAGTTATAGATGTCGTTTTCTTTCTAGACCTCAAAAGGTTTTTTAGGTTTAATCATTTAATTTAATGTTTAACGTTTAACCCGAGGGCGAGGCCATTATTACTCTCTATCTCCGCCGCCAGCTCATTCGCTCACCTCTCGCTCCCAGCCCGCACATGCCACACGCACGTTACACGTGTACAGTGACTGAGTGTACATGCAACACGTCACACGACGAGAGAAAATCGACCGAGAAAATCGATCGAGGCCCATCTCCACACCTCCATCACCTATGTAGACGAAGCCACGCGCTGCGGACCCCCCCTCGCACCTCTCTTACACAACACAACCTCACCTGCTCACGGGCGGCGGGTCGCTAAAATCCGACTTGAAGTCGGACGCCGCCGCCGCGTCGTCCGCTCCCAACCCATCCTCGCCGTCCCCTGAGCGCTCCTCCCGGTCAAACCCATCGGAACCGCCGCTCTGTGCCCCTCTCTCCGCCTCGCTCCCCAGCCGGGGCTCGGCCGCGTCGCCCCCGCTGGGCGCGCGGTTGGCCGGGTTTGCGTCGAGGCTCTGTTTGTAAACGGCCATGGCCTGCGCCACCATACCGCCGATGTCGCCCGCGTTGGCGGGCACGATCACGGTGCTGCCCGACTGCGCAATGCCCTTGAAGGCGTTGACGTACTGCTCCGCCAGCCGGAGCGAAGTGGCCGCGGCGCCGCGCTCGACGCCGAGCGCGGCGGCGACGGCGCGCGTGGCGGTGGCGGTGGCCATGGCGTGCGCTTCGACCGCGGCCGCGTCACCCTTACCCAGGTTGATCCTCTCCTGCATCGCGGCTTCCGAGGCGAGTACGCGCGCGAGCTTCTTACCCGTCGCGATGTTGATCTCGGCGTCCTTCTCGCCCTCCGAGTCGAGCACCAGCGCGCGCTTGCGCCGCTCGGCCTCGGCCTGCATCTCCATCGCCGCCTTGATGGCGCGCGGCGGCGCAATGTCGCGGATCTCGTAGCGCTTGCACTGGATCCCCCAGTCGAGCGCAGCCTGGTTGATGGCGTTGACGATGTTGTGGTTGAGCGCCTCGCGCTCCTCGAACATCCGGTCGAGCGTCAGCTTGCCGATCTCGGACCGCATCGTCGTCTGCGCGAGCTGTGTCAGCGCAAAGTGAGGGTCCTCGACGCCGTAGGCGGCGTTGTACGCGTCCGTCACCTGAACAAGCAGCCATCTCAGGTCAACGCCAACTCTCTCGGATCCTTGCGCTAGGCGCAGCCGCCAACAGCCTATGGGCCTAGGAATGCATAGCCCCAGCAGAGCAAGCTGCAATACACTGGCGCCAGCTGCCCATCTTGTCTTGCAGTACGGGCGGCGGCAGCGCGTGCGCGGTCCATACCTTGACAAAGAGAACCCCGTCGATGGCGACGCTGACGTTGTCGCGGGTGATGGCGGTCTGCGAATGGGTGCGAGAAGGGCGTCTCAGACACGCAGCCGGATGGGTGCGGGAGGGGCGTCTCAGACACGCGGTCGGCCGGGAGCGCGACGTCCAGGGGCGTCACCTGGCTGGGCACAGAGATGGCCTCCTCTTTCAACGAAAAGACATAGCTGACCCTCTGCACAAACGGAATCAGGAAGCGCAGCCCAGGCTGCAGCACCTTGTCGAACCGACCAAACGTCTCAACCACCCAGGCGGTCTGCTGCGGAACGATGACCACTCCCTGGGAGGACAGAGCATTGGCGGCAGCAGACGGGTCAGCGACTCGCTGGCGGCTGGTGCTCAGGCACATCGCGCCTGCCGCCCCGTTGCGCACCGGATTCCAGGGCGTGTTCAACCGGTTGAAATAGCTGGACACTTGCCGCGCTCGCATCGCCCCTTGTAGGGCCGCACGCGGCGTCATGCTCCGGCTTCCAACTGAGCGCGCCAACATTTTGCACGAATTTACGCTGTCTTCACAGCTAAATGCGTCATTATTCATAGAAGAAATACAGTATAGGTCGGCTGGACGACTGAGGCCGGCCCGGGGTACGTCGTGTGTCGGCGCTGCGGGGCGTATACAATCATCGTTTCGCTGCTGCGTGTTGTGTTAGGGGGGGGGGGGGGTGCGGGGGGGTGGGTGGGGTGGGTTGGGTGGGGGTGGGGGGGTGGGGGGGGGGGGGGGGGGGGGGGGGGGGTTCCGAGGGATAAAATCATCATCATCATCGGTTTTTATAAGTGGTACAGACAGCAGGCGATGTGCGGGGCGTTCCGGTACGCGGCAGAGCAGAGACTAGCAGCTGCTCTACAGATATCAGATACAGAGGACGACTGGTATTAGTGTGGTAGTTATTAGCAGGTATTAGCAGTGTATTAGCAGGTATTAGCAGGTATTATACGGTATTAGCGAAAATGTGCTAATACTCGCTATAATACTCGCTAATGCTAATACTAATACCTGCTATAATACCTGCTAATACTAATATGAATATGTACCTGCGGCACTAATACCCCCCAAAAACATCACAAATCACTCATACCACTCGGCCAACCTCTTGGTATTTACCCTAATACCTACGAATACCTACTAATACTAATATACCTAACTAATATACGAATACCTACTAATACCTACTAATATTTTTTTTTATTTTTTTTATTAGTATTAGCCTGATACTAATACCTGCTAAATACCTGCTAATACCGCACTAATACCACACTAATACTAATACCACACTAACACTAACACTAATACCTGCTAATACTAATTACCTGCTAATATCATTTTAATCCTATCTAATACCGACCCGAATCTAATACATTTCGGTACCGCTCCCGTAGACACAGGCGAACGCGCGCGCGCACGCGCGCGCGCACGCACACGCACGCACGCACACCGCACACACACGCATACATACGCACACACACGCACGCACACACACGCCCACGCCCACGCACACACGCTTGTCCGCGCGTCCGCGCCCCACACCCCACGCACACCCCACATAGCACATAGAGCTCTACCTCGAAAATACGCGATTCCTGTTTCAATGATGCAGTTGGGCGCCGCCAGCAAGGGGCAACCCGTCGAACCCGCATCCGTGGGACGCGAAGGCGGGCCCAGGAACACAGAGCCAACGTCCAACGTATTTTCAGGCCATATCGATGGAGTCACTTCGGGTTAACCCGTCAGAGCTGCATGGGTAGTGCGGGGGGGGGACAAGAAAAGCTCGAAGCAGGTCACTATCAGATTGTATTACATTTTTGAACCCGATATATATTACCTGTCTATAAATAAACCCACACATATATATGTACAATATGAATTCAATCGCGCGCACTGCCCTCGACCAGCGCTGCGCGCCAGGTCTCATACGTCTCTTGTTCCTCGGGGCTGGCCGTCTTCGAGCGAATGGCCTCGGCGAGCCGCTTGTATTCGTCGGCGTTCGTGATCGCGGACCCGAGAATGCCTGGCAGGAAAAGGTGCGAGCAAGCTGGGGTCGCTTTGGTGTTACTTAACACTTTAGACGTAGGTATAGATCTCCCTCTCTCTGTACGAATACGCACACACACACACACCTACATATATACACATACATATACACACATATATATATATATATATATATA
>Ga0335398_10010978_pt1 | contig 10240 bp, 10 predicted proteins | sample BON03_FD_205742 | JGI IMG/M metagenome (GOLD analysis project Ga0335398, IMG submission 205742) | Freshwater microbial communities from Lake Bonney liftoff mats and glacier meltwater in Antarctica - BON-03 (spades assembly) (version 2) | ecosystem: Environmental > Aquatic > Freshwater > Ice >... | reverse complement strand
GGGTCTATGAGTTCGCGAGGGTCTATGAGTTCGCGAGGGTCTATGAGTTCGCGAGGGTCTATGAGTTCGCGAGGGTCTATGAGTTCGCGAGGGTCTATGAGTTCGCGAGGGTCTATGAGTTCGCGAGTCATCTGCATGTGCCGGGCTTTGCACGATTCCGCGCAGAAGGCGGGGTTGACGCCCACTCCCTGCTACAACAGACCCGCTGGGACGCGCTGAATGCGCTCATATGATTTTCTGCGTGCCTGACACATGTGCATATCTCTTTTGGTATATTTGCAAGCGCATGGCCTAATTCAGGAAGGATTTCACATTGATGATGTTTATTTCAGAAAAATGGCCACACATACACAATTGCACGGCGTTATATGCCCTTCTACTCCCCCTACCTCGCATGTCCACTTTCTGTATCGCTCTCTCTCTCCCTATCAACAGTCTAATCTATCAACAGTCGTTTGCACAGCGCCCTGACATTCTACAATGACTGTGTGGGAAATCCTGGGCAGTATGGTCTTGGATCCCGACGACAAGACGACTGCACCTCTGTGTGCATGATGTGCACTTTAGCGTGCAATGACGCGCATTGATCGCTGGTATTTGGTCATTTATATGTGATATCGCGAGTGTGTCAGGTCAAATCCAGTCGTGACACCTTGCAGTTCTCTGTCTCTGATCCGGTTGGCCAACAATTGGTTTTCTGCGGCGTCGTATGTTGCCACACGTTTTGCCCCGTTATTACCGTCAGTCATGAGCGAATTCACATAGTGGGACATCCGAGCACTGTTCAGAGCGTCGTGTTTTTCGCGGATTTGCTCCTCCCGGTACCTTGTACTATGTTGTTGGTGAGCCAAGCGCATCTGGTCCTCGGACAGAAATGGCATGTTTTCTGGAATTATGTCTTCTCCTTCCTGTACACCAGACAGGTCTTTCCACGAGAGCTCCGGTGGCATATCAAGAGCAACAGCAGTCGCGGACGACACGTGCAATGTGTCATATTGCGCAATATCCTCTACAATCTGTTTATATATACAGTTTAGTATGTTACAAAATCGATCCAAGCGTATCTCGTTTTCTGCACTGGAGATGCGTCGTTCTGCTACACACAACTTCACAAACGATTCAAAGTGCGTGATATTTTTCTCGGCTGTTTCTTGCGCAATGACCGGCACACCATAATCCTGCCAGACTTTGTAGATAATCTGCAAATGACCGTTGTTGTCCATACTTTGGCACACGAGCGAGAGTATGCGGTAAAACAAGCTGGTTTCGTTTCGCATGTCGCCGATCATCTGTTGGTAGATAGTGTCCAACTCCGCGCAAAACTGGTGCATCATCAGCGGGTTGTCCGCGTGCACTGTTGCATTGTAGTCGACATACGCAGCCAATTGAGCCACATTCTGGTCAAAAAAAAACGTGTCGCCATACACAATCCCTGCCTGCACCAGGACTTCACACATGATGTCGAGTCGGCTCTGATTGTCCTTGTTTGTGTACAACAAAGACGATATTCTGTTCAATTCAGTTCTGGTGTTTTGCACGGTGAGACTTACGGGGGGTGTGCCGAACATTTCAATGTACAATCCGCGCACTCGCTCCTGACTCGCGAGTTGATCCAGTATTCTGGGCGGCATGTTGCACCCACAGAGATCCAATTGTCGCCCTCTTATTATATAGCAAGCACGAATGAAGCCTGTCGTATAGATTCGCCACAAAGTCCCGCACAATGTACAGTATGACGAAACCACTGGCTTTTTCGACATGAATGGCCGACAAGGGTCACATGTCCTGCATAAACTCGCCCACACTCTGAAGTCTAAGGTCAAGAAAGTCTGTGGTGTGGGTTTGGCACAAAGTCTCCGCAACATGTACAGTATGGCGATCAACTCATCAAACTGTCATATATACAAGGCTTTCCAGCACCAAATTGCAGTAAATGTGTAGGTTGGTCACGAGGTTTTGTATATAAGCGCTGCATATATTCGTTGGTGTATAACTGCCATGGATCCTCATTACGTCCGGGGAGATGGATATGGACATTTGCACAGGTCCCAGTTCATATCCGGTGTGGTTTTTCGTGAGAGAGAATTTACCCATACTTTGGATCTACTTGCAGGACGATGTCAACAGTTTGATTGGCAATATTACAATTTTGACACAGCCGATGCAAGAAGAGACTTGTTCCTTCAACTAAAGAATGGTATCAATTCTACTGATAAGTTTTTTAGTACAAAATGCTTGCTTAAGGAACAGAGGGATGATATGCGGCCCGATTTCATACACCACATAATGGCATATATGCGTTTCCAACTCAAAATCCTCGACCAAAAAATGCAGCAGGAGACCAAAGATTCGCAAATGACAAGGGCGCTTCTGGTGCGTGGGATATTTTACAGAAAATACATGGGCGTAATGCAAAGAGAGCTGGCTAGGCGAGCGCGAAATCAGCGCGCAGGGAGGGAAATGACAACATGGAAGAAACCAGACGACTTCTTTTTGGAGCCAGATCTGACGGAGACTGAGCAAAACTTGAATTGGCTTAGAGAGCAAACATTGCAATCTAGACGCCCTACATGACATAAAGACGTAGTCAAAATCTCCTTGCAAAACTCGACCTCGTCTCTCTTTGATCTCGAGTAATTTGTTACACAATAAATTTGTTTCTTCGGAATATTGAATAGCACATGTTTTAAAGTGTTCTTTTAATTCGTTATAAATTTGCTTTTGCTGTGCTTGTGATTATTCAAAACCTTTCTGTACCTCTCTAATAAACGGTACTGCTATGGTGAGCTTAGCGTGCATCTCCTTCGATTCTGTTCTCAAATATGGCGAAAACACCGGCTTTTCCGGCATGAATGGGCGACAAGGGTCAGATGTCCTGCATAAACTCGCCCACACTCTGAAGTCTAAGGTCAAGAAAGTCTGTGGTGTGGGTTTGGCACAAAGTCTCCGCAACATGTACAGTATGGCGAAAACACAGGCTTTTCCGACATGAATGGGTGACAAGGGTCAGATGTCCTGCATAAACTCGCCCACACTCTGAAGAGTGAGATGAAGAAAGAACAAGAGGGGGGGGCAGACATAGAACACGAAAAAAATTGCTATGGTGAAAATGTCATATTGCGTATGTATCAGGTAAAACAGGACAAAGACAATGGGCGTGTTGAATTCGTAGTATAACAACCACAGGATCATTCGTTTGGCTACACATGTGGTCATGACGAGGTCGAGCACCAGCGTCAGCGCAAGGAGTATTGTGTTGAGGGTAAGTCCCACCAGGTAGCAATGGTGAAGAGGCCGGAAATTCAGATCAAACGTGAGAAACAGGGCTGTACATAGCAGCAAAAACTGAAGTATTGCATGCGCCGTCTGCATTGCTGGCAGCAGCGAAATCGCTGGCACACCGTAAGCGCTATCCAGCGCCAAAACATTGTCATATATACATGTGAGCTCGATAAGAGTAGGTCGGAACAAAGTGCTGTTTTATTAAAACTCCGTCCAAAACATTACGCAATGTCAATGCGACCAGAAACCGGCTCGGTTCTGATGGTATCAGTGTCTTCAATCCGGATGAAATTGTCTTCACACAGCAGACGTACGCACAGTTTCGTAAAGGTTTCAAAAAGAACAATCAGAAAATCCTCGTCCTCGGTCGGCAGCTTTGTGTTTTGTTGTTGTACTTTGATAAGTTGTAGTATGGCGCAGATCGAGTACTTGACGTTCTCGTAAATGCGCTGCGAGTCATAACAGAATGGCGCGACAACAAAAACATAGGCAAGCTGGTCAACGCGCTCTAGAATAATGTCCACAGCCTGTCGATATGCGGCACTGAGTCCCCTGTTTTGTTTCTGGATCGCCAAGGAATACGCGGCTACCTGATGGGCGATCCCGTCAAGCTGTAGCAGGAAACTCATTGGATCCAAGAACTGCTCTGCCACCACGAGCACAACGCCCTGCAACCTTGTTGGTTTTTTGTCTTTTAACACAGACAAGAGTGTTCTCTGTATCACACCTCGCTACCCCCATTTTCAAGCTACCTGCGCTATATCGTATCACGCAATGTATCGCAGATGATGGTTACGACTTGCTGTTTGAAATATGCCACGCAGTGTTTCTCGAATATATAAAGCAACCCGTGTAGAATCATATCGGTACAAAGTCTTTGTGAAATGGAGTGGGCAACACAGACTGTCGGGTTCAGTGCTGCCGTTGTGTCGCTACTCGTGTATATTCCACAAACGGCAAAGATTTACAATGGCGGAGGCACAAACGATCTCTCTGTGCTATCGTTTGTCGCAATTCTGTTCGGGGGTGTATTGTGGTTTACATACGGGGTGTTGCTTGTGAACTGGCCTCTTATTTGCACAAACGCGGTCCAGATCATCCTGATACTCTATATTGTATACAAGATTCACACGAATCTTTCAAAAACTGGGAGTGCAAGCGTGAGCGATGCGTACTTCGTCGAAGGTCATGGTCTTTTGCATACGTATAACACGACTACGAATGACCCATAGCAGGCGTGTATGAAGCAGTATGTACATACATCTAACTGTAATTTGCCCAGATCAAAAGCGTCTCAGACACTATAATTACACATGCAAAACCATAAAACACCCAGAAATGTGTGCTTTGGCGAGCAGGGCCTTTTTGCATGTGCCTCTGTTTCATGCTGTGCACTCGGCAAAACACCCGAGACGTGTGTTTGGGCGCAGGACCCATTGCAGATGAATTCGCAACTGTTACCTTCAAACCAGCATGTTCTGCTGCGACGCACGCTTCAGTCGGCATCAGCGTCGGGGTCCAGATTGCCTTCTGTGGGTGTTGGTTCTGTCACCACATTGGCCTTTTTCCGTCGTCTCACCGTTGCACCCGTCGGTGGAATCATGGCAATTGACGGATGGATGATCGTGCCCCCATCTCCTGCTGTCTGTGTGGCGTCTGCATCGTTGTTCACGACCGGCGACACAGCAACTAACTCTGGAATGGATCCTGCGTTTGCATTCGTTGGATTCGTTCGTGTCAGATTGTGCGGTATAAGATCACCCGCTCTTTCTTCATACTGGCTGCCACCATACGATGGCGACAATGGCGGAGACAGGGTTGTTGGCACTACTGGCACTGCTGGCGTGTGCGTAGCGTTGAACATAGGATCTTGAACCATGACGAGGTTTGCAGGTGGATAGTTTGTGAATCCCAAGCGCATGTAGATCTGGAAAGGCGCAGGCACCACGGAAGCAGTGGCGTCACATGCACTTATGAGAGGGTTGTTGTAAATATTAGAGGGTTTGCTGATCTGGTCACAGATGCCAAATTGCAAAAACCCATTGTTACGCTCCTCGGCCATGACAAACTCGGAATGCACAACGTCTCGCTTGTTTTTGGACGGAACTAGCATGCTGTACCCGCCGAGGTCGCACAGATTCTGACTGACACTCACGGTCTGTTCGTTTTGTGTGATGGAATTCGACGACAGTCGGAACACCAGTGGTGGGTGTGAATGCCTTTTTGTTCGAAAGTACTTGAGCTTGAATCCAAGAATGTCGCCACTGCTGGTGCCGCCCTGGCACGCAGACCACATGTTGCGGGCCTTGAAATTCTTGCCAGCCACCTGCAGCGTCCCGACAAAATCTGTTGGCGCATACGATTTAGGGTTGGGATCACCATAGTGAGCCCCACCCTGGTTGTCACTGCCGATAAAAATACCGCCGATTTTGGCATACGTATTGATGAAATCCCACAGAAAGTCGTCGACAAATGCCTTGAACTTGTCTTTTTTCACCAGCGTGGTGTCCTTTGCATAATTGACTTGCTCGAAGTACCCGTCAAAGAAGCAGGAACTCATCATGCTACTGAAATCGCCCGAAGAAATGGTGTTCAGGAACAGATTAAACCTCAATCGAGCCTTGTGAATGATATCGGTCGAAGCACTCCACCTCGTTTTCTGCATATCCCACAGTCGGCTGAACTCGGCCTGGGTCTGCAGAGTATTCATGTTGGGGACCACGGAATCCGCGTACACGTCCGCCATCAGAGTCTGGATTCCAAAGATAATGTAGTTGATGGTTGCGAGATTGGCACAATAGACCAAGTCTGGCATGTAGCGATTGGCAAACTGGGTTGCGTCGCCGTTTTTGAGCATGACTTCGTTGTAACGCAGCTGAAACACCACGTCGCCCGCGCAGATGCACTTTGCGACAGGGATGTTGCGCGCCTCGGTAATGTGCGGAATTTGAATGGGCACCACCAGCCGAGGGATGTTGATGTAGAGAGTCATGACAGTCTGGTTTGTGGACAGGTTTTTGGACATGGAGCGCATACTACTATCTGAATTCTGCAAAGCGGACAGTGGACCATCCTGGTCGTTAAACTTGCCAGAAGGCCACAAGTTGTTGCGGACGCGCTTGGCATTGATTCCGCCGCCAAAATCGTTGCTCCTGTTATATTCGCCATTTGGCCCTTGTGGGTCGCCGATACCCTTCCGGATATTCCAGGGATTGCTCATTGTGGGGAGAAGGGGGGGAGGGTGGTTCTGCTTTTACGACACACAGTGTTTTACTTTATAGCGTTTATTTATATACAGCAACTCCGTTGTAAAACACAACACGCCAGATACATCATGTACACTGGACGCGAATACGCCCGTTTTGTGCACGCCTTTGCAGTACAAAGTCGAGACTTATGTCTGCGCCGTGAGCGCCTATCACACTTTGCGTGCGGCCCCTTGTGTAGCAGGGCGAATGCACGAGGCCGGCTCGCTTGCAAGAACCGGGAGTTCCGTGTGTTTTTGGGCGGACAGGGTGTTGTTTGCATGCCGCATAGTTTGAAATTACGGAAATTGGCACGAGTAATCGCCGCCATATTTCACTTGCTCAATTTTAGCAGGTTGTGAGGGGAGTAGCCACTCTGGGCTGTACTTTATATCGCACACTTCAATGTAGAAACAAATGGCATGCATGGCAAGAACAACATAAACACCGATGTAAAGGACAAGCAGATAGGTGTACGCAGTTGCCAAGCCAGTCATTTTAGCCGGACAGGTGGTGTCGTTGAGCAACGTAGGAAAGTCGGTGCTGATAGACACCGAAATAAAACAGACGGCAACGAGATAAAACACCATCGAACACTGCTGCACATAGGGTGTGTATTCCAATCCATAATAGCCGTCACTGCCACCGCCAGGATACGATGCCCGACATATGTAAAAAAACGTGCTCACGGCCCACAACAGGCCCGATATCACCGCGAAAGCAATCATGACTTCTTTCCGGCTCGTGTAGTTGGCATAGCACTGCTGGTAGTCGATGGTGGTAGGATACGCCGGAGCACACTTGTACTTGTTGGCCGTGAGATCGGGCTGGGTGGTTAGCACTGGGTTAACCACAGCCATATTCAAGTTCATGGCGTCCGTAATGGCTGCGTTCGAACAGTACGACGACTCGTGCAGATGCAGATTGTGTTGGTATGCCCAGAGAGGCGACGCCATTTTGATTACTGTAGCGTCTTTGTGTCCGGTGAACTGCTTGTTGACGAGCAACTTGGCTGCCATGGTATTCTCAAACAGACTGGTCACTGCTGTATTCAGGTTGTCGATTCCAAACTTGTTGGTGAGAACGGATTTGGTGGACATTTCATAGGAGCCCAGGGTCTCAAGTGAGATTTTTGTGGGGGTTGCGGTGAGATACTTGTGCATCACCAGCGCCATGTATGGCGCATCGACCAGCGCCACATCTGTAATCAGGACCTTTTCGGGAGACCCGGCAGCAAACAACGTACTCATCAGAAACAATACAAAGGTAAGTGCTGTATACAACCACGAATAGCCATCCACACGCGGTTTCAAATCCGGATATGGCATGCCAACTACGTGTGTCTTGTGAATGCATTGTGCTTTTATATGATGTGAGCATGTCACGTCAGACATTTCGGGAACTTACACAAGCCGATGCAAACACACCGAAATATACAGCTATCGGCCGCTGCAAACTACAACGCATTTATCGGGGACATTCTGCTGTGCTTTTACGAGCAGGGCTGTCCTGAAAAATGCCCATATGCAGCAAGATCTGCGGCCATATTCGCCTGTTGGGAGCCTCGGGGTGCCGGAAACGTCGAGCCCCCGCAAACGCCAAAAAGCGGACGATCCGCGCAAAAATGGGGTGGAAACGGCGATTGCCGCTGTTTCGGGATTGTGTGGAGACGATGCATTGTGCATACGGGAGACAGATTTGACCACTCTCTCTCTCAAATCCTCGCACGCCCGCACCATGCCTAGCGAAGCACTCTGCAGCCGGCTTGGTCGTTCTTAAGGGCCTCTTATTTTCACGCATGTTCGCGCAGCAAGTAGTGGTGCATTTGTTGGTGAAAGTCGGCGTATCTGCAACATAAAAGTGCACGATTTTTGTTGCGTGCGCACACTTCCTGCCGTATCTTGTGCATGCAAGGGTAATTATATATATAAACATGCTGTGGCGTTGTGGGCTAAGTGATATATTCTTGAGTCGCAATGTCTGGTATTGCGAGCATCGGCACGGCTACAAATTCCAACCTGGCAGGTGCTGGGCCGTCCATAAACATCACAGGGCGCACCGACTTGACCACGATCAGTATGTTTGCCAGCAACGATACTGACCTCAAAAATGGACAGCACGACGTGAAGCGGCACGAGATCTGCCTCTCGGTGCCACAACGACAGATCCAAGCCTACTCTGCGGTGTTTTCGTTTGATCCGTTTGTTGACATGCCGATATCTTTGTTACCAATACACGACTACAAATTGTTGCCCGTACCAGGACTGAACTCTGCGCTCGACATGACAATATCACGATATTACCGCGATGTGGGCGACGCACGCAACGATCTGGAGTACATGCTTGCGAAAAACCAGATATCGCTGCACTCGATGGATTCGAATGTTAACAAGGGGCTTTGTCTGATGCAGGATCGTCTTCTCAACAAGTCACAGAACATGGCTCAGAATATTTTCCATCGCCGCAACGCGATCTTCCTGACGACCGACGCGGCTCAATTTACAGAAGAAGATGACCAGATGCACGAGGGTCAGTGGAAGTCAGCCACAGAAAACGGATACGAATCTGTATACAAATTTACGCCCAACACGAAACCCGCGGTCGCCAGTCTGAACAACAGCTTCATCTACGGAATCGTTTTGGACATCGAAGATGATGCTGTCAACACCTTGTACAATCTTACGCACCATCTCGATCTGGCTATGCGACTGGCTGCACAAAATACTGAACCTAAAGTGCACACTGCCAAAAACGTGAATAGCGCGCCCATCGAACCACCCGATCTGGTGTACGCGGGCATCGCACTCACGGACGCATGTGCCCATCCTCAAAACGGCGACACCGCTGTGACGCTCAACATTTTCTCGGCTCTGACCGTCGACAACGGGCCTTTTAGCGTGCTCACTAACGACGACCTCATGTGGATTCACGATATCGAGCTGGCAGACTTTGAAAAAGACGGCATGCGCCGCCAGCGCGTTGTGCTGGACCTGCCATCGATCCTGCGCTGTATCACACCGGCGGTGTCCGGCAATGAGAATTTCATAACCCACATCACTACGCGCTACAACCGCTTCCAGGCTGCGCGAAGCACCACTGCAATCACAAACGCTCTCAAGCACAAACCCGGCAACCCTTCCCGAAAAACCTTTTTAATTGCACCACAGAAAAAAGGATTCGGAATACTCAAGCGATCGTCCGTAAAAGACAAGATGCGCCACATCGGGACCTCCATCTCCTCATGCATGCCGTCAAAGCGCCTCGATCTTGTCAACGGCGCCGTGGCAAAGTTCTAGGCCGCGATTTCGCCTACTTTGTCGCACATACGCCAGTGTTCTGAACTACCTGTCTTGCGCAAAGTCCATTCTATATCCCACACAACCTACCGTAATATGCATGGGATTGTCTGTAGATTGGCCTTCTCCGCTCTTAAATCAGACTATTCGCTGCTGTCATACTCGAATTCGTCGGAGCTGCTCGGGTGCGCCATGGTCTGTCTATGGGCGGCCAATACCTGCGCACCGTGGTGCGTCAGAAACTCAATACCCAGACCCGTGAAATGAGCCACGGCCGTGATGGGCGCAATCTTGTCGTTTTGATGCTTGGCCGCAACGAGACACAGGGCTGCTACATCCGATGGTGCTGTCAGCACATACTCTTTGCTAGACAGACACATCAAGAGCATCTGCTCTGCCACGAGCCTGTCGGACATA
>Ga0335398_10010975_pt1 | contig 10244 bp, 6 predicted proteins | sample BON03_FD_205742 | JGI IMG/M metagenome (GOLD analysis project Ga0335398, IMG submission 205742) | Freshwater microbial communities from Lake Bonney liftoff mats and glacier meltwater in Antarctica - BON-03 (spades assembly) (version 2) | ecosystem: Environmental > Aquatic > Freshwater > Ice >... | reverse complement strand
CCACGTCCTACCCCGCGCCGTCGACGTTACTGTTCTCCACCCCCTTTGCCCCGCCCACCTCGATGATGCCCTCACTGTTGGTGCTAACTTTCTCGCCCTCGCTGGCGATGCCCACAAGATCAAGAACCACGGCGCCGACGCTCGCGCTGCCGGCTTTGAGCTAGTCCCTGCTGCCATCGCCTCGCTCGGTGCCTGGGGCCCGAGCATCAGGAAGTGGTTCACCGAGCTCTGGCAGGAGAAGATCAAGGATGCCAAGGCTGCTCATGAGCCCGTCTGGCCGCTCATCCAGAAGAAGCTCCAGTGGCGCACCCGCATCTCCTGCATCCTCCAGCGCTCCAATGCGCAGATGCTCCTCAGCCGTGCCGTCCACCAGGAGTCCTCCTGCCCTGCCCATGCGCATCCCTGCCCATGCGCATCGCGCCCGGGCATCCTGCCTCCCGGACTCCAACCCCTACGGCCGTGACGGTCTAGCACACAGTCGCTCTCTCTCCACCACGCGGCGCGCTTTGCGTATTGCCCAAGTCGGTGTCGCTTCTTATAAGTCGGTGTCGCTTCTTCTATTAACAAACAAACAAACAAACAAACAAACAAAGGGAAAAAAAAAATAATAATAATAATAATAATAATAATAATAATAATAATAATAATAATAATAAAAATGAGTGGTAAATGTTTCCCCTCTCCGCGCCCGGGAAAAAAATGAGTGGTAAATGTTTCCCCTCTCCGCGCCCGGGAAGAACCTTATTCGATATAAGAATATTTCAGTGCCTTCCATAAATACCTGCCCGCATTGACCCGCGCCGCAACGACAAGCTCGCCACTCCGTTAGTCGCGCAGGCAGTCGGGGACTGCGAATGGCGGATCCGATGAACTTCGTGACGGTGGACGAGCTGTCGGTGGAGATCCAGAAGCACACCGACTCGGAGATTCTCCCCGAGCTGCTCGCCCTGCTCCGCGCCAAGGACATTGACCTTCGCGAGTTCTGCAAGCGGGTCCGCATGGTCCTGGGTGCTGAGGTGCTCATCAACACGGTGCGGGGCCTGCAGCACTCGCAGCAGCACAAGAACCGCACCGACGGGCGGTTCGGCGTGGAATGCGCCAGCAACGGGGCGGCTAGCTGCGGTCCAGTTAGAAATGGACAGGCCCGAGCCCCGGGTGCGGCGGCGTCGAACGAGCCGCCGCCGGGCGTGGCCACGCTCGAGGACCGGGGGACGGCCGGGGCGCCGGCCGGGGTCGAGTTGCCGCGCGAGGTCGTCGCTATCCTCCCGATTATCGGCGCCCCAGCCGGCTGCAGTGTCGTGCAGGAGGGGTTGCCCCGCGTGCAGCCCCATCAGATGATGCACCCAAGCCCCTTGGGCCAGGGCGTGCAGCCCTTGCCGCAGATGGCCGGGCAGCCGCGCCAGATGTCAGAGACGATGGCGGCGGCGTTTGGCGCGCAGCAGAGCCGCGACTCGCCGACGTTGGGCCGGTGGAGCTGTCCCGGCGCGGGCCCGTCTGCGGCGGTTTCGGGGCTGCGCATGGGCGGGCCCAGCGCGGTGCAGCAGCTCATGCAGGTGGGGCAGCCCGGCTCGTCCGTTGGGCCGGGCGGGGCGGTCGAGCTGCGGCAGGTTCCCTCGGGGGGGATGGGCTGCCTTGGGGCCCCGTCGAGCGCGCTAGTCGGCGCGGGCGGCGTGCCGTTGCCGCCGCGCCTGGGGCAGAGCGACTCCTTCGACATTCCGACGCTGCAGGCCACCCTCTCCAGGAGTGGGGGCTTGCTAGCCGACCGCGGCGCACCCGAGCTGAGCGTGAAGCTAGACGTGCTTGGCTCGGGCGCGGCACCGCCCAACCTTCTGCGGGGGTCCAGCATCCCGTCGGTGTCGGACCTGGGGGACGTGGACTCACCGGGCAAATCGGCCTTGCGCGAGCTCAAGGAGCTGAGCACCGGCGGCGGCGACGGCCACAACTCGCACGTGCCCGCCACGTTCAAGGTGTTGATCCACGCGCTGCTCTGCCCCAAGGTTGCTCCGGCGCAACAGTGCTCGATGGACGGCTGCGCCAAGATGAAGGGGCTGCTCTCGCGGGTGGAGCAGCACACCAAGAGCTGCGCCTACGCAAACCAGCAGCAGGGCATGCCGGACTGCACCACCTGCGCCAAGTGGCGCCAGATGGTGAGCCGCCGTCCAAGGGGGGGGCACGCCTCGCGAGCGCCGCTGCGCCGCCCGCGCGCTCCTCGCGCCGCCCGCTCGCTCGCGCTCGCCCCTTGTCTACCGCCAGCCGCCCCCCCCCCTCTCGGTATACCCCTTCCTGCGCGGGCCCGGCCCCCGCCCTCGTGCTTGCCCCCACGGTGTCCCCCCTCCCCCGCGTCTCGCAGGAACAACTTCGCGAGCACTACCGGCGAAAGCTGATTGCGCACTCGCGCCAGATCAACCGGCCGGCGAGCGGGACTCCGCCGCCGGGCATGCAGCAGCAAGGAATGCCGCCCCACCCCCCCTCGCCCCTGACCCGGACCCCCTCAGAATCTCACACGCAGCTCAACGCGATGCAGCAGCAGCAGCTCAACGCCCAGATGGCGGCGTCGGGCCAGCTGGGCGGCTCGCAGCTGAGCAACGCCAAGCCCTCGGTCGCCGCGGTGGGCATGCACACACCCAGCCCGCTCAGCGGCGAGCGGCAACAGCAGCTCGGGCCGCAGCAGCTGCAGGCGCAGATCCAGCAGCACCAGGCGCAGCTGCATTGGCAGGGGCTCGAGCAGCAGGCGCACGCTCACCAGCAGCACCAGAAACACAGAGAGCAGCAGTTCCAGCAGCAGCAGATGCAGCACTTGCAGGGCCAGCGCGTCCACCAGCAGCAGCAGCAGCAACAACACCTACGAGAGCAGGACGCGCAGCACGGCCAGCACCAGATGGAGCGCGAGCAGCTCCAGATCGCCCAGCTGCGCAAGATGCAGGAGCAGCACCTCCAACAGCAGCGGCAGCAGCAGCAGCGCTCGGGCCAGCAGCAGCACGCGGGCCACGCCTCGCTGGCGGGGCCCTCTTCGCAGGGCATGACGCAGGCTCAGGTGGCGCAACACGCGACGATGCAGGGCATGCAGACTATGCAGGCCATGCAGGGCATGTGGCCGCAGGGCCACGCCAGCTACCCGCCGCGGCAAACGCAGCGGCCGCCCGGCTGCGCCCAGCTCCAGCGCAACAACTCGTCGGGGTGCATCTCGGGCGTCGGCGCCATGGGCGTACACAGCGGCAACAACAGCCCCTTGCCCCACAACAGCCCCTTGCACCCCTCGCAAGGGCAGGGGCTCGGCAGCAGGCCGGGGAGCGGGCAGCCGTGCCGCGCCCAATTCGGCATGCCACTCGCCTCGCCGACGCACGGGGGCGGCGCGCAGGGGCTGCCGATGAGTTCGGCGCGTCCCATCGAGATCACCAACGTTGCGGTGCCGTGGGGCCGCGCGGAGCCGGTGCTGGGCGACGCGAGCAACTCTCCGTTGCTCGCCTCGCTGCCAAAGGCGATGGGTATGCCGGCGGATGAGATGGTGCAGGGCGTCGGCTTCTCGCGCCAGTCGTCGGGGTCGTGCTACGAGCTGCCGATGGCCCTGCGCGCGCCCGCCGCCGCCGCGCCCGCCGGTCTATCCTGCTGCGGCGCGCCGAGCACATCGGCGATGGGGGCCTGCGGCGCGCCCACCGCGGCCGTCGCGCTCGCGCGCACGCCCGTGCCCGCGGCCCCGCAGCAGCGGCGCTGCGGCAAGGACGCGCGCCCGATGAGCGCAGCGTCGGGCAAGGACGGCAGCTTCCCCAACCCCTGCGGCCCGGGAAGCGGCTTCCCCGCCTGGGCGAGCAGCAGCGCGGCCAGCCCCGGCCCTGCTGGTCCGCCCGGCCCGCGCGCGCGGCTGCCGATGATGGAGTTCGGCGGCTTCGCGCCGGGCATGTCGCCGACGATGGGCATGGGCACCATGGGCATGGGCCGCGGCGACGACGACATGGGCATCTCCGAGGAGTATAACGACCTCTCGTGGCTCGAGTCTGAGCTCGACCAAAGAGAAGTGCGGCTCTGCGGGCCAGAGGACGCGCCCGCCTTCTCGCTCGCCGTCCACCCTGGAGGGGCGCAGGGCAGCCGCTTAGCGCCTGGCCTGACCAGCACTAGCCTCGCCGGCAAGCCCGCCAAGCGCAAGCCGACGGCGGCGCCGAGGCGGCGCGCCAAGGCGGCCAAGGGCAACCCCGAGGGCGGCAAGGGCGGCGTGCACGGCGGCGGCAAGGGCAGCGGGCCTGCGCGCGGGGAGGGTGCGGAGCCCTCTTTGGAAGAGGACGGGGTGGGCTCCGATTTGGGGCCGCTGCACCCGGAGGGGTCGGGCCAGGATGGCAAGGAGACGTGCGAGAGCGCGCTCGACGCCACGGAGGATACGTCGCTGCTCGGCGCCATCGAGGCGGGGGGCGGGGACAGCCCGGATGCCGACACGACACCCCGCTTGGTAGGCGACGCGCCGACGCTCCTGGGAGTCTGAGGCGGGCCGTCGCGACGACGAGCCGGTACCGGTTTGTGGTATGCCGGCTGCGAGAGAGGAGGCATGCGGCGCTTTGTACAACCTCGGCGCCGGAGCAGGAGGGCTAGAGGGCGCCGACGGGGCGGCGTGGAGGTCTTGTGGCTACGAGGTTGTGCGGCCGGCGGCCATCAGTGGACGAGCGTCGAGCTGTTCATGTCGGATATCATGTCGTGGAGGGTACGGATCGGGCGTCTGCACGGCAGTTGCGGACGCTCGGCCGACTCTTATCTCTGTTGCTGGTGCGTGCAGGTCCCAGCCAAGCGTCGTCGCCTTGTTTATTGTGGGCGCGTCGCGTGAGAGAGTGGCAGAGGGTGGGCAGGGGCGCGAGGCCGCCGTGGCGGGGCAGCACACACACGGGCCTTCGTAGGAGTCGGCTTTTGTTATTGTGTCGTGTGCTGCGTGTAAGCGTGTATTGTGTTGTTAGATAAGTGGTGGGATATGTATTTATTGCAATTATTATTGTGTTGAGTTGAGATATCATGCATCATGCGTTATCGAGTATAGGTTATGTATAGGTATAAGTATACTGTGTGTGTCGTATAATTATAGCAGTATATATATAGATATTATATAGGGTATCAAACCTATACTTGTAATCCTATATCTATATATTAACATATATATTATATATACTATATATACCTTTATACATATAGTATAGATATAGGTCTTCTAGCCAACTTCAACTTACCGTAACTTACCACTTAATTCTGCTTACTCTTACTGCTTATATTACTACCGCAATTTGTGGCACAATAATAACACAAACACAAACACCCACCATTCAGCACGACCACAAAACAACAATTAACCACTTTATTCGGGCGCACTGCCCCCAACGCACACACACTGACACCCTGCTACACACGCGCGCGCGGAAATACACCCACTGCCACTGCCACTGCCCATACACAGCACCAGACACCCCTCCTCTGTCTCACACACGCTCTTATCCAATGCACAAGTAGAGGTTCGCCCGCCACGCAAAGCGGCGGCGCCCAGGTGGTGTTTGTAGTTGTAAGGCCTACACGGCGGGGACCGCCGCCGCGGGCGTGGGCGCCTCCTCGGTGGGCGTCTCCACTGCCTCGGTGGGCGTCTCCACTGCCGTCTCCTTGGACACGCACTGGGCCAACCGCGGCGAGAGCATGCTGGAGAAGGCCTTGGAGAGGCTCTGCAGGAAGCTCGGCTTCTCCTCAGAGGAGTCCTCGACCGCCTCTTCCGCAAGCGCCGGCGCCTCGGCCGTGATGGGCTCCGCCGCCGCCTCCTCGGCCGGCGCCGGCGCCTCGGCCGCGATGGGCTCCTCCGCAACAGCCTCCTCAGCCACCGTCTCAGCCACGGCCTCCTCCCCCTTGTCGCTCTTACGCGGCGAGAAGTAGCCGCCCACCTTGCCGAAGAAACTGCTGCCCTGCTTGGCGGCCACCGTCGGCGGCACCGCCATCGCCGGGGCCTCCGCCTCGGCAGGCGCGGCGGGCGCGGCGGCGGACTCGAGCGCGAGCGGCTCCGGCGCCGGCGTCTCCAGCGCGAGCGGCTCCGGCTCCGGCTGCTCCAGCACGGGCGGCTCCGGCGCGGGCGACTCCGGCGCGAACGTCACCATGGGAAGGGCCTCGGTCATCGGCGTCGGCGGCGACACGTCATCGCTCTTCCGCGGCGAAAGGTAGCCGGCCATCTTGGCGAAGAAGGACTCGGGCTCCTTGGGCTCCTCCGCAACCGCCTCCTCGTCGGCCGCCGGCTCAGCGGCGGGCTCGGCCGCCGGCTCGGCGGCGGGCTCCTCCGCCACAGCGACCTCGGGGGCGGGCTCCTCGACCTTCGGGGCGGGCTCCTCCTCGACCTTCTCCTCGGCTTCGGCGGCGGGCTCCTCCTTGACAGGGGCGGCCGCCTCCGGCGCCCCCTCCGGCGCCACCTCCTCGGCAGCGGCCGGGGCGGTTTCCGCCGGGACAGCAGCATCCTCGGGTGGGCTTGCGCCAAGGCCGATGGCCGCGGTGATGGACTCAAGCATGGTTGGGGCCTCCGCCGGGGCGGCCACCTGCTCGGGCTCCGGCGCCGGCGCCTCGACCGGCGCCGGCGCCTCGACCGGCGCCGACGCCTCGACCGGCGCCGGTGTCTCGACCGGCGCCGGCGCCTCAACCGGCGCCGTGACTGTGGGGGCAGGTACCGACGGCGCCGCCTCGCTGTCTGTGGGCTTAGCCGGCTCGACAAGCGCCTCGGTCGCCTTCTTGGATCCTCCGCAGCCCATGGTTGTCGGTGCGTGTGCGTGACCTGCGCGGCGCAGAGGGTTTTGGGGTGGGCGGCTGCGGCTGCGGCTGCGGGCGGAAGGTGTAGCGACTCCTTAGCTCACGCGCCTAGTTTTGAATCGCGGTTTGAAAGACGGAATCGAGAATTAGTCGAGATGTGATATTCTGCCTGATCGCACCCCCCCCCCCCCATCCCCTCCGGTATTCGCAATGGCGCCGGAAACGCCAATGGCACCGGAAACGCCAACCGCTGACGCGCCTGCGCAGGCGTTCAAGAAGCCGCGACGACCAGCCAATATGCGCAAGCGTAGCAGCGACGAGCTGGCCGAGGAGGCAGCCGCGGACGCCAGCACTGCGCCAGGGTGCGTCTTCCGCAGCGGCGCACTGCAGCGCGGCCGTGAAAATGGCGCCGCTGGCGAAAGCCGCGTAGCTGACGTGTCCAGCCGTGCCCACAGGCAGTCGCTCGTCGTGATGCGCGAGCTGCAGAAGCAGCGGCAGCGCTCGCGGGGCGTGACGCTCGAGGCCAAGGGCGACGGTGTGGCCGATGCGGCCGCCGAGGAGGAGGAGGAGGACGCGGGGCTCGACTCGACGTTCACCGCGCAGGTGGACGAGGGCGAGGTGGACCCGAACATGCTGCGGTACATCGAGGAGCAGATGCGCAAGGAGGGCGGCGGCGAGGGGGTGAGTGGCTCGGCGGCGGCCGACGATGAGGACCTATACGTGACGCCGGCGCAGCTGCAGGAGCGCATCCTGCACGGCCGGAGCAAGATCAAGCAGAAGGAGGAGGGCGAGGAGGACGCCAACCGGTGGCTCGCGGGGATCTCCGAGGTGGAGCTCCCCGCGGAGGACCGGATCGCCAACATCGAGGCGACCGAGGCGGCCAAGCACCGCATGATGCAGGAGCGCGCGCAGCGCATGGCGTCGGCCAGCGGGCCCGCGATGAACATCCCTACAAATTTCAACTCCAACTTCCACGCGCACAAGAGAGAAATGGTCCAGGCCAGGCAGGGCCGCCCGCCGCCCAACGGCTCGAGCGCTCGCTCCGCGCCGCCGGCCGCCGGGGCAGGGAGCGCGCCCCCCGCGCCCCCAACGAAGGCCGACGGCCTGCGCGCGGTGGAGTCGGACGGGCACGCCTTCAACAGCTTCAAGCGGAACGAGTACGCCAGGCGGCGGTGAGGAGGGCGCTCGTGCGTGGTCGTGGCTCCGTGTTATGTGCTCGTCTCGAGGCTGCTCCTTCCTTTTAACCTGCAACTGTACTTTTCACTTTTATGTGAAAGGTGTTAATGTTATTAATGTGTGTGCCCTCGTGTGTGTGTGGTGTGTGCGTGTGCTGTGTGTAGTGGTAGTGATGATGATGATATGCTTACGTCCCTTACCCGCCCCCCCTGAGCGACAGCAGACTGCTCAGCAGACACACAGCCCACAGCCACAGCCTTGGATGTTCCGTAAGACCATTCGTCACGTTCTTGTTCTTCTTGTTGTATAAGGTCCACGTAAGACGTAAGACGTAAGACGTAAGACTTATACGTAAGATCGTTACGTAAGTTTCCGGGCTCCTGGACCTTACTCTTACTTACTGTCTTACGTTTTACTTACGGAACATCCAAGGCCACAGCCACAGCGCTGTGCGGCATCGCCGATCATCGCCGTGCCGCGGCTTGTCTCCCACGCGTGCAGGCAGGCGCAGGCGCACAACACACTGCGCACACTGCTCGACCCCTCTATCTCTATCTATATACATATACATATGTATGTATGTACATACCTAACGCTTAATATTATATAGTAAAATAACGGGTAGAGAGAGCAGTGGTGGTGGTGGAGATCCCGAGATCCCAGATCCGGGGTGGGGGTGGGCAGTCGGTCGCTCTCTATCTCTACGACGCTTTCTCCGTCCGCTCTCCTCTCTCCTCGCTCGACGTGGTGACTGACGTGAGCGAGCCGCCCGGGGTGTGGCTTTTCGCCAATACCCAGTACCCCGTACCCCGTACCTCGTAGCTCCTCGTTCCTCGTATGCAATCATCATTGCCTGTGCTTGCTGCTGCGCTGTACGGCTGTGTGTAATTAATCACTCGTATCTCGTATCTCTTACGACTCTTAATTCTTAAAATCTTATAATATAATTACGTTAGTTAGCGCTAGTTAGTAGTAGAGTTAGAGTTAGTTAGCCAGGGGTGCAGGGTGCCAGGGTATACAGTGATGATGCTGATGATTGTATACCCCCGAGAGACACCTCCCCACACCAGGACAGCACGTGCACAGCCACCGGCGGCACACTGCCTGTCGACACGCACAGCCTAGCCGCCCAGATGATGATATGCTTACCCCTTCGCGCACACGGGCGAAAACTCCCACTGGTTCCTGGAATATCGAAGGGGGGGACGAAGTTTCTTAGAAAATAAATCAAGCAAATTCGTCAAAACCGCTAAGTGCCTTCAATGCTGAAATTGAGCCGCCCCCTCTCCTCACGACTGCGGCCGCACGCCGCGCGGGCGCTGGCGGCGGCCGGCTCGCGCGCGTATCATGCGCCGATCCGCGAGATGAACTTCCAGCTCTACGAGGTGCACAAGTTTGAGGAGCACTACGCCGAGCTGAACAAGGCTGGCGTGGGCAATTCGTGCGACCGCGAGACGGTTGACATGGTTGTCGAGGCGACCAAGGCGATGGCGGAGGACGTCCTCGCCCCGCTCAACGAGGGGGGCGATCGCGTCGGCTCGACGTGGAAGGACCCGCACACCGTCATCACCGCGCCCGGCTTCAAGGACGCCTACAAGATGTACGCGGAGAACGGCTGGCAGGCGCTCTCCTTCCCCGAGAAGTACGGCGGGCAGGGCCTGCCCATGTCGCTCGCGCTCATCCAGTCGGAGATGATTGCCGCGGCCAACTGGACCTGGCTCATGTTCCCGGGCCTCTCCAAGGGCGCCATCAACACCATCTACGCGCACGCGACCGACGAGCTCAAGCAGACGTGGCTGCCGCCGCTCATCTCGGGCGAGATGACGGGCACGATGTGCCTGACCGAGCCGCAGTGCGGCTCCGACCTGGGTCAGGTCTCGACCAAGGCGGTGCCCGTGGAGGGCAAGCCGGGAGAGTACACACTCACGGGCACCAAGATTTTCATCTCTTGCGGCGAGCACGACTTTACGGACAACATCGTGCACTGCGTGCTGGCGCGGCTGCCCGACGCGCCGGCCGGCACGCCAGGCATCTCGCTCTTCCTCGTGCCCAAGCGTCACATCGCGGGCGAGAAGGCGGGCGAGCTCAACGCGCTCGGCTGCTCGCGGATCGAAAAGAAGGTGTTGATATAGATATATGTCCCACTTTCCAGGTGGCTGTGGTGATCGGCCGGTGACATGTAACATATATGTACACATACACATACACATATGTGTGTGTGTGTATCTATATATAGAGAGATATTTATAGATGTCTATCTATATATATATATATATATATATATATATATATATATATATATATATATATATATATATATATATTTA
>Ga0335398_10010972_pt1 | contig 10244 bp, 7 predicted proteins | sample BON03_FD_205742 | JGI IMG/M metagenome (GOLD analysis project Ga0335398, IMG submission 205742) | Freshwater microbial communities from Lake Bonney liftoff mats and glacier meltwater in Antarctica - BON-03 (spades assembly) (version 2) | ecosystem: Environmental > Aquatic > Freshwater > Ice >... | reverse complement strand
ACGACGCCGTGACTTCGCGCCAACAAGAAGGCCTCGCCGAGGGTGTTGTCGTCTCCGACGTTGCAACTCTGCTCTTAGAGGCAACCAGAAAGAAAGTACTGAAATAACAACGCAGAACTCTTAATTATCGACTCACCCGCCGCCTCAGTTCTCACCGCGACACGTGCGCCTTCATTCTGTTAATGTGAAGAAGATATGCTTTTTCTCGTCAGTCGATTGCGAACTAGGTGATTTAATTGCTCCACGGTGCCCAAGGACGAAAAGAAGTCCGCGCCCTAGCGGTCCGAAAGTTGCCTCATACACACTGGAACAAAATTCTCACCGCATGCACCACACTTTTATTGGCCCTTGGATTGTTATCTGCCCCTTCGCCAGCTTCCGCAGTCAGTAGCCCTGCCACCGTGGACCTGCTCAGCGTGGGAACATACTCGGTCTTGGCTGGCACCGGCGTCGTAAATACGGGAGTAACCACTCTCAATGCCGATCTTGGATTGAGCCCCATCGGTGCGATTACTGGATCACCAACGGTGAGTGGAATAACCAACGACAAGAATATTGCGGCTGAACAAGCGCAGACTGATGCAGCAATCGCCTACAGCAATGCCGCTGGACGCATCAAGGATAGCGACTTTTCCGGAGATCTAATCGGACGCACTTTCTTCCCCGGCGTGTACTACGCAGCTGCTGCAATCACCCTTAGCGGGGGGACGTTGACCTTGGATGGTAAAGGAGATTCAAATGCGGTTTTCATTTTTAACATCGATGCCGCGCTAAGCACATCCGCAAGCACCAGCATCAACTTGACCAATGGGACGCAGCCGGGTAACGTCTTTTGGCGGGTTCTCGGAGCGGTCGCGTTCGGCGCTAATGCCGACTTTTCGGGCTCAGTTCTAACAAAAGGTGCGGTGTCGGTGGGCGCGGGAACTGCCTTAAATGGTCGCGCATTGTCAATTGGGACGATCACGTTGAGCGGCAACACGATCACTTCCGTTACCCCACCGGGAGCACCAACTGGCGTAAGCCCCACCGCAAACAACGCACAGGCGACGGTCTCGTGGGCTGCACCAGCAAGCACCGGCGGCATGGCCGTCACGGGATATCGTGTCACGTCCTCTGGCGGACAATTTGCCACGACAGCCGGCGCGACCTCGGCCACCGTCACCGGGTTGACCAACGGGACTCCCTACACATTTACCGTCACGGCAACCAACGCGATCGGTACCTCAATTGCATCAGGTACTTCTGACGCAGTGACTCCTGCCCCTGCCCCCGCTCCTGCCCCTGCCCCTGCCCCTGCCCCTGCCCCTGCCCCTGCCCCCATACCACCGTGTCTCCCGACCACTCCAATACTCGTGCTGGGAGTACCCGCATGTGTGAGCGCAATCGCAGGAAATGGGCGAGCGACGGTTTCATGGACGGCTCCTGCCAGTAATGGTGGATCCACCATCATCCGATACACGGTCATCTCATCTGGTGGTCAGCAAGTCACAACGCGGGGAGCCACTCGATCAGTTACGTTGGCCGGACTAACCAATGGCACTACCTACACATTCACGGTAACCGCGACGAATACGAGAAGTACTTCGTCCACGTCAGTTGCCTCAAATGCCGTGATCCCGAATGATTTCCGACCATCACCAAGTATGGTTTTCTTTCCGCTTCCACTTCCGCCCTTGGACAAGGCCACGACTCTACTTGGAGGTGACAGGGTCAAATATAAGTTCACACGAAACCGTGACGCCGGCTCTATCGTGCTTTCCAAAAATGGTCAGCGCTTTATTTTTGGAGCCCGGCCCAGCTCCGGGTCCAAAATGTCACTGAATTCCGCTGGAACGCCCAACCTAACTGTTGGGAGATCACTCACGTCAAGTGGAGTCGGGTTTAGCCCTGACTCTGCGGTTGAGTTCTATCTCATGAATCAACGCACAGCCACTTCACTTGGAAAATTAAAAGTGTCAGGTATTGGAAAATACGAAGGCTCAATCCGACTGCCTAAAGACCTGACCAAAGGGAACTACACACTTCAAGCAAATGGTTTGATGAACGTTATCCAGGATGGGGCTTCGGTCACGCAAGTCATATCCGCTTCTATCCGTGCGATTGTAAGGACGACCGCAGCGAAGACGAAGACCGTACAAACGATTGTTCACTTCCGCGGTGGCTCAACCAAACTGACAAAGCCTGCGAAACGTCAACTGGATAGTTTGATTGACCGACTACCAAGTAATTCGAAAAATGTCATTAACCTTGTTGGCTTTGTTCCTCCGGTCGGCGCTTCCAGCAAAACCATTTCGTTGTCAAAGACTCGTACCAAGTCCGTTGCTCGTTATCTCGAGTCGCATGGTGCCCGTGGAAAATATATTCTGAAACCGGAAGGTACTGCCTCGCAAGTTCTCTATGGGTACATCTTGATTAAAGCCACCGGCCCCGTGAAAAAACTTGTAACGGCACCAGTGGTTAAGCCACAGGCCGAGCCCACGAATAAAAGGGATGCCAAGAAGGCGACGGTTCAATTCACCGCCTACTCAGCCAATCTGACAGCGGCAGCAAAACGCCAACTGGCCACCGTAGTCAAGCGTTTACCCAGTAAGACAAATAAAACATCAAACTTCATTCGGATTGTCGGTTTTGTCAGCGCAGGAGGTTCGGCCAGACACGTTAATACGCTTTCGAACGCGCGAACCAAGTCAGTGGCTCGTTACCTCAAATCAAAAGGGGTAAGCGGAACATACATTCTTGAGTCAGGCGGCAACGCTTCAAGCAGCGCCAAGTCGGCGCAGCGCGCAGAGGTCACGATTTACCCCGATCAATGACCGTGTCAGAGGTAGTTAGCTAAAAACTCGCTCCAGCATCAGGTCAATTAGTGCGACCCAATCGTCATTGTTGTACTTGACATCAGAAACGTCATTGATTACCTGACCGAGCGTATAAGCCTGAATCATTACTGCGCCAGTACGCGGATTAAAATCCGATGACAACCAACCACGATTCTGTGATTCTCGAAATAGGTCCTCGAGCGCACTGGTCAATCGGTCCTGCTCGACAGTAAGTGCGCTGCGGAAACGAAGATTGCTACCAGCCATTCCTAGGGCTCGCGCTCGTTCGAAGCGATTTGGAGCCAAAGCAGGGTCTTGGGTCGCTCGGGTGACAAGCCGAAGGCCATCGATAAACTCTTCTTTGCTTTTTGAATTGTTTACAACATTTTCGATCGAATCAATACTCGAATCAACCAAAATGCCGAATCGACGGGTCATGGCCACTTCAATGAGCTCGCTGAAATCATTGAAGTGGTGATACAAAGAACCTTTGGAAATTCCCGACTCCAACAAGACTTCGTCAATATGCACCTTGTCTGGTCGTTCACCGTCCATCATGGAAATGGTGACCGAGATCAGGCGCTCTTTGGTTGGATGCGGGCTTCTCGTCATGCGAAAAGTGTAGCCAAAGTCAGAGAGAAAGTTAACATTCGATCACATTGACTTAGATCTTGGTGCGGTGGAAGTTTGCAAACGATCGACTCGCCGTCGGTCCACGCTGACCCTGGTAACGCGACCCGTATTTGTCGGACCCGTACGGGTGATCCGCCGGACTCGACAGCCTGAACAGACACAATTGCCCAATTTTCATGCCGGGGAAAAGTTTGATCGGCAGCGTTGCCACATTAGACAGTTCTAACGTGATGTGGCCGGAGAATCCTGGGTCGATAAAGCCGGCTGTGGAGTGGGTCAACAATCCAAGACGACCCAACGAGGACTTTCCTTCGAGTCGGCCAGCAAGGTCGTCAGGGAGTGAAACAACTTCAAGGGTTGAGCCGAGGACAAATTCACCCGGATGCAAAATGAATGGGTCGTCACCGTCTGGCTCAATCAATCTAGTGAGATCTGCCTGCTCAATGCTGGGATCAATATGCGGGTATTTGTGGTTCTCAAAAACCCGGAACATACGGTCCAGTCGCACGTCAATACTCGAAGGCTGAATCATTTCCGGATCGAATGGCTCAATGGCCACCCGATTATTGTCGATTTCGGTCAGGAGGTCCCGGTCGGATAGCAGCACGGGGGAAGGTTACCGGTTTTGATTAACCGACGCGCCGATAAGCGCCGGGCGTTAGTCCTAAGACTTTACGAAACTGACGAGTAAATGAACTCTGGTCGTAAAACCCGCATTCGGCCGCAATATCTCCCATAGACAGCGTCGTTTGGGTGATGAGAAAAACTGCATGCTCAAGACGGAGCCGTTGCAAGAGCTGTTGGGGTGGTAGTCCCAGAGTCCGCCTAGCCAAGCGCTCAAGGGACGCAGATGAAACCCCCGCGATCTCGGCCATCTGGGCAACCCGCCATGGCAGATCAATTTGCTCCCTGATCGCGGTGATGACCCGCGCCAGACCCGCGTGGGCGCTATTAACTTGGGAATGCAGGTCAACGGATAACACCGCAATTCCGATCGGATCACCTGTTTCGGATCGGATCACCGACTTGCTCGTGACATACCAACCCAGTTGGCCATCCGCCCGTACAATCAGCTCTAAGTGGTTCTGAAGAGGTCGGCCTTTCTTTAGTACCAATTCGTCTTGAGCCAAATACGAGTCGGAGAGTTCGTCACCGAAGAGTTCTCGAACGGTCCGCCCTAATACCTCGCTTGATTCAAGCCCTAGTCGGGCACAAAACCCCTCGTTGGCGTATACGTGGCGGTCTTTTAGGTCCTTGATCGAACCCATGACCTGGGGTACTCCGTCAACTAATTGCCGAAACAGCACCACTGATTGGTTTTGTATTAATTCGACATCCACATGCGTACTCTTGCACAAGACACCGGCTAGTGTTGACCACTTCAATGAGAGCATGAGACCTGTGAGCGAGTTGCCCAGCGACGCTGAACTGATTGACCTAGCCCAGGCACGCGCATTGGCTCTTTTGGAAGCGTCCTTGGCCGACACATCCCGCAAAGAGGCGGCCTCGGCGACTCGGCTGTCCACGCTACTCGCTGATTCGGCTGGCCGCGATCTACTCCTAGATTTGACCGATCAGGTTCTACGGATTCGAAAGGCCAAGCGTTCAGCCCGTAGGTTGCATGATCTCACCGCCGTTGGGGTGCCGGCATCCCTCGGTTGGTTTGATCGCTTTGGTCTTGCAACACTAGGAAAAGTTGCACCCCTAATTCCGGGAATCACCGAGAAAGCCGTTAACTGGCGAATCGCGAAAGACACGGCCGGGGTAATTCTTCCGTCAGAAGACCCTGCTTTCAGTAAATATATGAAGAGCAGAAAGACAGATGGCTTCAATCTCAATATTAACGTTTTGGGTGAAGCGATTTTGGGTGATGACGAAGCAACGAAACGAACCGACTCGGTGCGCAGCCGCATTTTGCGTCCCGATGTCAACTACGTGTCGGTGAAAATCTCGGCCGTGTGCGCGAACCTTGACGTACTCGCCAAAAAAGAATCACTCGAGCGAATTGATGAGCGACTCACCGATCTGTACCGGGCGGCCGCGTCAACAACGCCACCTACATTCGTCAACCTTGACATGGAAGAGTTCCGGGACCTAGAACTATCGGTTGAATCATTCATGCAGGTCCTCTCCAAGCCAGAATTTGTGCAACTGCGCGCCGGCATTGTCTTGCAGGCTTACATCCCTGATAGCCATGAGGCACTGCTCACGCTCATTGACTGGGCCAACGAACGTTTTCGTGATGGTGGGGCTCCGATCAAGATTCGGCTGGTTAAAGGGGCGAACCTGGCAATGGAATCGGTCGAAGCAGAGCTGCACGATTGGCCGCAAGCGCCCTACCCGACCAAGCATGATGTTGATGCTTCCTACAAAGCGATGCTGGATACAGCACTGGCGAAGGCAGACCCGGGCGCCGTGCGTCTTGGTATTGCCAGTCACAATCTTTTTGAAGTTGCTTGGGCCCTAACAATTCGTGATTTACTCGACGCCCACGACATCATGGAGATTGAAATGCTGGAAGGTATGGCACCACCACAATCACGCGCGGTGCGAAATGATGCTGGTGAACTTCTCCTTTACTCACCCGTTGTCGCCAAGGAAGACCGTGATGCTTCGATCGCCTACCTCTCACGTCGACTCGACGAGAACTCTTCACCCGAAAACTTCCTGCGCGCACTCTTTGACATCACACCCGGTTCACCCGAATGGGATCGCCAGTCGGAGTGGTTCCGCAACTCGGTGCACGAGCGTCACACCGTTACCCGTACGTCCAGACGGATCCAAACCCGTAACAATGAAATAATTCGCTACCCGGTCGACGGAAGTTTTCACCCCAGTGTTGACACCGACTTCACATTGCCACCCAACCGCGAGTGGGTCACACAGGCATTCAATGAAACGAAAGTTTCTGAGCCAGAGGTCATCGACTCGACTTTAGCGGTTGACCAAATCGTTGAACGAGCACACGCTGCTCAAATCGAATGGTCACACACCTCTTGGGCCACCCGCCGGGTCGTTCTCGCTCAAGTCGCCGAGGTGATGGAAGCACGCCGCGGTGAAACCCTGGTGATCATGGCTGAAAGCGTTGGTAAAACTGCTCGTGAGGGTGACCCTGAAATCTCCGAAGCAATTGACTTTGCAAACTACGCGGCGCATTCAACCCTCGCGCATGCGGCGTTCATTTCACAAGGTCTCACGTGGAAACCTCACCGCTTGGTCCTTGTTGCTGGGCCGTGGAACTTCCCGGCAGCAATTCCCACCAACGGACTCGTCAGCGCGATTGCCGCGGGTAGTGCAGCAATTCTTAAACCGGCACCCGAAGCCCGCGCCATTGCTGCTGCACTAGTTGACCAATTACACGAGGCTGGTGTGCCGCTAAATCTCGTACAACTTGCATGCACTCCCGACAATGAAGTGGGAACCCACCTTGTCACCCACCCGGGTGTCGACATGGTCATGCTCACCGGCTCCATTGACACGGCTCATATGTTTCAGGGCTGGAAGCCGTCCATGCACCTCAATGCCGAAACGAGCGGCAAAAACGCCATGGTGATCACAGCGGCTGCCGACATTGATCAAGCGATCAAGGAATTGGTCAAGTCGGCGTTCGGTCACGCTGGACAAAAATGTTCTGCAGCCAGCTTGGCAATCATTGAGGCTAGTGTCTACGACGATCCAAGCTTTCACATCCGTTTAGCGGACGCGGTTCGTTCCCTCGCTGTTGGTGAGGCAACCGACTTCAACAACATTGTCGGACCCGTAATCAATTCGCCAACCGGCAACCTACTTCGGGCACTCACCACACTCGAGCAAGGTGAGGCGTGGCTGGTCGAACCAATCAAAATCAATGAAACGACCTTCACACCAGGGGTCCGTAAGGGCGTAAAGCCAAACTCTTGGTTCCACCTCACCGAATGTTTCGGTCCGGTCCTTGGACTCATGCGAGCTAGCGACCTCACCCACGCGCTCCAACTTCAGAACGCAACCGAATACGGACTCACCGGTGGAATTCAGTCCCTTGACCCCAAGGAGATCGAGTACTGGCTTGCCAACGTGCAGGTTGGTAACGCCTACGTCAACCGTCATATCACCGGAGCAGTCGTTCAACGTCAACCATTCGGTGGTTGGAAGAAATCCAGCATTGGTCCAGGCCTCAAACCCGGTGGCCCCAATCATCTTTCCGGTTATGGAAACTGGACCGAACAGAACATCAACACTGACGCAGCAATAGCCGAATACAAAGATCAATGGAATAGCTACTTCACCCAAGAGCATGACCCAACCGCCCTAAAAAGTGAAGCGAATATTTTGCGTTACTTCCCGATTGACAAAGTATTCGTTCGCTGCAGTGATCCGACGGCTCCTGAAATCGATTTGATGCGTACAGCTTCAGCACTCACTGGAGTTCCGCTTGAAATCTCGGTTCGCAGTGACGAGTCCGAAGCGGCCCTTGGCAACCGAATGCAGCGATCAAGTGGAGACGTGCGCTTACGTGTTCTAGCGCCAGCAACCGACGAACTACTCACACTTGCCCACGCAGCGGGCATCACCATCGACACCGCTCCCGTAACCGGAAGCGGACGTCTGGAACTCACGCATTGGACCAAGGAACAGGCGATCTCACGCACCATGCACCGATATGGCCGACTACTCAACCACTCCTAGCAGACCCGATGCGACCTTGGTTCGCCTTCAAAAATAAAAAAGTGTGATGTAGCGTGTTGCGCTCCATGCTACACTCATTCAGTGATCAAGTCCTTTAGACATAAAGGCTTGCGCACGCTCTTTGAAACCAGCAATTCATCGGGAGTGCAACACGGTCACGTCAGGCGGTTGCGCATCCAGCTTTCCGCTCTTGACACGGCTCACGAAATCGGTGATATGAATCTTCCTGGATTTCGACTTCACCCGCTTAAGGGTGGGTTTTCTGGAAGGTGGTCGATCACCGTGAACGGTAACTGGAGGCTGACGTTTGAGTTCCGAGATGGCAACGCATACGTCTTAGATTACGAGGACTATCACTAATGGATGAATTGAAATCGATGCACAATCCACCTCACCCAGGCGAGTTCATCCTCGAGGTGTACCTGGAGCCCAGTGGTTTAAGTGGACGCGAACTCGCAAACAACTTAGACGTAGCGGCATCCACGCTAAGTCGTGTACTTAAGGCAACGAGTCGCGTGACACCTGAGATGGCATTGCGATTGTCGAAAGCGCTCGGGCGCACTCCTGAAAGTTGGTTGGCGATGCAATACGCCCATGACCTTTGGCAAGCCCGGAAGCACGTCAACCTCCGGCGAGTAAAGCCAGTCAAATGGGAGACAGATGCGAAGTCAGTTACAAACTAGGTTCACCGGGCGACTACTCGATCAAGCTTGAAAGATCTGGTGGAATGTCAGCAGCGCATTCCTCCATCGCGGCAAGGGGAACGGCCTCGAGGGCCGCTTCATTCGTTGCGGCCAAGATAACTGGCGCCTTGACGCCCGCTTCATAGGACTGCAGCCAGCGACCAGCGCACACTCCCCAGCGGTCTCCTGGAACCAAACCGGGGAACCCGTATTGCGGCATGGGCGTAATCAGATCGTTGCCCACCGCACGCTGGTGTTCTAAGAATTCAGCGCTAACGACCGCACAGACCGTATGCGAACCAAAATCATCGGCACTTGTATTCGTGTAACCGTCTCTAAAGAAGCCGGTCAGCGGCTCAATACTGCATACTTCTAGGGATTCACCGTGCACATTTCGTTGCTCCATTACCAAAGACTAGAACCAGACCGACCCAACCGCACGGCGCCCATCCCGGAGAAACTAAAATTCCGATGGTACGCGGGCGTAGCTCAGTGGTAGAGCGCTAGCTTCCCAAGCTAGATATGCGGGTTCGATTCCCGTCGCCCGCTCCCGCACCTTTAGCGAGTTTGGTTATTGCTGACCGGCACGTTTGAGAGTCAAAAACCCCTAACGGGAAACTGCCTCGGCTGGTCTTCTTCATTCCTGGCTGGTTACGCGCCGTTTTTCTATTCGTCCCCGCGAGGTTTTACATCGTGGGGTGACTTATCGGTTGTTCCTGTTTGTCCGCCCAAAGCCGTTATTTCAGAACATTAATTTCTGCACATAGGGCAGTTGTCACGATGGTACTGAGCCCAAATCCACAGCATTTGGTTGTGTTGCGCTGTAACCGTGCATGGCGTTTCGCCTCCGAATAGTCGTTCAGTACTGGAGCGCCGCTTGAAAAGCTTCAGCCATTTCCCACTGCCCTGTTACACGACAAACAATCGAAAGAGGTGGACCGCCCCGCCCGGCAGACTAGGGACAAAGGAGGCAAGGGAGAAACGTAGGGGACAGAAGTGTCTAGGAAAAATAATCGTTGGCCATTACGCGCCACTTTTTACACGACGACATTGAGAGCAAATTAACCTGAACGTTGAGTGGATCGCGACTCAACCACCCTTGACACAGTCCGGGCAGACACCCGGCAGGACCTAGCACCTCCGCGAACGGTTATTTCCTTACAATAATTGGAATTTATCTGTTTTGTTGTTATTCTCGTTATCCATGGAAAGCCGCGTATAAACGGCACCTGCAGCGCCTCCAAGGGTCGGGATCGAATCCGACGTTTATTGGGTTTTCGCACAACCAAACAGGAGTATGAGCTGGCAACAGCGATTAACTACACATTTGATTTGCTGCCGACTCAATGATGATCGCTTTTGCCAGCCTCAGTCGATAGGTTTTGCCTATGGGTAAATGGGCCGAAGGCCGTACGTTAAGTAAAAAGTGTTGGTCACTTCTTCGACA
>Ga0335398_10010971_pt1 | contig 10245 bp, 7 predicted proteins | sample BON03_FD_205742 | JGI IMG/M metagenome (GOLD analysis project Ga0335398, IMG submission 205742) | Freshwater microbial communities from Lake Bonney liftoff mats and glacier meltwater in Antarctica - BON-03 (spades assembly) (version 2) | ecosystem: Environmental > Aquatic > Freshwater > Ice >... | reverse complement strand
AACGAGGTTACATTTCAGCCATTTTCCCGCCGTTTAACAAGTTTCAACATTGATTGACGTTGCTTTTATTACTTCATAAGAACTAGTCTAGTAGCTTTGCTGGTAGCTTCATGTGCTTGAACTGTATTTACCTAACTACGAAGGAACGTAGCCTGAGTGCCCAATTTCATTGATGTAAGTTTTTATTACTTCGTAAGAAACAGTTTAGTAGTTTTCCTGCACGTTTTGTGTCACAGTGCTCGACTCTTTTTTGGATTCGAGAATATCAGTTTTGCTTACATTTTTTTTTGGTGTTTGCAAGGCATTTGTCTCTTACAAAAGCCTTTCTTCCGCCTCTCCCAACCAGGCTCCTGTGCCTGGTTGTCGCTATTCCCCTTGACAGTGTGCTGATCATACATGTGTGCTTGTGCGTGCGTGCCTCTGATTGTGACCCAAACTAAGATAGACCCGGGTAAGGCACCATAAATCTCAGACAGTGGACATTCGCAACACGTGACCCGCAAAGACAAGCCTGATTCACTTTCTTTTTTCCTTTCTTGGGTGGCAAATACCCAATACTCCAATAACTGGACTGAGGGGGTAGGGGGGACCCTATTGATCACCGTGACATAAGACCCAAGAGTCGGAAACTGTCACAAGCCTGGGCCGTTGTCGACCGGGTTTATGGCCGACACGGCAACGCAAGTCAAATCAGGACATGGGTTCTGCAGGTGCCTGCTCCTCAAGCCCGGCAGTTCTGTGGGTGCCGTGTCCATGAGACCGCCGGCGACCATGTCACAAGTCGCACACCCTTACTACATCGTCGCCGAGCATTAGTGAATACACCCCGTCAGGCACAGCAAAGAACTCGTCAAGGTGCGAGTAGTCGATGTTCTTGGCAGCGGAGACTCTTAAGAAGCGCACCCACACAAGTGCAGACTGCACATCTGAGGCCTAATTGATTGACGATTGCTTTTATTACTTGTACAGTAATTTAGTACCCTTGCTTGAGAGTCTATGTAGCTCAAATCCATCTAGATTTGAGTTCTCGATTTTTCGAATCAAAAAAAATCGCACAGTCGGGGCCGGAGCGATCTTGCATTTGTCGGAGCCTGCAAGATTCTTTTTTGTGTGCAATCTGCAGCATGAGCGCGTTGTGATCAGCATCACAGTGCATTGAAGTGTGTCTTTCTTTCTCTCTTTCTTGGGTGGCGAAATCCCAACTTAATCATTGGATTAAGGCCGAACACTAACACTCTATGTTCGCTTGTCCCAACTTCTTTTCAATCTAGTAGCATTGTACATCATTTTTTTGTAGACGGAACGGTCGTGGCGCGCCAGCGGGCAAGTTGGAACAGGAGCTAAAAAGAATCTGACACAAACATGGCCATATTTTCTCTCTGATTCTTTGTAACTCCTTTCCCAACTTCTGAGTTCCAACTGCAGGTTCTTCTTTTCTTCTCCATATGAATAGTTGAGGCAAATGTGTACTACGCTCTGCAACAACGTCAGACCCATTCATCTCGAGATTAAACAAGAATTTTTTCGAGATTAATCAAAGAAAGTCGCAGATTTCAAAAAAAAATCGCTGGCGTTCTGCATTGCGTCATCTTAGTCACGGTTGCTCCAAGAAGAGTACAATGATGATTGCTTGTATTACTTTTAAGAGTAGTTTAGTAGTACCCTTGTTTGAGGGTCTATGTAGTTCAAATCCATGGAATCAGAGTTCTCTGGTTTTATACGGCATCGAACCAACGACCTGAGGATTAACAGTCTCTCGCTCTGACCAAATGAGCCACGCTTGCACGTGAAGCGAACAAATTAAATCAGTCAACCGAAGTTGTGACAAGCGAACATAAAGTGTTAACGTTCGACCGGGTGGTGAGCGCCGGACTAATCACTTAGGACCCAAGAAACTGTCCCGCACCTGCAAGCATGGCGGCTGCTTCGTCATCTGATGAACTGAGGCCTGATAAGCCTGCTATGAGCCATTGTTCCCCCGCTCTGTATTTGTCACCACGGATCTGGGTTTTCTTTTCCTTCTTCTTTCTTGCTTTCTTTCTTTCTCCAAGTCAGAAAGAAAGAAAGAAACTTACTGATAAAGAAACTCAGATCCAGTGTGGGTTTGATTTTTTGGCTGGGTACCAAAAAATCTTTCTTTTTTTCCCTTTTTTGATCTCCTCCATTCCTTCATACTTTTGGTTGTACAAGAGATGCGCAGTACGCAGGTAGGGTTTTGTTTTAGTTTAGTTTGATTACTTCGGGTTAAAAAGAGCCAGCAAGCGAGAATTGATGGTCTTGTTGTTTTTGTTGGGTCTCTAGTAGGGGGGGAAATTAGCAAACGAAAAGAAATAGCGAAACTTCGAAAGCATTTACGGACCATTTACCCATCAAATGGCATATTACGAAACAAAAATTCGACAAGAAATAGTTACTTCATAGAAAAGTCCTGGGCATGTTAAAAGTGTAACTTTTTGAGATTTTTCACCTGAATTTTAGATCGAACCAATTTGAGCTCGGGAAGAGTCCCTGTAATGCGGACAAAATTCAAGTAGTTTTACCTGTCAAATGGCTGATTTCGAATGACAAATTTGACATGAATTATTAAACTACAGGAATTATCCTTGTCATATCTGTAATCTGACTTTTAGAGATGTTCAAACTAGCACCCGCAATCGATTCCGTCCACATGGGAAGGATCTCAAAGGCTGAGAAATTTTTGAGTTTCCTCACCCAGAACGGATCTCAAGTTATTGATGCCCCATGTAGATATGTAAATATTTCTTCGATACAATCAAACATATTGAATTTAATGAAGATAATAAAGATCTCAAAAAGTTGTGTTACTGATTGAAGTTATAGAAAGGACTTTGCGATCCGGGAAAACTGGCTGAGATATTCATTGTTCAGTGCGATTTGACGGGTAAAATGGATGCGTTACAAAAAATTTGAGAAAGTTTTGCCAGTGAAGTTTCGCTAATTTTTTCGACATTTTGGTATACCACCTTCCGGTGCTTGTATCTCCATAAAACTTTGGAACGAAATGAACCTCTCCATATTCTGGATTAGAAATGTGACAAGAATTTTGCTTTCAGAAATTTATTTTACAAAAAAATAATTCCTGCTCAAATGTCTTTTTACCCCTGAACTTCAAAGTTTCGCTTTTCTTTTCCCTTCTCTTTCTTTTTGTTATGAAACCCGAAAATCCTTACTTCGCCTCCAGCCTTGGGCTCGAAGTGAACCCTCTGAAAGTATATCCACTCAAGTATCGTAGCTCTTCCTGCGGTCCTACCCAAGGTACACCACCGCCCAGAACCACTATTTTTTGTTTTGTTTTGTTTTTTTAACAACACAGCTAGCGCGCCAATTACATCAGGAACGCCACACAGGTGGGGCGCAGTCACTTGAATAAGGAAGCCCGGAAGCGCCTGGCTCAAAGGCACTCCCACAATGGACCTTGGACATATGAATGTTGTTTTGAAGTGGATGTATTTGTGAAGCTCGAAATCAATAGCCCCATACAGGCCAGTTTCACCCTTACGTCAGATTCACCCTCTCCGAGTCCCCAGATTCCCCCTCTTCCCAGATTCACCGCACCACAAGAATTACCCCCCACCCAGAAATTACACTCATTTCCTGGGAGGGGGTGAAATCTGGACGCAAGGCGACTCTGGATGGACGCTGAATCTGCACTTGATATCGATCTGGGAGGACCTCCAATCTGGGGTGGTGTTGAACCTGCGCGCCCTCAGGATGGCAAAACTGCCAACCTCGAAATCCTGCCTGCCAGGATTTGCTGGGTGACATGCAAATCTGGAGAGCTCTGAAATCTTTTTTCAGATCACTGCCAGAGTTGTTGGGAGTGTATTTAGAAACTGTAATTATTTGTAGTACTATTAATATTTTTTTGTTGTGTTTTGTCTTGTCGTGTGTTCTGAGCAAGTGTTGTCTTTTTGTCTTTTGCGTTTTGACTGTGTGTTGTCTTTTTTGTGTATATTTAGGATGTGGAACATTTTTATGAAGTGATGTATTTGTATGTTGGTAGTGAATATAGTTTTTTTTTTTTTTTAATTTTTCGTAATTTTTCAAGTTTGTTTACTTGCCATCAGTTCAGTTCAGTTCATTCCCATTTATTTTCAAGGTCACCGGGTTCTACAGGCCTATTAAACCTTCCCTTAAAGAGAATCAAGTGACGGACACCCTACTCTCTGTGTACAAAATTAGTGGTGGCATAGTCCAGACCCCCCTAACGAACTAACCTCGAGTTCAATCAACCCCTCAGCAGGGCCGCCATCCCACCTCGGACCATAAGGACCTCCCAGCAGTCTGGTTACTAGCCTGGGCTGATGTCGTCAGTCACATTGGCAGGCCTGGCAGGTGGTGGGGTCTGGAGATCCACGTAGGCCAACATCAGGGAAAGGACGGCCGCCGAACCTCAGCACGGCGTCTCACGGAGGGTGAACCAGAGCGCCCTGCCGCCCCTCTTGTCCGGGAACCTCCTTGACATGGGGGTTCCCTGCGCCCTTTTGGCGCTATACAGTCAATTGATAGACTGTATCTGTGACAATTTTGGGAATGTCATGAGAAAACTAGGCTGTAGACTGGAGACCTCTGCAACAACTATCACACGAGGACATCAGTGAGTTGTTGAGACGTGTTTTGTTGTTGTCTTATTTAATGTTCAGGCAGGTCTGAGTGTATTGTTGACGGAAAAAAAGAGTCACAGAGGAGGGAATACACACTGGGTAAAGGTAAGGAACAAACTTGCGTTTATTTTCTTTCCAGGAGGGCTGTTGAGTGTGTTCTTTGTCAGTGGTCATGTGTAAAGGAGTGTTTCGAGGTAAGAAATGTATGGTACATTTTTGACAAGTATGGTCTCGGTCCAGGCTTTGTGAAGTTTGGTGGGTAGTGAAGAAGGTATATTGCCTAGGATAATTGCAATTTGTTGTGACGTAGGGAGGGAATCCCAAGAGGGTTATCCCGCCTTGGAGAGGAGTGAGCGAAGTTGGTTGATCAGTGGGGACACTAAGTGTTTGAAGCAGGTACATTCAAGGATGGCGTGGGTTTCGCAGCCGAGTGTGTTAGTGGTACATCGTGTACACAGGCGGTCTCCATAAAGGTTGCACATATTGTCTTCGAAATGGTAAGTGTGCGTTGGGATTGCTCCGTGGCTTTGTGTGCGGATCCAAGAGGCTCATTGCATTGAGTGCTGGCTCTTAGCCCATGAACATGTTAGCTTTTTTGCATTGCTGAGTAGTGGCCACGGGCTACTACTTGGTTACAACTGAGGTGTACTGCATCCAATATGCTAGCAAATAATCGTGTGCTCACTTGGCTGCTGACTTCATCAGTTCAGTTCATTCCCATTTATTTTTTCACAAGGTTCTGTAGGCCTGTTACACCTTCTTTTAGAGTAGATTAAGTGAATGGCCCATCCTGCTCCCTGCGTACAAAATTAGTGGTGGCATAGTCCAGACCCCCCTAACGAACTAACTTCGAGTTCAATCAACCCCCCGGCAGGGCCACCATCCTGATTTGGACCCGTGGGACCTCCCAGCGGTCTGGTTACTAGCCTGGGCTGATGTCGTCAGTCACAGTGGCCGCGGCAGGCCTTGCAGGTGGAGGAGAGATCCACGTAGGCCAACATTGTGGACAGGACGGCCGCCGAACCTCAATACGGCGTCTCACGGAGGGTGATCTAGAGCACCCCACAGACCCTCTTGTCTGGGAACCTCCTTGTCATGGGGGTTCCCTGCGCCCTTTTGGCGCTATACAGTCAATTGATAGACTGCATCTGTGACAATTTTGGGAATGTCATGAGAAAACTAGGCTGTAGACTGGAGACCTCTGCAACAACTATCACACGAGGACATCAGTGAGTTGTTGAGACGTGTTTTGTTGTTGTCTTATTTAATGTTCGGGCAAGCCTGATTATACTATTGAGGAAATAAAAGAGTTTGTGCGTTGTTTTGTTTTATTAAACCAATATTGGGGAATCGTTATGGTCCCGGGGCTTCCTCGTGTCAACGGACCTTAGTGAACCTTGGGTGGCCGGATCCTCACCCTTCACCTTAACTACGTCGCTGGCTATAACGATCCCCTCCTCTTCTTCTTCAGACGGACCCAGCAAATAACGCTGTTAACAACCAGGGTCTTTTGGTTTTTTAGTTTTTTGGTTTGTTATGCCAACACACAGCTAGCAACTTTATTACATCAGAGACGCATACAAGTGGTGCGCACTGGCATTTATAAGGTAGCCCAGAAGCGCCTGACTGAAGCGGACGACACTCCCGCAATGGACTTTGGATGTGAAGAAATACGCAAACGCAGGTATACACAAACGGAGAATAGAACAGGGTGTGTATTGCTTTGTTTTATTGATGCATACAAGTGGTGCGTAGTAATAAGGAAGCCCGGAAGCGCCTGACCGAATTGAACGGCACTCCCGCAATGGACCTCTGACATATGAATGTTGTTTTGAAGTAGTATTATTGTCATGTTTGGTTTTATGAATGTTGTTTTGAAGCAGACATTCGCATACGCAGATATACAAACAAACGATGAATAGGACCAATCACAAATGAACAATGACTGATTTATTTTGAATTGGAATAAATTTGATGTTTGATTTTGGGATTTCATTGTTTATGTTGATTACTGTTGCAATGTATGTTGATTTTTAGTCATGATTCTACATAGTCATTCTTGTAAATGAATATATATGTCCTTCAAGAATTCAGTGGTATGTTTATGTCGCATAAAATTGTGCGACATAGTTATGTCGCATAACTTTTATCCGAAGTTTTATGTCGTTCAAATATTTATGTCGTATAAGTACATTATGTCTTTTAAACTTATTTATGTCGTTCAACACATTATGTCGTTTAAGAAATTATGTCGTTTAACAATGTATGTCACTTAAGAATATATGTCGCTTAATTTTTAAGTGACATAATTATGTCGAATAAGACCTTAAACAACATAATCCAATTAGGAATTTACATACAATCATTATTATGTCGTTGAAGGGTTAAAACGACATAACAATGTAAATTCAACGACATAATATGACACGTGTAATTTCCTGATGAGGGTTAGTTTGTATTTCAGTACTTCGTGTTTGTTTTCTTGTGTCCGTATTGATTTTCAAAGGTGGTATGAAATGCACGTTGGTGGTTTGTTCGATTTAGTCTGGGTGCGAGTCGCATATTTGGTTTGGAAATTTATGTTGAGGGGTTTGTGGGTTACTGGTTACAGCTTTTGTGAAAATGTCCACGCGGGCCGTCATTGTGATCACAGGGATGCGCACCTCGCTGTCTGCCTGTGCACCACATATGGTGCACCTGCAGACTGCGTGGAACTCAACCACCAGAATCAAGGAGGTCCGGAGAGCCAATGCGGTAATTACCCCGGGACGAGGCGTGTAAGAGGGCGAGATGGTGTTGTACGAGGTGTAGCATGGGATCAGGATTCTTAACTTTGGGGGACTCAATTGATGTTGTCCTTTGTCCGGGTTGTCCGACGCTCTCAGACTCGTGCGTCGTGCGCAGGAAGGATGGAGATGTGCAGTGTTTCTCCGAGCGCATGTCTTGACTCGTGCAGCCCAGACTTTGGAGCGAAGAGAAGGGAGCATTTTTTTTTGTTTTTTTGCATCAATTTTTTTGTCTCGATTTACTTGAGTCCGCAGACGTGACAGAACGTCACGGTTATGACCGCGGGTTCAGCAAATTGACATGAGTTGACAAGAGCCTTCGGCCTGCGTAGTTCTGGTGTCAACAGCCAGCTGTGGGATGCCGGAGGGCAATCCCGCTGCAACGCTCAGGGTCAGTTCTACCTTGCTGCATTATTCAATATTTTTTGCATACAGGGTGATCGTACTCGGTGTCCCTCTCTTACCCAGGTGTGCGTGCAAAGTGGAAGTAATTTTGTCCGCACTACCGACGGCCAGGCCTGCAGGTTTCAACCTCTAGCATGCGCTCCCAGACCCCTTTTTGTTCCGTGACAATCCTGCACTGCCTGAGCACAGCAGACTTCTAACACGCACGCACGCACGCACAAATGTATGCAGCATATCATGCCTGCTTCGATTAGTGCCAAGAACCACCGGGGCCGCGAGTAATGCGTGTGAAGCAGTCAGGGTCAGCGGCGGAGAAACGGCGAATATTGTTAGAACCGCTGTCAGACGAGCCCAGAGCAGTCCCAGGTGGAATGAGGAGTTTCAGTGGGCACTCTTATCTGCACCTGAGGTGTGTGCACTCTTGTGAGAAGGCACTGCCACATCTCGACGTCTGAATGTTTTCATAAGATCTTCTCATCAAACAAACAAATCCGTGCGCACTAACATCGGGCCCATGAAACCCTTTACATATCTGCCCTCTTACCTGACATTAACCAAAAATTTAACAGGACGCCATGTTAGAGATATCGTTGTGGGACACTCTGGAACATTCTCGCGCCACCTTCATTGGGCAGGTCAGTAGAAGCTTGTCTGGAAGGAGATCAATTTGGTTCTCGCAGCGCATGGTGTGATATAGTTAAAGTTGAATGTACATCAATTCAATGCGGGGGTTATACAAATTGGTTTGCAACAGGATGTTTCAAAGTAAATTTTAATACAGCTGTGCGTTCTCAACCGTGAGCGAAAAACAGGCGGTGCTCGCAGTCGGGAAGATGGACAAGAGCAGTACCGACAGCCTAAATCTCGTCCAGATCGATGTACTTAGGTGTGTCTTCTCCTCTGCAAGCCTCTTTTCAAAAGCATTGATTTCCACATTCATTACACTGGCACTCATCTCAAACGCAGTGACGTACGCAACATGCAATGCACACGCACACTCGCATATACGTAAACACACACAAACACACGCACACTCTCCTTCTTTCTTTCTTTTCGACTCTCATACTTTTTGTATATTTTCGTGTGTCTGTAACTTTGATTCTTTGATGTAGTTGTGTCGTTTGCATATTTGCATGTATATTTACGTCTGTACATGTATTTGTATGTATGTTGAGAGTAAATAGAGCTTCCAGCAAGGCTTGTAGAATATTTCATATAAAATGATAATAGCAACATCAATCAATGTGTGTACGATTTTCAAAATGCGCGAATATACAAATGTGCTTGTATGCATGATACGTACACCACAGCTGCCACACGGAGCTAGCTGACAGGACTGCCAAGCTCAACCTTTATATCTCACTACAATATCTCAGTAGTTCTCAAGGTGCTGTTCTGTTTTGTGTTGTGTGTGCATGTGTGCATGTGCATGTGTGCGTGTGTGTGAGTCTATGTCTGTGATATACATGTGTGTGTGTGTGTCTGTGTGTATTTCTCTGTCTCGATGTCTGTGTGTGTGTTGTCTATATGTGTGTCTTCTGTGTGTCTGTCTTCTGTCTGTGCCTGTCTTCTGTCTTTGTCTGTGTTTGTGTCTATGTCCATGTCTGTGGCTGTGGCTGTATGCACACGTGTTAGCTCGTGTATGTGAGTGTTTGTGTGTGTGTGTCTGTGTGTGGTGTTCGCGCAAAGTCTGCTCTGTTATATTATCATTTACGTGCCTTAAGCCGCCCTCAACACAACCCCCCAAAATCCCCACCCCCACTAACTCCTGACTCACCAACAGAATTATCGCTTGACACAAGTCAAACGGCCCCGGACCCCTTGCAGGTACTTTTGTGCGTAGGTTTCTGCAAACCAAAAATTCGTCAATTCACTATAAGCACACTTGCCAGCTCACAATTTCCAGAGGCTTTGAGTTGAGGTCTGAAACAGACGCGTTTGTTTTGAGGCCACAACTCAGAAGTGTTGACATGCATGCGTGGATGTGTGCATAGAATATACTCCCTCTACGCCGCAGCAAAGAATAAAGGAAGGCCACGTTTGCGGTGTTGCAGTGTGTTGCAGTGAGTTGTAGTGTTGGGAATGTAATTGCTCTATGACGCAGCAAACGCCGCACTGCAACACACTGCAACACACTGCAATACAATGCATCACAGCAGAAAAAACCTCCAGGGAGGCGAAGGTGCAGCCTTGAGTCAAATCCCGTAACGTACTGCAACACACTGCAACACACTGCAACACACTGCAACATACCACAGCACAGGAAAAAATACCTGCAGAAAGGCGGATGCGCAGCCTTTGGTCAAATCCCGTGATGTACTGCAACACACTGCAACACACTGCAACACACTGCAACACACTGCAACACACTGCAACACACTGCAACACACTGCAACACACTGCAACACACTGCAACACACTGCAACACA
>Ga0335398_10010964_pt1 | contig 10249 bp, 9 predicted proteins | sample BON03_FD_205742 | JGI IMG/M metagenome (GOLD analysis project Ga0335398, IMG submission 205742) | Freshwater microbial communities from Lake Bonney liftoff mats and glacier meltwater in Antarctica - BON-03 (spades assembly) (version 2) | ecosystem: Environmental > Aquatic > Freshwater > Ice >... | reverse complement strand
ATCATATATATATATATATATATATATATGCACATACATATACATGTCGCCAAATATGTACATGCACGTACATGTATATACTGTACATATTCGTATATATTTGCACACATACACACATATATACATGCATATATACACATATTTATATATACATGTAGCCGAACATGTACATGCAGGTACATGTGTACACTGTATCCATATTTATATATATGTACACATACACACACATACATATATGTATACATACGCATACATATGTATAATGTAGCCGAATATGCACATGCAGGTACATTTATCCTGTAAACATATTCATATATACAAACATATACTTACATACATATATGTTTGTACACATACAAATACAAATATATATTTGTGGGCACGGACCTGAAGACAGCCCTCGAGCAAGCCAAACATATTCATGTATATACATATACACTGTATACGTATTCACGCATATACACATATACATATACACATGTATGTATATATGCATACATATACACATATACATAGGGGCAACGGACCTGAAGACAGCCCTTCTGCAAGCGAGCGGACTAGGAGTGGTGCGCATAGAATACGCAATCTGGGATAAGCTCATGTTGGAAACTGATGCCCCTCATCGCGCGCAATGGCTTCTTGCACGCATTTTGCGCGCCAAAAGAGACCCGCACTTGTGAAACGTGACCCATGAATTCGGGGGGGGGAGGGGTTGAAAGAGATCACAGATCTTCTCTGCACCGCGCACAATGGCTGCTCGCACGCATTTTGCACGCCAATAGAGACACACGCATGTGAAACGTGACCCATCAAGTCGTGGGAAAAGGCGAGTGACAGAGATTACATATGATTGACAGAGATTACATGTATGTGACAGAGATTACATGTAATTGACAGAGATTGCACATAGGTGACAGAGATTACATGTAAGTGACAGAGATTACATAGAAGTGACAGAGATTACATAGAAGTGACAGAGATTACATATGGGGTGGCTATGATTAGTAGGCTCCTTATCAAAATAGGTCTCTTTTGCAGAATATAGTCTCTTTTATAAGGCTTTGTTGCAAAAGAGACCTATGTTTTGAGGGTGCCCACTCATCATAGCCACCCCACATCGAGAGATCTGCTCCACACCGCGCTAAACTGCTGCTCGCACGCACTCTGCACGCCAAACGAGACCCAATTATTTGAAAAATGATGGAGTGTGCATATATTATTTAACAACACGCAGCAACACACTACACACCATAATGCAACACACAATGGCTTCTCGCACGCATTATACGCGCCAAAACGACTCACATATGTTGATGGAGATGTGTGAACGTGACCTAGATGTGTGAAAAGAGACCCATATGTGTAAAACAATGTGTGTGAAAAGACCCATGCGTGTGAAAATAGACGCGTGAGAGAGAATTACATATGTGAAAACAGAAGGGTGAAAGAGACCTAGGTATCAGACAACTGTGTCAATACCATTTTCTGTTAAAAAGAACCACATATGTGAAAAGAAAAGGGTGAAAGAGACCTAGGTATAGATAACTGTATATAGCCGGATACAGTTGGTATGTCGATACCATTGTGTGTCAAGGAGAACCACATATGTGAAAAGAGAAGGGTGAAAGAGACTCGGGTATCAGATACCTGTATATAAGTGGATACTGTTGGTATGTCGATGCCATTTTGTGTCAACACCATTTTCTGCAGGCCGGGGGTGCTCAAGATCCTTGGAAACACACACATAGATAAAGTTGTATATTCGAAACACACCCGACAGGAAGATTTATATATACCCTTCTGGTCGCTGATTGCAAACACACGCGCGCGCTCACACATAGACACACACACACACACACACACACACACCCACACACACACACACACACACACACACACACACACACACACACACGTGCATACCACCCCGCTACGGTGAAAGCCCTTTTCCTCCCGGCAGACTATTTGACTTGTAAATAAATAATTAAACAATAAGGGGTTTCATCTTTTTTCAAGGCCCGTCTTTCCGAGATGCTGATTCTGTTCAATTGTGTCGAGCTTCTAATTACATCTACTGCGGCAACTCAGTTCCAAAAGTCTTGCTTTCTATACGTACACGTATACATTTACATTTATATGTACATGATTGTGAGTATATTTGTTTGTACATGTATGTATGTATGATATGTATATATACATGTATGAATGTGCATATATTACACATATGTATGAGTATGCATACATTTTCAGGTATTCTATTTTCCTGTCCGGAGACCCGGCTTTGCGAGTTTCTAATTCTGCACGTTGCCTCAGACTTCCTTTCTCTGCTGAGCAAACCCACATCATCAGGCCCCGGGGGGGGGGATACTTTCAAACATCGCGATTTCTGAGAGATCACTACCCTACAAATATATGCATGTTCCATGCTGTATACAAATTTTGTATATATATATATAAGTATTCATATATGCATATATATATACATGTATGTATATACATATATATATACATCTATATATATGTATGTATACATATATATATATATAAATATATGTATTTGGTCTCAGTGGTGCAGTGCGGGAAGAGGCCCGGGAGGAGCTGCGCACATTGACGGGTGAGTGTGCGTGATGATTGGGGTGTGCATTGTAAGGTGCCAGGGTGTAGGGTGTGGGGTATGGGTGTGCGCAGGGGGGAAAAAGGACTGACCCAGGGTACAAGGTCGCCTGTTTTGAAGGTGGCCTATTATCGGCGCTGTACCTGCTCGGCCCTTCGCATGCATGCCTTGGTCACATTTGGTTCCTGACAAATCCTGGGGTTTGTTTTATGACTTGAATTCGATTATTTCCGCTGACCCGCAGCCGAGAAAACACTCATTGATGATGAGTAGATAGCCTATCCCGATCTCCCATCGGCAATCACTCGAGTGTCACACTTGTCCTTCTGGCCTTGTGTCGATGCATGACACATTTGAAACTTGAAAGGCCCATCGATGCTTGACGAATACTGGACGGGGGAGCTTCTTTGTTATACGTCAGCTGGCTATTTGGCTTCGTCGATCTTTCATGATTTCATTTGTAGATTTGCCATTTCGCGCGCGGAATTACTTGATGATCCTAGTATCAATACACTGTAGTATGTTTTACCTTGTGATACGTTTCAAATAAATTCACCAGTTGATGTCTTGAGCTGTGTCTGTTGAGCACTGCTTACCGTATAAGAGCTGCTCCAGACGATGGCGAGCATACATCTAACGCAAACACACTCAAATGTATGGACAAACAGCAAAGAATTTTAATGCAGTGCTGATTGACTGTCTTTCTTGGGCATGCCCAAAATATCATACATTTATTCAAAGAAACTGATTGACTGCCGCAGTGATGCTACGACAATTGTCCGCTCCAGCATGATCTGCATTAGCTACAACACTGAGCACATTGGCCACGCCGGATCTTCTGTACGTGGGTCCCATATCAATTGTTCCTTTGATATTTCTCAACACGTTTGGCAGCCGTACCGTGAGTGGGCCCTTAAACGTATCTGAATCGGGTTATAAAATCAGAACGTGTAGAAGCGCATCTCCCTGCTGGTTGCAACTCGGATCAATCACTATGCAATTCCATTTTGCCACCGGGATCGTGCGACACTGTCGGAGCAAACATAGACGACGAGTCAATGTAATCTATGACCTAAGTACATGTGTGCTGGTGTGTGAGTGCCTATATATGCGCACGTGTTTGATGATCGCTTTTATTACTTGAAACAGCAATTTAGTACCCTTGATTGCGGGTTTATGTAGCTCAAATCCAGGTAGATTTGAGTTTTCGGGTTTTGGGTTTTTTGGCCGGAATCGAACCGACGACCTCGAGATTGACAGTGCAATGCTCTGACCAACTGAGCTAGATTTACATCCTCTCGGGTAAATGTGTAATGAAATTGACAAAAATCAACAAATACAAGCAAACTCGTGTGTGTGTTGCTTTGTTTTATTAAACCGATATTGGGGAATCGTTACGATCCTGGGGTTTTTTCGTGTCAACAGACCTCAGATAATAACCTAGTGGTTGCCAGATCCTCACCCTCCACCTTAACCACGTCGCTGGCTATACCGATCCCCTCCTCTTCCTCTTAGAACGGACCCAGTAACTAACGCCGTTGACAACCAGGGGCAAGCCCGTGACGACGCACGCGTAATATTAAAGTAGAAATGTACAAATACATATTAATATTAACATAAAAACAAGTAGTATGGTGACAAGTGTATGAACACTTGACCCAATAAAAATTCAAACAAGCACAGAAGGAGTGACGAGAACTCTGAACTAGACACAGGAGCATGGTTGGAAGGGGATGAGGTAGGCTTTTGGCCAGATATAATGGCTCAGCACATACACACGCACACACTTTATAACAAAAAATCATAGCACACTGAGACATCATATGTAACAAGATTTGAGTAAATAGAGCTTCCAACTGAGCTAGTAGGCTTTTTTGTGTGAAATAATAAAAGCTACATCAATCAATCCAGTCGCATGTCGCTCACATTTGGAAGCGCAAAATCATTGCCCAGCCAGTGAAGAAGACCACTTCTCGGAATGTTTGGCCCCGAATTAATTCGAATTAATCCATTAATTAATGAATTAATTAAAACCGCGCTCCGCGCGGTTTTGAAAACATGACATTAGTAGCGCGTCGGAGAGAGCATTTCTGGGTTTTTTGGCAATATTTTTGGTTGCTCAACACTCTCCAAAAAGAGTCAGTACACAAGAATTCACTCGCTTTTTGTCAACGGTGTCGTCACAGCGTCGAACGTGTCCTTTCAAACACAGTGATCTGATTGCTTGGTCACTTTTGAGTTGACACCCCACACATAAATACCATTGAGAGAGACTCTGTTTTGTCCAAGCTTGTTGGTTGCTCTCTACCGTCACGGTCACACCGGCCGAGATTCGCATTATGTCAACGGCAGCGCTTCTCTCAAAAACGGTCTCAGTTACGATTCTGCGGAGTGCATGAGCACCCGGCAGTCGCGGTACGAAACAGTTGGAGACGGTAATAGCAGCCACTGAATCGTTTTATTTTGCCAGAGGTATTGGCTCGCAGGCGTCGATGGGTGCGGCAGTGGACGAAGAGTGTTGGACGGGCAAGACTCACCTACCTGAATAGAAATAAGTCTAGTATTTGTGACAATCATCTTACATGTGTTGACGTACGTTGTTTCTAATGAATTGTTTTGGAAGTTTATAGTGTTGTGCAATTTGTATCTCAAGAGGTTTGATTTGACAAAAGGTTTGTTATTTAAAACTTTCGTAGTACTTACTGTTTGGTACAAATTGTGTCGTTGTGATCACTCAGTATTGGAGCTCAAATCATTTTCACTACTAATGAATTATTAGACAGAATAAGAAACTTGAACTAAAATGCATCCCCGAATGATTAAGAAAAGGATTTTTTATGAAAAGAATGCGCTGCAGGCCAGATTTTTTATGAAACAAAATGAGCCGCAGGTAAGACTTATCAAACAAAATGCGTCGCAGGCCGGATTTTTTGACTAAGTCCTCATGGGTACTTGTTAATGCAGTAAGAAAATTGTTTTCTACGAATCTCAGCTCAGAATCTTTTTCTTTTAATTTTTTAATGAATTAATTAATAGATTGATAAATTATTTTATTAATTAATTCATTAATGAATTAATTGATTAATGAATTAATTAACCTTTGGCCGGCCTATAGTATGTTTGTTTACTCCACTGTGCCCAGCCCTCGTACCGATACATCTGTTTGTGTTTCTGCTGGATGCTTCCCATCAGGTCACTGGCACGATTTATGTGCTGCACAATTGCTTTCAACACAAATGAGAAGTTACAATTTACGAAAATCTTGTGAATCCGAGTTCGACTTAATTCTAATTAAAATGATATGAGTATGACTTTGACTTGTCGAGTGAATCAAATCTTGGCCGGTTTGACATGTGCGTCATGTCCTAAGAAATTCCCGCACACAAACACACGTAAATATACACCGATTGTATATATAAGTAGGCACTATATAAGTATTACATCATATGACATTTCAAAACATGAAGATCATCTCTCCCATAATAGCATTGCCGTCCAAATCTTTGGAATGCGCTCCTTACTAAAGCTCTGGGGTCTGATATCTCAGGATCTTTCATGTCACCAGGATGGGTCTCTTTCTTACGAGTTTGTAAGAACTAAATACGTGTCGAATATCATCTCTCATCGAGATTCTGAATTCTTTCTTATCCTGCGTTGTATCTTAGGTTGTTATCCCAAATCATATGTCTGTACGATTATGAAATGCTAACAGATCCTTTTTCCCCAATGAAGTGCTTCATGTTATTTCACATAACTCTATCTGTAGCCAAAAGATCACCTATTTATAAATGTACATAAATAGTTATATACATACATAAATATATGTATATATATACATACAAAGATATATAAATATATATATATATAAGTACGACTTCCGTACATATATATATCTATTATATAGGTACAAATTCCTTTTTGGGCCGCAAAATTTTATTCATAGTAAAGCTGTAAATTGAGCGAGATGTCTTCAAAAAATGTTCATGTTTTGGACGGAGAAAACGAAACCTGATTTTGCAAATGTGTGCAGACATAGTGCTAATATGTCAGCAATCAGGAATGTGCACAGTTTATATGTTTGCTGCATGGCATCATTGACGGGAATGGAAGAAAACTAGGATTGTACAATTCTTCGAAACAAAAAATCTAAGTTGAAGTTCGAAATGACCAAATTCTCAAAGTAACTGCACTCACATTCAATTCGGGGGTGTCTTTTGGAGTTTGCAGTAATTCCCGATTATGCAGAAGAAGGAGCATTTTATTCAAGAAAGTGCCAAACATACAAAGATTGCTGTCATAATTCATCAGAGCTTAGAAGTGATAACGGCGAAATCGGCTCACGAAGTCTCCCGGGTTTTTTTTGGGCCACGAAGCAATGAGTCATGTCCCAGATTTTTTGGTACTCTTTCTTTGTTTTCCCTTTTTGCTCAGCCTCCATCCCCTCGACTGTGCAGCCGCATTGTTTTTGCAAGTTCCAAAGTTGTGTGCACACTTAGATCGGAGTCTCCTGTACATTTTGATCCTCCAAACATACATCAAATTCGTATGGAAAAATAAAATGCCAGCGCTCGGCGTTTGCCTCTCGCAGCCCTGCTTCAGCGCTGGCCGCAGGTTTGCCGCGTCAAAATCACGTTTACAGTACTACCAACGAATCGTTTCGTTTCCACAACAAAAAAATCGATGAAATGCGTTGTAAACTGGATTCCACTCAGAAGCCGCGTTTGTTCGAGAAATACACGACCCTACCTGAAGGGTGGACCTGAAGCCCTTGAAAAAGAAATTCACGAGATCTTAGGCTCGAAAAGCGAGAATCGAGTTTCGGACCCTTTTTTGAACTGGTCCAAAATACCAGTTTGATTTATTTTTCGTACCTGCCTCGCCTCTGCAATTTATGTAAGGCCCCGCAGGACATGCGAAAGTTCCTGCAGAAGTGCCACAAGATAGCCAGATGGGCGCGCCGTTTATGCACGCAACCTCCGATCGCGTCGAAACCTGGCTCATCCTCTCCGGAACAACCGGGTCTAGACATTATCACGAGTCAATCATGGTTTGACGCAACGTGCCCCTGTACCACCTATTGAAGTGCTTACTTCCGCTTTGTCACGCTCTTTTCGTTGAAAAAGACAAGACAAAGTACTAGAAGCGATGTTACAGGGGCACGTTGCGTCAGACCATGGTTGACTCGTGATATTGTCTGGACCGGATCGTTCCAGAGGGGATGAGCCAGTTTTCGAGGCGATCGGAGGTTGCGTACATAAATGGCGCGCCCCGGCTATCCTCTGGCACTTCTGCGGGACCTTTCGCAGTGTCCGCGGGCCATTACATAAATTACCGTGTCGAAAAACGAATCTGACACGATTTTTGTACTAATCCAAAAAAAGGGCTGGAAAATCGATGCTCACGTTTCGAACCTAAGATCTCATAAATTTCCTTTCCAAGGGGTTCCAGTCCACCCTTAATCTCGTGAATTTCTTTTTCAAAGGGTTCAGGTCCACCCTTAAGTGTGGACCTGAACCCCTTGAAAAATAAATTCACGAGATCTTAGGTTCGAAACGTGAGCATCGATTCTCCAGCCCTTTTTTTGGATTGGTACAAAAAACGTGACAGGTTCATTTTTCGTACCTGCTTTGGCCTGGTAAGTTCTGTAATGGCCCGCAGACACTGCAAAAGGTCCCACAGAAGTGCCAGAGGATAGCCGGGTGTTGAGGGCGCGCCGTTTATGTACGCAACCTCTGATCGCCTCGAAACCTGGCTCATCCCCTCCGGAACGACCCGGTCCAGACAATATTACGAGTCAACCATGGTCTGACGCAACGTGCCTTTTTTTTTAAATTGGCTTTATTACTGGAAACAGTAGTTTAGAAAGAACCCTTGCTTGAGGGTCTATTTGCTCAAATCCATATTGATTTGAGTTGACGGGGTTTCGGCTGGAATCGAATCGGGGACCTGCGGATAACCCAAATTTGTTAAGTCCTGCGCTCTTCTTCACTGAGCTATGGTGACGGATGTGTCACCGAAGATTCTTCAGGACCATCTCTGTAACACCGCTTCTAGTACTTTGTCTTTTCTTTTTCAACGAAAAGAGCGTGACAAAGCGGAAGTAAGCACTTCAAGAGGTGGTACAGGGGCAAGTTGCGTCAGGCCATGATTGACTCGTGATATTGTCCGAGTCTAGACCCGGTCGTTCCGGAGAGGATGAGCCAGGTGTCGAAGCGATCGGAAGTTGCGTGCATAAACGGCGCGCCCTCAACACCCGGCTATCTTCTGGCACTTCTTCGGGAACTTTCGCATGTCCCGCGGGGCCTTACAGAAATGGCAGAGGCGAAGCAGGTACGAAAAACGAACCAAACTGGTACTTTGTACCAGTTTCAGAAAAGGGTCCGAGAGTCGATGCTCACGTTTCGAACCTAAAATCTCGTGAATTTCTTTTTCGAGGGGTGCAGGTCCGCCCTTCATCCTCTTACGGAGGGCATCAGACTTCAATTATTTGGATCTCCAGATTGGACGGGTTTCCCGTCCACTCTTTTGAGTGATGAGGATTCCCTTTACGCAGTGAAAATCTGATTGAAAATTTGAAAACTCCCGAGAAAACGTGTTTGATATGTACGGGGACTCTAGTAAAACTTGTTGGAAATTTAGGCAGTCGTAATTATTTCAAGGCCGATCTCCTCCGTCCGTAGGGGTAAAACAGTTGACAACTGAGGTATTTTGGGCTTGGTGTGTTATGCCGCCACACAGCTAGAAATCCAATTTAAAGTTACAGCAGGAACGCATACAAGTTGTCCGCAGTAATAGGGAAGCCCTGAAGCGCCCGACCGAATCGAGCGGCACTCCCGCAATGGACCTTGGATATGAAGACATACGCAAATACAGATATACAAACAAAAAAGGAATGCAAGAAAACACACATCCATAAACACGCAACATGCACGACAAGCACACATCTATTCACAAAAGGAACTAGCTTTTCAATTTATCTTATTTATTTAGGGCACTCGCGCAATGGACCGTGGACTTCAAGTCATACGCATACACAGAGAGACAAGAAAAAGAGGAATAGAACGAAATACACATCCATCAACACGCAAAAAGTATGAATAGCACACCTCTGAAAAAAGAATGAATTTTGCATTTTATTTGACCTTTTTTTCTTTCTTTTCCTTTTCTTTATAGAAAGAGGTATGTATGTATTGTTTAATGGATTGAAGTTAACTAAAACAAGACTAACTCTTAGTAATTATCCGGTGGCAATCGCACCCGACTTGGACCTTTTTTTTTTTTAAATATATACTTACATATATAGATATATATATATGACCAAACGTCAATATGAACTCATGAAGCGACTCGTTTTCTCTTACAATATGAGTCGTTCCACGAACGTATTTGTGTCGATTGTTATCTCATCCAAGCATTTCCCTCATGCTGGAGAGCTCCATGCTTGTCGTATCCATTGCAGTTTTGCTGTGTGCAGAGATAGCGAGCGGCTTTCACAATGTACCCTTTTCTTTGTATGCGACTCCCTCAGCACGTGCGGGTTTGAAAGGCGGCCGCAATCTCAGAATGGCACAAATTGATAGTGCTCCCGAAGTAAGATACACACCAAATACACCACCCGCGCTCTCTCGCGCTCTC
>Ga0335398_10010961_pt1 | contig 10250 bp, 11 predicted proteins | sample BON03_FD_205742 | JGI IMG/M metagenome (GOLD analysis project Ga0335398, IMG submission 205742) | Freshwater microbial communities from Lake Bonney liftoff mats and glacier meltwater in Antarctica - BON-03 (spades assembly) (version 2) | ecosystem: Environmental > Aquatic > Freshwater > Ice >... | reverse complement strand
GACCGCACCGTCCAGATAAAGATTAGCCAAGGGCGCTTGTTTGTCCGCTCACCCTTCGGTCAACTGCTTTCTAAAGGAGAGTGGATAGACACCGGTGACCTGGTTGCAATTCGTGATGAGCGAGTGCATTTTTTGGGGCGGGCAAATGGCGAAATGGTAAACGTAGGGGGTCAGAAGGCATTCCCTGCCGATATTCAAGCTCTTCTTCTTGGGCACCCGAGCGTTCTTTGGGCCCAAGTGACAGGGCGGCGTGCTCCTATGGTCGGTCAGCTTCCAGCCGCGTCGGTCGTTCTGAGTGTGCAAATGGACGCGTACACTGCAGAGGTCATGTTAATTGCGTATTGCGCGGAAAGCCTCCCCGATTACGCAATTCCGCGGTTCTGGGATTTTCCCTTGTCGGTGCCCCTAGGGGCGAGTTTAAAAAGCTGAAAGGCGCAATTGCATGCAAACGACAGGACAATCCATAATCGTCTCCGGTGGATCACGTGGCCTCGGGCTTTACATGACCCAACATCTTCTATCTGGAGGTAACAGAGTTGGAACTTTTGCGCGAACTGCCACTCCTGAGACGGACCAGCTGCGTGAGGAATATGGCGATCGATTCTATTTTGCGAATTTAGATGCCGCAGATCCACTCGCCGTGGCGCAATTCGTGGCCGAAGCTGGGGAGCGGTTCGGGGTGATACACAGCCTTGTTAACAATGCCGCTAGAGGACAGGACCAGTTGCTGATGCATACTGACATAGATACGATTCGGCGGATTGTTGACGTCAACATCGTGGGCCCAACTCTGTTGACCCGCTCCGTGATAAAACACATGTTGGTGCAGGGGGGTGGCAACATATGCTCGATTAGCTCGATTTGTGGATCCCGAGGCTATGCGGGATTGTCGGTCTATGCGGGCTCTAAAGGTTATTTGGATGCAATGACTCGAGCTCTGGCAAGAGAGGTAGGCGAGGCTGGCATATTTGTCAACTGCGTGGCCCCAGGTTTTTTTGAGTCCGAGATGTCGTCGGTGCTACTCCCTGAGCAATTGGCCGCCATAAAGCGGCGGACGCCGTCGGGCGCCTTGTCGAATGACGCCAACATTTTCAGAGTGGTTGATTTGCTGATTTCAGGATCAACTAACATCCAGGGCCAGGTGATTTTTGTTGACGGAGGCATCACGAGTTAGGCCCGGGGTCGAGACAGGTCACTACGCTCCAGTTGGAGCGGTTGTGGTGGGAGTAGCTTTTGGTGGGGTGGTCCTTTCGCACGCGTCGTGCTTGGAGGGTCCCGCGTCTTGGGATCACAAAGGGGCAAGCTATATTTTTAGGCCAGCCCGCGGAGACAGCAAAATATACGCCCTCGATGTTGAGAGACTTGACGTTGGACTCGACGCTATCTTGGACTCGATGCTGCAATCTATTTCGATGGCTTCATCTCTTGCGACCTGGACTGAGATTGAGGTGGTCGCTAAACTTCGGGATCAGCCGGCGCATCTAGTTTTGCGGGCCGCTCTTGAACTTCCACGAACTAGCCTGAATAAGCTCTTTGGAATCAATGCGGTTCATTTGAATCACCCTTATCTAAGTATCACCGTGGGACATCTGTGACGGTGCCATAGCTGGCGTTTGCCGCGGCCCAGTCTCAAAAATTTCGAGAACTTTTTGGAGCCATAATTTTCAAGGTGTTTTCCTGGCAGCTTATGAATAACTAGCCGAACTCTTTTTCTCTAAGGATTGCCGTCAACCCCACGCTTCTCCACAAGTTTTTACACAATAAGCGAATTATTTGAAATTCTGCTCGAACTAGATTCCACTCCGCGAGTGCCGACAGGCCACGCCCACGCAGGATCGACCCGACCGTGTCGATGGCGACGCGTGCCACTTCCTGGGCCAGGAGGATCGCGATCTGGTCCCTCCCGGCCTTGCCCTTCTCCCGCTCATAAATACGGACCACATGCGCGTCCAGCAAGTTATGATGCAGCTGGGCCTTGGTCGGGGCTGCCGGTCGCAGCCAGCGGTAGAACGAGGCCCGGGAGACCTTGAGCTTCCGGCACATCCAATTGATCGGGAAGGTGGCCTTCTCCGCGCTGATAAACATGAAGTAGTCGTTCATCGTTGCTTCGCGGCGAAGAAGGCGCTGACTTTTCCCAGGAACTCGATCTGCCGTTTCAGTTCGCCATTCTCGGACTGCAAGGCCTTATATTTGGCCCACTCGACCGGGCCCGGGTCCTTCGCCCCGGCATCGGGTGTTCCTCTTTCCAGACCCGCACCCAGTTCCCCAGAGTCCCCTCGACAGCCCCCATCTCAGGCGCAACCTGCGCGACCGGCCGGCCCGATGAAACCACCAGCTTCACAGCATCGGCCCGCAACTCAGCACTGAAATTACGACGATTCGACATGAAACAGATTCTCCTAGCCTCTGTCTCAAATCATTGTGCGGGCGCATCTTCACCACCGGGTTGTGGTTATCGGGCTCAGCTTTTTGGGAGTCAATGAATTCGTACTTGCTCACTACCGCTGCTCCCGCGCGAAGTAAGCGGCCGCTTTTTTCAAAAATTGGGTCTCAGCTTTGAGGTCCTGATTTTCCCGCGCGAGTACTTTGAGACGGGCTCGCTCGGGGGCGGTCAGCTCCGTCTCGGTGCCGCCATTCGCGTCGCGATACTTGATCAGCCACTTGCGTAATGTTTCGTGGCCGACCCCGTAGGAGTCAGCCACTTCCCTGATTGGCTTGGAGGTAGAGGTCACCTCACGACACAACTCATCTCTGAACTCCTGGGTAAATTTCCGGCGTGCTGTGGTCATGCTGATCGCTACTTTTAGTGAACCCCCATTTTGAGAGGGCCCACTGCCCGAAATATACGCAGCAGGCCATTACCGAGAAAATTGGGTTCAGTAATCTCTAAATGAGCGCCTAACGGGAGAACGCAAACGGGCTGCCGCTATGAATCATTGCCCCGCATAGCACTCATGTAAACACCTTGTGTCTGGTGTTCATTTCTCGATTGCTCCCCCGCAACTTATACGAGTCTCAGCCAAGGTTTAGCCGTATCGCATGAAAGTTCGGCCAAGAATTGATGATGTATTCCCACAATAAGTTTTGGCAACTTGCGCTCCTCCGAGTAGACCCAACATTTCGGACGGAGGCCAAAATTCTTGTAATCCAGCTCGCCAAGGAACCCCTCTGACCTGTCAGAGAGCGGTTGGGAGAAACCATAAACCGTGCCCAGCGAGCTCCCAGAAGACACCGGTCTCTTCGGGTAAATTGATTAATTCCACGATAACCTTCAAGATGTCGATTCTCAAAGGCGATTTTGAATCCGCAAAACATATTCTTGCTTGGGTCCTTCAGAAGAAAAGTATCCAGTCGCAGCCTCTTAGTCCTTGAGGATGTCGAATTGTGCTTTGCGACAGTGGTCTCATTACTCCTGCTGAGGGGTCTCACGAACTCTATGTTGCGCCAACCTATGACTACTGTTTTTCGGGGCGTAATCCTTGTCGGTCTGGATTCGGATCCCTAGAAAGCTGACACACCTAGCAGCATACTCAGCCTTACCCATCTTCTTATATTTCTCGTAACTTTCAATGCATTACATTGCGATTCTGCCGGATACTTTTCGTATGAAGTGGGCCCGCCCGACAATGGGGTGACCTAAGTGGCGATCCCGCCCACAACTTAGCCTGAACTGAGTACTTTTGCCGGTAGCTGGTTCAGCGCTTGTGAAACGTGTTCAACCTGTTGATCCGTCATCCAGGGCCCGATAAAACACTGCCGAATTAAGACCCGTTAGATCTCTATTAAGACTTGCAAAGTAGGGTCAGATTTACAAAGCTTTCATGCCAGTCACGACCCACAATTAATAAACCGTTCGCTAAACGATTCGACCACTGATAAAGTTCAATCGATCAAACAGTCCAGTGACTCGGAAACCTCAAACGCTACGTTGGTCGAGTCTTTTCCCTGCGTTCATAATCGTAAAGCGATTTGGGTAGACCTCCCGGTCACCTGCCTCTGAAGTACCTCGCTGTGTGGCGCGTAACGGCACGATTTGGTCGGAATAAGCAAGTCGATGCCAAGTAAATGGCCTTGAAACCTTTCGAGCTTGTCGTCCACGCCAGCTTTCCCTTACCGGCTATTTCGAGAGCTAAACGAGCTTCCTGACCAGAAAAGTTGAGGAAGAGCATCCAAAAATGCGCTCGTGACAGAAGCCTAAGAATCACTGCCCAGCGAGGAACCTTAATCCCAAATCTCTCAAGCAGCTCAACCTCATCTCTCAAGGCTCCGGGTCGGAATCTTTTCGAATAATTTTTTTCATGCTTACGGTAAAGAGTTGTGATCTCATTGCGACCCCATCCCGAAATTCTCTCACTGGCAAACTTTATGAACATAGGCTTATCCTCTGTGTCGAACTGAGTGTCCCACCCCCCGAGCGACCTAAGAGTTGCGGTTCTATAACTCGCAGTGGGAGTGAATATTTTGGAGCCCCGGGACCACACTCCCTCCGGATTCTCTTGAAACAGGCCCTCAGGCCCTCGGGACGACCATTCTTCGTATCCCTTGAGGGCCTGGCCATCATGCCCAATAAGCCTCGCTCGCCCGCACACGAAACCGATAGAAGGGTTCGCTTCGAGGATTTCGACATCACCATCAATTCTGTTGGGAAGCATAATGTCGTCCCCTATCAAAATAAAATATTTCCCCTCGGCCAAATCGAGCCCTAAGTTGCAAGATTCGGGTATCCCAGTGTTCTTCTTGTTTCTATAGAACTTAAATCCAAGCTCCCTTGCGAGATCGTCCAACAATTCAGGAGACGAGTCAGTTGACCCGTCATCAATGCAGATTATTTCTAAGTTTGGGTAATTGGACGCCAAAGCAGAACGAATCGCCAGCTCGGTGTATTCGCCAGTGTTGTAGCTCAGGGCACAAACCGTGACCTTAGGAGGAAGCATTAGAGAATTTAGCCTTTCACATTCGGTTTAATAGCTCGGTTCTTAAGTTTCAACTGTTGAGGCCGACCTTAAGTTGGCGAACCCTCGCTCTGAAAGACGTATGGAATTTTTGTTCCATTTTGTCAGTCAACATCATTGACACTTTATTCTTCCCGCCCACCATAATCACCTTGCAGCCCGAAACCTCCGCGAGTTTGATGGGCATGAGGTACCTAGTGCCCAAGTCGGAAGTCAGCACCGTCAATTTGATTCCTGTTTTCGCAAAGATAAGGTTTGCCATGCTGGCTCCTCCCACCAAGACAATCTCTTCGCTTGCAACCACGATGCCCACCTGCTCACGAAAAGATAATCTTTCCGGGAACGCCTTTACATAGCCCACGTCAGTAAGCACTTTGTTCACCCGACGTTTATTGATCAGGTTTCTATGTTTTCCACTCCGGGCAAAATAGGTTTTTGAAGTTCCCGCAGCTGGCTCTAACTTTTCCAGGACAAGTCTTCTAAACTCTGCAAGAACCTCTTTATTTACGAGCGAACCACGACTGTCACCAAACGTAAATTGGGTATCAGGGTGATAAATCAAAGGACCCGGAACATAAGCCCGGGAAACTCTTGTCAACTTCTCTGGGTCTGACAAAATAATCTCTCGGTTTGTTAGAAGTCGAAGCGCTTCTAGGCCGTTGGGTGGAACCCTATTAGAAACAAGCACAGGAACGTCTTTAGGCACTACGCCTTCAACAATAAGCAACCTCGGAAGAGTTTCAATCAAAAAGTGAAACCAGTTCCAATCCGCACGACTTCCCAGGAGTATTGCTTTCTCAACGTGCGCATCTGGGCCTGGGGGCCTGAAAACCAAACAGTGATTGAGATTTGCGCTGGTCCCGATCACATACTTTTTATTCCCGGCTGCATTCCCCAGGCTTGGATGCTGCGCAGTGTCCCAATTCACAAAATTGTCTTCCATAAATAGAATCCCACCGTTCAAAACCGTTACATTTTCAGACTCAAAGTACCTTCGAGACAGGTGAAAATTCGAATCGTTGACGTTCTGACAGCTGGAAACTTGTTCGCTTGGTCGCCAGATCGGATTCACGATACTTACCAAGCCCCAGTTCTTGATGGGAGAAGGTCCGGGACATTCATGAGCTGTTAGAGCAAGGACTCCCAAAGAACGAGTAAGTTCTTCTCCGAGAAGTTGGGATTCATTAGTCTCCATTTGAAAAAGAGCTTGATTGGCGACTGCCCTGTCTACACCTGCTTCTACAAGCCAAGCAAACTCTTCGGGCGCTACCAGGAGGATGTCCAACAGGCATGATTGACCGCTGCCTCCACCAGATGAATTATGGACTGAATCAATTCCCCATCTCAAGGTCGAGCCGGTGTTCCCTTTCCAGCCCAATCCTGAAGCCAGCGGGGCGCGAAAGGTCTCTGATTCTAAAATTCCTTTCACTGACTCAAATTGGCTTGCCTTTACATTGACTTCGAATCCGGAGAAAAAACCAAGGTGACTTCCCTGCAAGAACCAGACATCTGGACGAAAACATGTCCTCATGACGTTTTTTGGAAGATTGGTCTTCATTTTTTTAGATGCGCCTCTAGTGGCCCATCCTGTAATCGTAATGCTCCGATCGGTGCTGTCGCCCAGTATTAGCCACTGAGTTCGTAAAAAAAAGTAATGATCCATGGCACGTGAAAGGTAGGTGGGATTACTGGTCAGCATAAATTTTCTGTGATTAGCCAGCATTCTCCCGACTCTCAGTAGACGATAATTCTCGCGGGGACTGCGAGCTGGGAACAGGCGCATAAATCTTCTAGATTTAATCCACCAGCCCCACAACACCTGGAGTTGATTGTGAGATATTCGAGGAAGTAACTTCACGATGAACTCGAATCTAAAAAGCGATTCCCACCTAAACCAAGACCTGATAAGACCCCAGCAACTTGAGTAACCTGCGCACCAGACATCCAGGGTCCGATTGGAAGACTAACCACACTCGATGCAAGTTTCTTAGCATTAGGGAGGGGAGGGGAGGGGAGGCCGCGTTCATGAAGGAATTGTCTTACTGGACTGATGGAATTGAAGTAATAGGGATAGTGCAGGTCGGTACCCACACCTGAATTCAAAAGACTCTGACGAAGTTCTTCGCGGTTAGCGGTCCTGACAACGAAATGATGAAAGACATTAGTCTCGTGGGCATTTGATCGGACTATTTCTAAGTCAGGAGAAGACAGAGCTGCCTCGTACTGTGTCGCAATCGAGCGCCGGAAGTCAGTTACCACGCTCAGGTCTCTCAGAAATAGACTCAAGACGGCAGCCTGAATTGTGTCTAGCCTCGAATTCCATCCGGCTTCCACATGCTCGTACTTAGTTTTACCGACACCATAAGATCTGAGCGACATTATCCTGGCCGCAACCTCCGCATTATTTGTGGTTATAGCGCCACCATCTCCCAACGCGCCCAAATTCTTAGTTGGGTAAAATGAGAACGCTGCAGCATCACCCGAAGAACCCACATGGCCTGCGTTAGTAGTGCCGGAGTGAGCCTGAGCGGCATCTTCAAATACCAGAAGATCATAATCCTTAGCCACCTTCCCAACTGCAAGCATATCCGCCGAGATCCCGAACAAATGGACCACAATAATGGCTCTAGTTTTGGACGTAATGGCGTCTTTTATAAGAGCCGGATTGATGCTTGCGTCTTCGAGATTAACGTCCACGGCCACTGGCGAGGCTCCAGTTTGCATAACTGCAAGCCAGGTGGCATAGAAAGTAAAGCCCGGCACAATAACCTCATCGCCCGGGCCGATATTATGAGACTCAAGAATTAGCCTCAAAGCATCCAATCCGTTTCCAACGGACACGCAATGCTTACTCCCGACTGATGATGCGAAAGCTTTTTCAAAAGACAGAACCTCTTCGCCGCCTACATAAATGCCACCGTCGAGTACTCTTTCAATGGCGTCTAGTACACCCGTTTTTCTGTCCTGGATAAAAGAGCCTAGGTCAAAAAATGGCACCTTCAATTTGCGCCAGCCCAAAGAAGATAATCCGAGTATTCGTGGAGATAATCCGCCTCATCGAAATGTTCGCTGGCAAGAACCAAGCAGACCGCATCTTTTGAAAAGGTTTGAAGATTTCGCCAGAGGCCAGGTCTCACATATAATCCCTTCGTAGGCGAGTCGAGCTGGAAAGTGCCCTCAGACACGCCGTCTTTTAGACAGACTTCGAACGAGCCTGCGACTGGGATGATTACTTGCTCTAGAGTTTTATGGCCATGAGAACCTCGGATAACGCCCTCTGGGACTCCGTAAATAAAATAAACACGCTCTATCTCGAAAGGAATAAAACTGTCGCCCTCAAGCGCAGATAAGAACCCGTCGCGATCCCCAAAAGTGGGTATGTCCAAAATGTTCCCTAAGAAATTCAATTTTGACCCCTTTCAAAGTGTTTCTTGCCCGAGTTTGCTAAATTAGCACTTCAATTGTTTGCGGAAAAATTCAATTCGCCTAATGCTCTTCCTCTGCCTCGGTCCCACTATGGACTTCGACAGCAATGGAGGTCCGTCTACAGAGAGAATACTTGGCACTTATCTAGTTACCTTATTTTATCAGGTTTTTAGTCGTCGAAAGCGTGTGGTTTATTTGAACGATTCGGCCCCATCACTCTAAATGAGTTGAGGCCTTGATCGTGTTCTCTTGCCCGTGTTTAAAGCGCCGGCCGCCTCCTCCTCCAGCTAGCTTTTGCATCGCCGTCAAACCGGCCGCAAGCTAGTAAAGCGTGCCTCTCTCGGCAACCACCGATGGCCCAGAAATAGCTGAATTCTCTCCGGCCTCTAAGGCGAATAATATCCTCTAAGCCACAGGTTGTTTTGACTCAAGCCCGTAGGTGACCTCCCGCAATTCGAGGCTCTTGGTACCAACCCTAAGCGCGTCTAGTGGGCGTCGCCCGCCCCGGCGTCCCGGCTTGCATTTACGATTAAGGCTTCTTAGAGCAGGCTTTCCAGAAGCCAAGCCTTAGCTTATCGAGTCCAGGGGAACCTAGAGACTCAAAAGTAGAGCCGCAACCCCTAGGCTCACCACCTTAAAGATTTCTAATACTGCCACCATGTAGAAGAGGTCGCTAAACAACACAACTGTTCCCAAGAGAGAAACGGTAATTCACTCCCTTTCAGCCCATGTGGACCAAAGTTTTTTGTCACCACTCGCATCGGAGGCGCGAAGTTTCAAGGTGATTTAATCGCTAATCTTGGAAATTTGCAGGAAATGAGCAATGACAGGCTTTAGTCCCTCCTCAAACGCGTGGTGCTGTGGTTTCCAGCCAAGTTGTCGTTCCGCCTTGGTTGGATCGATGGCGTACCTCAAGTCGTGTCCCGGCCTGTCCTGCACAAATTCGAGGAAACTCTCGCTCAGCCCTAGCTCCTTCAAGATTTCGCGGGCAACGTGCAGATTTGTCCTTTCCCCATGTGACCCCAGAAGATAGGTCTCGCCAAGTCTGCCATTATCGAGTACCGCCCAAATCCCTTCAACGTGATCATCAACATGAATCCAGTCGCGAATATTGAGTCCAGCACCAAAAATTTTTGGCCTCATGCCCCTTGTCGCCAGCAAAATTGTCCTCGGGATGAATTTTTCTGCGTGTTGAAATGGACCATAATTATTGGAGCAATTTGAGATGGTAGCCCGAAGCCCAAAAGACCTAATCCAGGCCTTGACCAACATGTCTGCTGCAGCCTTGGTCGCCGAATACGGGGACGAGGGGTTGTATGGAGATTCTTCAGTGAAGCGCTCCTTGGAATCGAGAGCCAGGTCTCCAAAAACCTCATCGGTGGAAACATGATGAAAACGAACATCATATTTAGCACAAGCTTGAACCAGCTCGAAGGTGCCGCCAACGTTGCTGTCCAAAAACGGCCTTGCATCGATCAGAGAGTTGTCATTGTGAGATTCGGCCGCAAAATGAACCACCAAATCGGAATCCGAAACAAGCTGATCCACAAGCTCGCGGTTTGTAACATCCCCGTGCACAAACTTGATTTTGCATAAGACCCCTTCCAAGTTTTGAAGTGAACCCGCATAAGTAAGAGAGTCCAGAACCGTGATAGCAATCCCGTGTCGAGTCTGTATTGAACGCCTCACAAAGTTAGAGCCAATAAACCCTGCTCCGCCGGTAACTAGCACCCTCATGTTTTCAGCCCTCTCATAGCAATAAACTACGCTAGCAGACAGGACTAAGGGGATTAACTATGAGGAGCAAGCTAAAGGGCATCATATTGGCTGGTGGGAGAGGGACTAGGCTGCACCCTCTGACGATTGCAGTTT
>Ga0335398_10010959_pt1 | contig 10251 bp, 15 predicted proteins | sample BON03_FD_205742 | JGI IMG/M metagenome (GOLD analysis project Ga0335398, IMG submission 205742) | Freshwater microbial communities from Lake Bonney liftoff mats and glacier meltwater in Antarctica - BON-03 (spades assembly) (version 2) | ecosystem: Environmental > Aquatic > Freshwater > Ice >... | reverse complement strand
TGGGAAGCTCTATATGCTCGAGTGTACTTCATGGCATACATAAAAAGTCATGGGCGCCAAATTCAATCGCTCAGCCTGATATCCTACAAAACACACTCAGCATGAGAGATGTTTCTCTGTGGGCACTGTACCAAGAGGCTTCCAGATCACAAATGCGCCCTGGCCCGGATCCAACTCGATCCACATTCTATGATGGCTGTGATGATGGTGATTGCTTTTATTACTATAAATAGTGGTTTAGTACCCTTGATTGAGGGTCTATGCGCTCAAATCTTATATGGTAGATTTGCGATATATACACACACATACACCCACATACACTCCCACCCGCGTTAGAAATAGAGAAGACACAGACAACACCCCGATCTTTCCTTCTGTCGAAAATATTCCCCCACGCCAAGCAACAAGTGCTTTCATAGACTAGCGGAACCTCCCATCCTCGTTCTCCAACGCTAAATGAACAAACTGCCCATACATGAGTGCATATGCACATTCTGTAGCGAGCGTGAAGCAAATATGTACGCTGATGTTCACAACACCTGTTTAACGTGCACACCTGCACATGCATGGTGCTTACAACACCTTGCAAAAATGCATGCATACTCTCCGCCAAAAATGCATATGGACTCGTGCATGCGCGCCTATGCAACGGTTCAGAAGCTTCTTTGCCATGGAAGCCATTGCGAACTTATCTTGAGTCGTGCGCGAGCATCGTGCAGGCTGTCGTTTGTCGCCCGCTCTTGCCACCCCTCCTGCTGTCTCGACCAAACACGTCGCCCGATGCTGATCGCTCAAGAGATCTGTCCAAATCTACGCTAACTCATGACATGGTCGTCGCTGCGGTGTCGCACAAGCATCATTCGATCATCCGCGTTGGTGCAGGCCTCATCCAGTTTGTCTATGGGTCGCATTCGCGCTTGGCCACGGGGGTCACTTCATCAAGAATTCTATTCTCGCGATTTTTTCGCGTGAGTTTGTCTGGCCCAGATCAAAATGGATCCACGTTCCATTATGGCTGTGGTTGACGTGAAGGTGGGTCACGGTGCCTCTATGACTGGGCTGCACTCAGGTACCCATCTTTGCAGACAAAATATCATGCCACGTCATGCAGGCCTCGTTGAATTTGAGCAGCGATCCAGCAATTATGGATGCCGAGAAATTTTTCGATTTGATTCAGCCAAACTATCGTCCGGCAGGCCTGGGTGCAAAAGATCGGATGATTGATTGATGTTGCTTTTATTATTTCGTGAAAAATAGTCTAGTAGCTGTCTATGTGCTCGAATCTTTTCTTTTTGATTCGTGAATATCGTTTTTTCCTGACATGCTTTCTTCTTTTTGTGTGTGTGTGTGCCTTTGTCTCTAACAAAGGTCTTTCTTCCGCCCCTCCCAACCAAGGCTCCTGTTCCTGGTTGTCGCCATTCCGATTATACATGTGTGCTTGTGTGTGTGTGCCTCTGTATGTGCATGTGAAAGTGTGTAGGTAAAGTGATAAATAATTAGCAAATATAAGCAAAATCGTGACGACGTCACGTGCAGAATTGACATAGAAACAGAAATGGATGTTCATATTGACGTAAAACAAGTAGTGAAATGGCAAGTTTTTAGACACGTGATAGAATGCAATACGAATACGTAAAATACAATAAATGTGTCTGTCTTCCGGACTCTGGGGGGGGTCTTGGATTGTGATTCTCAGTTTACAATTCTGAGTTCTCTATCGTTCGACGGGCCCCAGCTTTGACGCTCTATGAGTGTGTGTTTCTCTCTCTATCTCCCCACACTTGCACATTGTGCCCAATGTTCTCCCTCGATCCCTCTGTGGTTGCCCTCGCACCTCCTTACACCTGCTGAAGGAAGGACACAATCACCTGATCGTGCGCTTCACATACCTGTGTCACATGACCGGCGAAGAGCTTGTCTGTTTTTTTCCTTGTATATCAAGCTTTTTGAGCTTGGTGTAGAAGTAGTTTTTAACAACTGATCCGCGGTTATCCACCACAAAGTTAATCTGCTCAGATTTTCACTTCGGAGCAGCAGCTTTAAGCGCATCCATGATGCATTTGTGCTGCTCATTTGCTTCTGCTTCTTTCACCTCTAGGAACCCCTCGTCCCTGTCTGTCGACCGTTTAAATTTTAAAATATATACGATCTGCAGATCCTCATTGATTGCGACCCCATCCAGTCGCCTGCCCCAGAAACTATTTACGAAGAACGACCCTGGATCGAGGTTGTACCGTGCCTCTTGACTCTTTTTGACTGGTATTGTCACCTCTATATCCTGTGCCTTCTCCGCCAGCTTTTTTTTGCTGCAGATTTTTAGAAACTCTTCTCGTCGCCACAGCGTGCTCATGTTACTTTCTTTGTGAAGCGTGACAGACTTCAGCTTGCTTTTTGGCTTTTGTGCCGCGTACACGCTGTCATACAGGTGCCTCCAGATGGAGTGGTGGGCAGCCGTAAGTGTTGTTGCCATTCCTTCTTGATGTGACTGTATGTTTCAACTAACCATATTTTTACAGCTTTCAGCAGCACTTGGTTGTCGCACAAATAAAGCATGGGGTTTGTCACAGAGGTGCCGCGTAATGCCAAAATAAAGGCCGCTGGTTCCGGATGGTTCGAGCTGGATCCTTCCTCTTCGCGTCCCACCTTCCTCTGCTGCCTTTTCCTTTGTTTCCGCAGGTTCACGTAACCTGCTCCCATTTTCCCCCCTTTTTGTTTAGATCCATCAGCCGATGTGACTGTGTCTCGGAAACCGTAACCTCCTAATCCGCCGATCTCTGTGCCCATCCAGTATTCCCGCTTGATACCCGGGCCTGTCAGTCGTACTTGACATTCGTCCTTTCCGCCCGACGCCCTCCCTGATGTCAACAAAGCCTGAATTTTTTTTGTCGTGACTGTAAGACCCTTGTGAACCCAGCATGAAGCGTAGTCTTCACTCACTGCCAGTTTGATGTTGCCTTGCTTCCCGGGCCACCATGACCTGAACGGACGAAGGGAATCGAAACAGCGTAACCGGAGAACCCCGCTAAGTCCGATGCATTTCACCACTGAGCTGTGGTTGTTTAATATCTGATCCGATATTAAACAGCCACAGCTCAATGGTTAAATGCATCAGATTTCGCGGGGTTCTCCGGTTACACTGGTTCGATTCCCTTTGTCCGTTATGAATCCATCTGCTTCGGAAATTTGGTGGTATCGGGTTCACTGACCAGGGAGTTCTAGCCCAGGCAACTTACATCACAACACGGTACATCACTTGTTCCAGAGGTATGTGTTCTCGGTAGTACAAGAAAACCCCGTGGATTGAGTACAATGTGTGCAGATAGAAGGAGAGGATAAAAAGACTCGTAAAAACACCACTAACCCTGCGGGGTTGGATTTATGAATGGATGAAGGGAATCGAACCAGCGTAACCGGAGAACCCCGCTAAATCTGATCCGATATTAAACAATTACAGCTCAGTGGTTAAATGCAACGGACTTAGCGGGGTTCTCCGGTTATGCTGGTTGAATTCCCTTGGTCCGTTCATGACATGTATCGTACGCTCTACCCGCGATGCGCCTTCTTTTTGCACCCGTTCTTTTTGTTCTTCTCCTCTTTTGATTTCGTTTCATCACAGTTAAGGAAGATGGCTTTCCTGCTGAGCTCAAGTGAGCGGATTTCCTCCAACTCTTTGTTTGACTTGCACCACACGACCCAGGCATCGTGCTTGCCTCCTCCAGCCAACTTTTCTTTTCTTGTTCTGACAGGCTCTCCCATATTATTACCGTTAGTCCTTTTTTTGCCCCCCAGAAGAGTAGATCTCCTTGTCCCGCCGACTGAAAGAAAGGAGGGGCAGACATCGTTGCTTCTCCTTCAATTCTTGTGGCACTATGGATCTGCTTCAGTGCTCGTAGTACTGCCCACGTTGGTGATCTGTATCCAGCTTCCTCCAACTCTTCTGTTCGTTGAGTCTCCTTCCGAATAGTTGCAATGAGCGCTTGCTTTTGGCCTTCCCAACACTCCTGCTTTTTCAGGAAGTTGCATCCCCAGCTAGTGATTGTCCATCCTCGTTCTGGGTCCAGGCATGTGGCCAGACCTTCCGACGAAATGATTCTCGTTTCGTCCTCTCGCTCTTCCCATCAGCTTCCCATACCTGTGACGAGTCTATGATTCTGACCAAACCACCTCCTGGAATCTTTTGGTCCAGGAGCTAATCCTGACCTATCTCTCATGGCGTTTCTTGCTCAGGAAGGAGGCAAGGGTCATATGTAGCCGTTGGCATCGAGGGCGCTTCCCACCGCATGCTTCTGCGCATGAATTCCGAACCTTTCTTGTCAATTGGGTTGATGACAATCAGTGGATGATGTGTTGAGCTTTGCCTCGAGGGCTCGATCTCTTGACTACATTCACTGTGTAGCAGTGTTAGTGTCTGTTCAAATTCGTTGATGCAGCATTCCCGATTTTCATCCGAAATAATGTCAGTGATTGCAGACGCCAAGTGATACGCAACCAAGTGGTCACGTACCCTTTGGCTGCTGTCTAAATCCTCTGCTCTCCCCTCATGCTCTCCTCCACCTGTCGATCTCAAGGAAAACCCCATTTGCTCTGATGCGAGCCACAACTATGTTGACTCGTCCGCCAACTCCACATTGAAAGCGATTATTTCTCTTACTCTCTCCATCGCCACAATAGTGTCGCCGCCGTGCTTGTCGTCTAATCTGCTAGCATACCTCGGATCTGCATTGGTGAGAATCATGCCGATCAGTGGCTGCGTGGGTTTTGTTTCGTCATTCGGATCCCTCCGTTGCACGCTAAGCACCTGCCACCTCAACCCCGTTGCACCTTGTGAAAGTCTTTGCCAAACTCCCTGACGACCCGGCACATTGCACATTGATTGCACCTCGCTCGGCGTGTTGGCTTTTGCCACCATCCTGCACTCTCGAACTCTGGCTCGTGCTGCCCACTCCACCAAGAGCCAGGTAAGAGTAGGACACGTCTATTCTTGTCAAATCTGTCGGCGAGCTGCCAGTCTGAAAGACTCTGCCAGGCTTGGATTCTGTTGGCCTTCTCGGTCGCTTCATGCCCATTTACCTGAGCCTTAAACTCCACCATTTTGGCCACAAACTGTCGAATCTGCGTCTCTGCTATCTGCCACACGTCTCTTACCTTTCTGACGAAGCTTGCGCCTATCGTGTGCGTGTTGACTGCTACCTGTTGACCGAGTCGTCTTCTTGTCGCCGCTCCATTTTTGACTGGCCGACTCCTGTCAAGCTCTGCAGTCATACGCAGCAGTATTATAATCTGCATGCTCATTGATTGCCTTCTTCACCAATTCTTGGGCTCGATCCAGAAAAGAGTCCGCGTCCCACATTGAATGCATGTTGTCAACGAGCTGAAACAACAGGTGATCGACGTGTGTCTTTGCCTGTTGGCTATCTCGCTTACCACGTGCAGGCTTAACGATATTTGTAAAAAGGTGTTGCACTATTTCCCGGACCTCTTTGACGTCGTTTGCACCTACTCCTCGTAGCTTCATGATCTTTGACAAGTCGGCGAGAGAATCTCATACGTTACCTCCAGCCAAGCTTCTGCGGCAAAACTCCACTTGGCTTGCGTCTGATTTCCGCTTGCGTTCGGCTTTTGATGTCATATTATCGGACCCCTTATCGTCTGACGTCTAATTGCCTCTCTCAGCTTGGAACTTCGCGAGATTTTCTTTCAGTTCAATCCACTCTGCCAGCACCGTTGGGGAGCGCTCGAATTTCTTGACACTCATTTTGCACCTTTTCTCGAATTCCCATGGATTTGAATTACATAGACCCTAAATCAAGGGTAATAAACTACTGTTGAAACTAATAAAAGCAATCATCATCATGTTGATGATAGCTTGAGGCCATTTCAATCAACTAGATTTAGGTACTCCTGCATAAGAAATTGGGTGGTGCGGTGGAGTCCTTGCGCATTGGGTACACGCACTCGAACTCTCTGCCATTCGACGTTGCAGACAACCTGATCTCTGGTGGCAGATCATGATATGCATTTGAAATAAAGCCTACGGCTGTCCTTGGTAGATCTTCGACGCTTTCAAACCCTGTCTTTTTTTAGATCGGTATGCCTTTCTTCATAGCCTCTTCAGCTGTCCACAACAGATTCAAGTTCCAGACTTGTGCATCAAGACCCCACGCGGTTGGCTCAGTGTCTACACGCGATCCACCAATCTTCTTAATTCGTGTTTTGCACTTCTGGATGGATCGTGTTGCCGTTGCCCAGCACACCTTTGTATGGACGAGCACTAAAGCGAGTTTTTGCTCCATTTTTCCTGCCCATGTGACTGACACTTTTTGACTTTGCAACGACTTTGCCAATCGTGACCAGAAGTCTTTGTTTGCTACGTTGCAGCCCCACAACTCAATCTCGTCAATCAGGTCAGTAAATGAGTTGCAGTGCCACTCTGTCAATGTGCGTGCTAATTGCGCTAGCATATTTTTTTGGACGACATCTTCATGCCGCATGCATTGGTCAACGTGCTGCAGCAAGGCCTGCGTGAGTACTCCTGACGGGAGGTGGCACCCATGGCCACCCTCTGCAGTTGGGAAGGTGTATGGAGAGCTTGCAGCTGACCATGGTACGTGCCATGCATTTTTATACGCTTGTACCCAGATTTTTTGCAGACCCTCCAACTCATTCTGCAACCATTTGATGAGGGCTGCCAAGAAATGGAAGCTGCCGATTATTTTCTGTGCGAGGAGTTTGGCAGAAAGCTCTGGCGTCAGCGGGTGGCTTTTGATTAGATCACGTGCCACTCTCGCGTTTTCACGGACTACCTCTCTTGTGGCGATCATGTCACCATTTCCCGTGCCCCAGTAACCTAAGTACTGGCACGCGTCATTGATGTCTCGATTTTTGAGACGACGGTTCGCCATTTATCCTCAGATCTGGTGCTGGCATACTTTCTATTCGCTTTCGATCCTTGTCAATTACGAGCAAGAACGATTTCTTAATTTTGATCACCATGCCACACCATGTTGTGTTGTGAACTCCTGTACAAGTTTGCATTCCTTCTGGGGTCTCAGCAAAAATCGAGATGTCGCTCAGTGAATAAAACAACTTCTCAGAATCTTTGGCCCCGAATTAATTCGAATTTATTAATCAATCGCTTTTTTAAAAAACCGCGCTCTTCGCGGTTTTTTTTGTTTGCGGTGTCAGCCGCGAAATTTTGAAAACATGACATTAGTAGCGCGTCGGAGAGAGCATTTCCGGGATTTTTTTGGCGATATTTTTGGTGTGTGTTGCTCAATTCTCTCCAAAAAGTGGTGTTTTAGCACAGAAGAATTCGCTCGCTTCTTGTCAACGGTGTCGTCATAGCGTCGAGCCACGCGCTCTGACGTGTCCTGTCAAACCTAATGATCTGATTGCTTGGTCACTTTTGATTGGACACCCCACACATAAATATCTTTGAGGGAGACTCTGTTTTGTCCACGTTTGTTGTTTGCTCTCCACCGTCACAGTCACGCCGGCCGAGACTCGGATTATGTCAACGGAAGTGCTTCTCTCAAAAACGGTTTCGGTTAAGGTTTACACGAAGCGCGCCTGTGTACGATCTTGCATTCCGCGGAGTGCATGAGCACCCGGAAGTCGCGGTACGAAACAGTTGGAGACGGTAGCGACTCCAGTAGGCAAAATTGGACCTTCGGCTCAGGACCGTTACTGTGCCAGAGTTTAGGAGGAGGCGCGAAGAAACGGCGTGCAAACGAAAAAGAACAGAAATAAGTCTAGTATTTGTGACAATTATGTTACATGTGTTGACATACGTTGTTTCAAGTTCTAATAAATTGCTTTGGAGTTGAAATGGTGTTGTGCAATTTGTATCTCAAGAGGTTTGATTTGACAAAGGGTTGGTTATTTGAAACTTTCGTAATTACTGTTTGGTACAAATTGTGTCGTTGTGATCACTCAGTATTGGAGTTCGAATCATTTTCACTACTAATAAATTACTAGACAGAATAAAAAACCTGAAATGAAATGCATCCCCGAATGACTAAGAACAGTCATTTTTATGAAAAGAATGCGCCGCAGGCCAGATTTTTAATGAAATAAAATGCGCCGTAGGTAAGACTTATCAAACAAGATGCGCCGCAGGCCGGATTTTTTGACTAAGTCCACATGGGTACTCTGTCCTGTTAATGCAGTTGGAAAATTATTTTCCACGAATCACAGCTCAGAATCTTCTTCTTTTAATTAATTTATTAATTAATTAATGAATCAATTAATCAATTAATTAATTAACCTTTGGCCGGCCTATAGTACGTTTGTTTTACCCACTGATGTTGCTGATGAAACCTGTGTTATTAGACTGATAGCCGTGGTCGGCGTCTGGACTGCTGTCTTTCTGGTTCTTGCCAATCTGTAATCCATGACTGATACCCTGCCCAGTCTCCGTGAGCATCTGCAACAGAGCGTTGATAAATACATTGAACAGAGATCATTTCTGATCTTCCTTTTGGTTTTCCAATAAACAACATTATCTCTCATTGAACAGTTGCAGGGACGGGATGCTTCCTTACACCTGTATCAAACGTGATTGTTGTACTTTCTGCGTCGTTTGTAGCCAGACGGACTGTTGTGCTGTCGTAAATCTGCTCCAGTAAGTCAACGTCTGGTATATGAAACATGTTCTTCACGTGCCAGAGAGCTGCCTGCGACATTACATTGAAGGTTTTCTGAAGTCAATGTTGACTCGATCGACTCGCTTTCCTTGCCTGTGCGCTTCACGCGTGATAAAATGCATTTTTGGCATGTTGATGTTAACATTTCGACCATGCCTGCCCCCGCCCTGCCCTGGTTCTAACACATTTGTTTGTTCCACAATCCTTTTCAACCGCTCGTTGATGATGTACTTGAGCAGTTGATACCCACTAATGAGTAACACTACCAGTCTTTGATCAGACGTTTTGTTGGCGCTGCCTCTTTTGTGCAGTTGAGAGATGGTGCAATTCATGGTGGACCATCTTTGGCGCGCGGTGTCGATGGGTTTCTTGGGTAGAGTCAATACTTCATTCACCCACGCTTGAATGATCGAGAATTCCTCATCTAACATTGTCTTCAACAGCTCATTGGGGCACTTGTCCAGGCCTGGCGCCTTGCCTGATATTAGACAGTATTCAACGTACTTGGCAATCTCTGGACTGGTGAGTGCGCCACGCAATCTGCCCTGCGTGACACTAGCGGTTCTGTATGCGTCGATTTTGAGCTTGGTCATCAGCTCCAGCGCTGCTATTGTTCCTTTGTTGTGCCAGAAATCTGTGGAGTGCTAGTGGCACCCTTGGCAGAAGGCAACTACCTCTCGTCTGTTGTGCATGGCTGTGTCCTGCCAGATACGTGCACAGGTCTCGCTCGCATTGCCCCAATTCGTCATCGTAGGCTCAGGCCACCTTCCTTGTGGCGAGGGAAATTTGAGGCAGCACCACGATGGCGGCGGGGACGGGGCAGAGGGCGGAACCTCAGTAGGCGTGAGCGACTTCAGAACGCACAGCTTCTTGAATCCAAATTCCTTACATGTTCCAGTCGGCTTGTACCCTTGCGATTCGTAATAGTTTTCCCATGCGGGCTCAATTTCTCCACTGGTCCATGGGTCATGATTCCAGAGAATCTGCCTACAGGCCGTTGCTTGAGGACAACTGACTATGTCATCATTGTCATGCTGTCGAGTGATCTTTGTAGTCGTAAGTGCCATCACGCCCCCTTGGATCGCCTCTGTGGTGATGACCTTTGAGAGGTGGCATGAGGGGGCATTGTGAGCGTAATGACGCTTTGGTTGCGCCAATTCCAACACCGTTTTCCATTCTTGTTCCTGCTTTCATTCTCGTTGCCCTGTTAAAACCCATTTGACGCATGGCTGCCAATGTCCCCGATGTGTAGCCACCGACACTGGGGCTTTTTGATGAGGCTGCAGTGTTGAGAGATACCCGCCAAAATGGCGAAAATGTGCATCGTTTCGGGGCAATTGCCTCCGTGGTTGGCGACAAGAGCGGGCCATGGACCGGATGGATCGACCCCGCACCAGTATAGATGAGCGGATGTTGTCTGGGCGCCGTGCTGTCATGATTGTGTGATGGGCTGTTGCGGGTTTTGGTTGTTTTTCATTGACCTCTTGTTGGTCGTGGCAGCCACATTCTGCATCTTGGGCTTGGACTTCTGCGTGCTCGCCTACTGGGGCTCTGCTGCACTGCTGCTTTCCCTCTAATCTTTCTACAACTACTCAAGGGGCCATTG
>Ga0335398_10010953_pt1 | contig 10253 bp, 9 predicted proteins | sample BON03_FD_205742 | JGI IMG/M metagenome (GOLD analysis project Ga0335398, IMG submission 205742) | Freshwater microbial communities from Lake Bonney liftoff mats and glacier meltwater in Antarctica - BON-03 (spades assembly) (version 2) | ecosystem: Environmental > Aquatic > Freshwater > Ice >... | reverse complement strand
AAGACCTCTTTACCTGCTCAACGCCATCGCAATGTCAAGTGTGTGCATGTGTGTGTGTGTGTGAGAGAGAGAGAGAGAGAGACAGGGAGAGAGAGAAGGAGAGAGAGAGAGAGAAGGAGAGAGAGAGAGAGACAGGCTGTGTGTGAGTGTGTGTGAGAGAGGGAGGGTGTATGAGAGAAAACGAAAGAGAGAATGAGAGAGAGAATGAGCGAGAGCAAGCGAGAGAGAGAGAGAGCGAACGAGAAAGAGAGAGAGCGAGCGAGCGAGAGAGAGAGCGAGCGAGAGAGAGAGAGAGCGAGCGAGAGAGAGAGCGAGCGAGCGAGAGAGAGAGAGAGAGTGTGAGTGTGGGTTTATGTGTGGATTTGTGTGTGTGTGTGTATGCGCGCTCCCCCATGCGTGCTTGCGTATGCGTATGTATGTGCTTTCGTGCATTCATGTCACTTGTCGTGTAAAACACACTTACGAGTTCCATTAGAAAAGATGAGCAGCTTTTTGCCGTCGGCAAACAAGCGCTCGACCTTGCCATCACCATGCTGCTTCTCTGATACTACTGTGGTCGCGGGACTGCCCTTTGTCTGCTGCTGCTGCAGTTGCTGCAGCTGCACATTCGCGCTGCTGTTGCTGGAAGGAGTCTTTCTCATTTTGGCCGCATCTATTTCCAGTGTCTCGTCGGTTATCATGCCTGTTCTGTCTGCCTGGAAGGAAGCAGTCGTGCTATCGTCGTAGAGTCTGCTATCGTGGTGCCCATTGTCGCTTATGCTTGCATCAAGAACACGTGTCATCAAGTGTCCAGAGCTAGCTGGTTGATGATCATCCACAGTACCACGTTGCGAGCCTGACAAGAGCGAGGCCGTGTGCATTTCAGGATCAAATTGTGTCTCAATGGCACTTGTGGCAATCTGCGCTGCCAAGGCATCTTGCGAGCGCGGCGACAAGCAAAGCGGCACGGAAGGAAGAAGCGTGCGCGAATCCTGCTTTCCATGGAATCGCTCCTTGAGAGAGGCTAAGTGCTCTTTATCTTGCATTGCTACACGCGCCTCCTCACTAAACTTAAGCTCACGCACTAGCTCTTCGTTGCGCAGGTGCGTGTCTTCCATTTTTTTCTTGAGGCGGTCGAGCTCTGACTTTAATTTCTTCTCTTTGCGCGCTGCGTCCTCTTGCAAGACTTGCATTTCTTGCCGCATGCTATCTCTCTCGCCGCGCAGATCAGCTACTTGCGCCTGCGCTAGCTGCAACTGCTTGTCATTATCTTTGCGGTCTCTCTTCATCTTCTTGAGCTCAGCCTCTTTGTAGCGTTCGAAACGCTGCTCGGCGTCCTGCAGATTCTCGGCAAGACCGGCCTTTTCCTGCTCCACCTCCAGCCGCTCCACGTCAACATCTCGTCGTAGCTTATCTAAAAGCTCATTTTGCCGGCGGAACTCACGTATCTCCTGGTCAAGTTCGTCCATTTTCCCCGCAAGCACGCTGTCCTTGGCGTCATGACCCTCTGGGTCTGCCACACCTGCGTCTGCTTCTGCCGCTGCTGAACTCAATTTGCCAAGAGCCGTGTCCTTTGCACAGCCAGGTGGACCTTTTCGCTGCGGTTGCGCCTGACGGGTCTGGGGCTGTTTCTTGATAAAGAGCTTGTTCACAAGACTTGAGCGCGGCGGCGCTTCGTAGGCGCCGCCATATTCGCCGTCATCACTGCCGCACATCTCAGACTGGTGTGCGCCCTCAGCGTCAAGTTGCACAGCGCCTGATTCTTGTACAGTGTGATCCCATGTCTCAGACTCATCATAGATATAGTGATTCAGAGATGCTGTATCGACCGATGCATCATCTTGCTCGTGATGTAAATGTTCTAGGTCCCTGTCGTTTAAGTCCTCGTCTGCACCATCGCTCTGATCCTCCGATTCATTTGCGTACGGATCCTGATTTAGCACACCACGGTATATTGAATCATCTGCTCCTGACTGCACCACTTTGCGTTCTAGTGATTCGAATTCAAGAAGTTCCGCCTCTTCATCAGGTTCAAGCTGCTGCTGCAGTCTATCTCTTTCCTTGCGGGTCGATCGTCGATTGGTTGTGGCTGTCTGGTGGGTTCGAGCAGCTGGCGGGTGTGTGGCTGTCTGTGACATGTGCGCTTGAGGATGCGCGCCCATATTCTCTATATCCAGCTTGCGGGCCACGGAACGCACAACCTCCTTCCTTTGCGGCTCTCCCGCATGAGCTGCCCCGCCAACAGGAATGTCGTCCCATACATTCGCAGCCAGCTGTTTCTGCGGCGCCGAGCTTGGATGGACCGGGCCCTCTTTTTTGTGAGATGATGTCCCAGTGGCACCTGGAACCTGATTGTTCCTGCTGGTCTCTGCCAGCGGCTGCCGCGGCCTCATGCCTTCGCCGCCGCTCTCAGAAAGGCTGGTCCGCCTGTCTCCGTCGGTCTTGGTTTTGACCAGAGCTGCGCCTGAACCGGAGCCTACCGCCCTCAGAATTGTCAGTCGCACGTGAGAGCGGGCTGCACAGGTCAGGAACGGGGGGGGGCGGCGGCTACCTCGTTTCAAGAAGGTGCTTCTGGACGCACCCTTTACGTTCTGCGCTGGCGGCAGATTGGACTGGTCCCGCGCCAGCTCACGCTCGAGCAGCTCCTCAAATGTGCTGGGACCCTTCTTGCCGATTGGGACCTCGTCGTGCGGATCGGCAGGCGGCAGCCATGCGGCAAGACCCACGCTGTTCGAAGATTGTTCTGCACCGAGCTCGGCATGGTCATGCGGACCAGGTGCGGCCAGCTGCTGTGCCAGCTGGCTGATCTTGTTCGTCTTCTTGCGCTTGGCTGCCAACGGAGCGGCCAGAGGAGCTGCTACAGCCGCCATGCCCGGCCTCGGGCCCTTCAAATACGAAGCAGGGAAAAGCCCGCCAAACAGATTTTGGACCGATGATATAGAAGTACTTCTATTTTCAAAGGGCTTTTTGGGAGGGCGTAGCTGGGTCAAGCAAGGAGCCTCACAAGCTTGTGCTTTCGGTCGATTTACTTTCAGGCCCATCTGCGTGTGCATCTGCGTGGGTGGCCGTGCACGTCCACCAGCAGTGGATTTGGTGTGCGCCTCACGACCCGGTGCCATAACGAGTCAAATCCCCGTACTCTCGGTAAGAGAGCCGTTGCACAAGGGTGGGACGAAGAAAGGAGGAGAGCAGCCACGCGGCCAGCACGAGCCCGGTGCCTAGATTTTCACAGCTCGTACGCGGGTCACGTCATCCGCACGCGGCACAATGTCCAAGGACGACGAATATGATTATCTCTTCAAAGGTATTTGCACACTTGCTGACGAGCACTACCCAGTTGCACTCTGCAAGCAGACATGGTGCACATGCTGCGTGAGCGTGATGTGATACCGCGCATGATCCCCTCTCTGTTGGTTTGCTCTCTCGTCCTATTGCGCCCGCTCTCTTCAGCCCCTCTCCGCAACTGTTGCGAGCGGGTGTGACAAAAACGATAGCCTCCTGGCAGGTTTCTGCGGACACAGATGCAATGGGATGGATTGTGCGTTGCATTGCTGCGGAACAGGCCGTGCAGAGCCTCTTTTTGCTATCGCAATTTCGTGTGTAAGCTGCACTCTCGCTGATGTGGCTTGTTGGATGGTCTGTTTTATTTCGTTTTGTGCAGTGGTGCTCATTGGGGACTCGGGTGTCGGCAAGTCAAACCTACTTTCGCGTTTCACTCGGAATGAGTTCAATTTAGAGTCTAAAAGCACCATCGGTGTCGAGTTCGCAACTCGCAGCATTAACGTCGACGGCAAAACGATCAAGGCGCAGATTTGGGATACAGGTCTGTCTGCACTCTGCAAGCGGCCGCACGTGCCAAATTGTGTACAAGTCTAGCCCGTGCTCTCCAAACAGTTGTGTGTAGAGGGACAGGTGGTCACTGTCTTGTTCTTGTCAAAAAGAGGTTTCTTGATGCACAGGATCTTTCAAAGAACCTGTAAGCAAGCAAGCCACACCAACACACCGTAACCAGAGCAGGTAAACTTATGATGCTGTTTAGGTTTGGGCAGGGCGATCACAGTGGCAGACTTGTTTGAGTGGGCTGTTTGCTACAAGTCTGAGTTATGAGTTTCCGCCAGGCAGTCATACCCTGGCCTTCTGAAAGTCTTTAACAGTACTGTTTCATGCGGCACGCAAATTCATTAATACACTGGCATGCACACAGTCAACCTCAGACCGGTTTTATTTTTCGCGCAACGAAAGATAGAAAAGAATCAGGCTTGTGTAAGAATGTTGCTGCAGCAGTTTGCTTCTTTGAAATCTCGCTGAGTGATCGTGTGCCGGCAACCTGCGTGACCCAAAAAAAAAATCTCTTTCCCCCTGCTTCCCTGCACTGGGTGCTCCTAATTGTCCCAAGTATGTGGTGTGCTTAGGGGCAGAAGCAGAGGACGCGATGGGTGGATTGAGTATGTGTGGTGCCGTAGGTTGTAACACCAAGTGTGGGTGGCAGCTGGGCAGGAGCGGTACAGAGCAATCACGAGCGCCTACTATCGAGGGGCGGTCGGTGCGCTGCTAGTATACGACATTGCAAAGCACGTCACTTTTGAAAATGTTGACCGTTGGCTCAAGGAGCTGCGCGACCACGCCGACCACAATATTGTGATCATGCTGGTGGGCAACAAAAGCGACTTGCGGCACCTGCGCGCGGTGCCCACAGACGACGCCAAAGGATATGCAGAGCAACGCAACCTATCCTTTATCGAGACGTCAGCTCTCGATTCGACCAATGTCGAGCAAGCCTTCCAGACCATTTTGACAGGTGCGTGCTGTGTCTCGCCCTTCTTGCCTGCACTGCAGTCGACACGCGCTGGTATGGCACTGCACCCTGCCGCTGTGCGCCACTCGAGGCGCTTGCTGTGAATTATTTTTTTGGGGGACAGAGACATTTTTTTCCCCTTCTGGAACCGAAACACCAGAACTCAAACACCTGAACAGCAACCGGAACACGCTGGAACGTAGACTCCGTTGCAATATTGTCGATCTTGTTGCAACATTGTCGACCTTGCAGATTTTGATGGCGAACAGCCGAGATAAGTTGCAGCAATGGCGTGCAGCGTAGCAGAAATGCTGTATAATATTTGCAGCGCAGAAGTATTGCCGTGTAAGAGGGTTGCTCTCTCTCTCTTACACACACATGTGCACACACACATGGGTCTGGGCATGGATTGCGTCTGGAGATTCCGTGTGCTGACGATGTGTGTTGAGCAGAGATCTACCGGCTGGTGAGCCGGAGAACCATGGAGGCAGGCGACGCCGGCGATCAGCCCACCGTTGGAGCAGGCGCCACAGTAGTAGTCACGAAAGAGGATGAGAACAACTTGGACGGCAAGAAGAAGTCGTGCTCTGGCCGATGCTGACTTGTGCTTGTGCAAATTCGTTTGACTCAGTGTTTCCTGTTTTTTGCGCCCGCTTCCACTGGGGTTCTGGGAGAAAGAAACTACCAACCGTGCTGGATTTTTAGAGTGCTTTCTGCCGCTACGAGGTGTAGAAGCGCTGGGGGGGGCTCGACGTGGGGGGCGGGGAGTGCTTACAGGGTACACGTGTTGTATATGAATTGTCATCCAAGTTGTGTGTCTGCCATCAGAGACTGTACAGGACTCCTGTCTTCAAAGACTTGATCACTGGTCTTGGGCTGGGTTTACTGTAGTCTAGTGCTTGTTTGCCTTGAAAGGATCTCATACTAAAACCACCAGGAGGACCTGTCGAACATCATTTTTTGTGTCTTGAAGCTCGTTCTATTGGTCTATTCTCACATGAAGCGGCAAAAAACACGGTTCTGATTTCAGTTGCAGGGCTTGTTTTGGGGTCTGGCTGCTCTCCTCCTTTCTTCGTACCACCCTTGTGCAACGGCTCTGTCACTGAGAGTACAGGGGGTTCACTCGTTATTACACCGGCTCGATTCCTTGTGCGGGGCTTTTTGCGGGGATAAAGCTTGCGGGGCTCAGCCTCGCAAAATGCCCCGCGAAGAGCCCTGCAAAAAGAAATTGCCCCGCAAAAATCCAACCTTGGGACTCCCAAATTCCTCCAGGCCGGCTTCGGCTATTTTTGCCCGGCCATATTATGATTAAAATGTCTTTTAATAACATCTGAATAAAATGTTTCAATCATAATATGACCGGGAGACTCGGCGGCAAATTGCCGAAGCCAGCTGGTCGGAATTTGGGAGTATCGGGTTTGGATTTTGCACAGCATTTTTTTTTGCGGGGCTCTTCGCGGGGCATTTTGTGGGGCTGAGCCCCGCAAGCTTTAGCACCACAAAAAACCCCACAAAAGGAACCGAGCAGGTCGTGAGGCGCACACCAAATCCACTGCTGGTGGACGTGCACGGCCACCCACGCAGATGCACACGCAGATGGGCCTGAAAGTAAATCGACCGAAAGCACAAGCTTGTGAGGCTCCTTGCTTGACCCAGCTACGCCCTCCCAAAAAGCCCTTTGAAAATAGAAGTACTTCTACATGAGCGGTCCAAAATCTTTTTGGCGGGCTTTTCCCTGCTTCGTATTTGAAGGGCCCGAGGCCGGGTATGGCGGCTGTAGCAGCTCCTCTGGCCGCTCCGTTGGCAGCCAAGCGCAAGAAGACGAACAAGATCAGCCAGCCGGCGCAGCAGCTGGCCGCACCTGGTCAGCACGAGCACTGATTCAGAGATTGAGAACAATTTGAAACCTGAAACTATGAAAATGACGCTCCAAACTGGATTGGCTTTACCTTCTAGTTTTTCGTGTGTACGGTTGACAAACCCTCCGAGTTGTGAACATACAACTTGAAGTCCTCCAAAATTGGTTAGCATTTTCGAACAAGTCCTAGACTAAACACAAACCCGACCAATGCAGCACATCCAAGTCACGGTGACTCGCGCGCTGCTCACGCTTGGATGGTCAGCACTGGCCGAGGCAGAACATCCGAGTCACTGTACCTCACACCAACCTGACAGCGTTGACCATTGATCTGTGACGGTAGGACAATTTCATTTCGAATCTGTAACAGGGACAGGATAGCGCCTGAGTTGGAGTCACAGGCTCGGACTGGGAATCCAGCTTCAGGATGAGTGAAAGAGAGGAGAGAAATATGAAGCCCCGAGACTGCGACCGTTTCGGCTCACCCGGCCGGGAAACTTTGCCAGAATCTGGCAGTGACCGACTACCGCTCCCGTTAGGTATCTTCCCCTGGAATCTTAAATCTGTAGCCAGTCGAGTGGTTGGTGACGTAGTCTCCAGTCCACCTAAAACCCCTCCTCTACGATGAGGACGTGATGACCTCAGCCGCTCCATGAGTCGTCAGCACGGCAGTCGATACGGTCTTTCTTTGAGAGTAGAGTTTTTATTGAAAACTGATAGTGGGTATCTCAAGGATGCAGGGGTTACTACATTCAGGCAAACCCTGGGAATCCCCTCCGCTATGACACCCGTCAGTGTGCCCCACCATTCTCCGCCTTTTTCCCTTTCTGGTGGTGAACCCCCGACTTTGTCACATACTGTAGGTCGACTCAGAGATGCAGACTGGGGCTTGTGGCGGCGAGGGTAGTCCAAAAGCTGCCGCGCGTCATCCGGTTACCATCACGTCATCCGGGCAAATAATTGCCCAGCGGCATAGCTTCTAAGGAAAGTCGCGCCCAGGCCATGGGAGTTCCCCCCCTCCACAGGAGAAGGCACCATGCATGCATGGACTCAGTAAAGCGCATCAGAGATAACTTCTCCGAATCTTGTGACCTTGAAGCAGGATACTAGTAGTCAATCATACGGCTTGGCACAGACCATGCAGCAAAACCACACCGCGGCTTTCTTTCTTTCTGTGGGGGTGAAAACCCAACTTCGTCACGTAAGACCCCAGGCCGAGCAATGAAGAAAACAACTTCTCAGAATACTTGGCGCCGAATTAATTCGGTAATTTATTCCCGAATGAATTCGGCGAAAGTCACACACACACATCAAACAAAACTGTGCAAAGTGCGGTTTCAAAAACGCGTTTTTGTTTGTGTGGCGCCAACCGTTTTCAAAATTTTGAAAACGTGACATTAGTCGCGCCTCGGAGATAGCATCATGATTTCTGGAGGTTTTTGGTGATTTTTTTGGTTGCTGAACTCCGTCCAAAGAGGTGTTTTAGTACACAAGAAATTCACCCGCTTCTTGTCAACGGTGTCATCACAGCGTCGAGCCACGCGAATAAAGACAAGTCCATTAATTGTGATATTTATGTTACATGTGTTGATGTACGTGGTTTTTAATAAAGTGTTCTGGAATTGAAATGGTGTTGTGCGATTTGTATGTCACGAAGTTTGATTTGACAAAGGGTTTGTTATTTGACACTCTCTTCATTACTGTTTGGCACGCATTGTGTCGTTGTAATCACTGAGTATTGGAGTTCGAATCATTTACACCACCTATTAATTGGTAGACAGAATAGGAAGCTTCATATCAAATGCACTACAGAATCATTATGATCAAGATTTTTTGTGAAAAAAATGCGCCGCGGGCCAATTTTTTTAACGAAACAAATGCGCCGCAGGAAAGACTTATGGAACAAAATGCGCCGCAAGCCTGATTTTGGACTGAATCCTGATGAGTGGGCTGTTCTATTGATTTATCATGTAATTCATTTTCCACAAATCACATTCCAGAATCTGCCTTTTTTAATTAATCCATTAATTAATTAACATTTGGCCGGCCTATGGTACGCATATTTTCCCCACTATGGCCGAATAGCGGACGGTATTTCCTTATCGAGATTAAGGGACCGTTGGTGGCTTGACACCAAGGCACAGGCATAAGTTAGTGGGCAGGCCTGAATTTTCGGGCTATCAACTTAGTATTGACCTGGAGTCCCACTGCAGCTGGCAAGAACTTGAATCAACGACTGATGACAGGTCTGCCAGTGGATTAGCTATTGGGAAGCCTGAGACAAGAGGGGCAACAGCGTTCGTCATACAGGATGTACTATGCGTGGTTGTTGGCAAAGTAAAGGTTAGATGGGCTGTAACATGTGTCCTGAGTTCTGAGACGGAGGAGGGGCAGTTGGTTAAGGTGGGTGCGCAATTATTGTGTGGGATTAAAGAGGTCATGCGGCTGGGGGTCCTCATGGACAAGGCTGATGCATGAAGCTCTCTGATTCCTACCGCTAGTGTACAGTTCCATTCATCAAAGGGTACTAATGGTAGCCACGCAAAGAGCGTAGGGAGCCTCGGAGGTCGTTTCAAAGTAAGTCATCATTTTTGGCTTCTCTGTCTCACTCCCTGGGTTCCCTCCCTCTGTCTCCCTCCATCTTACCCTTTCTTTCTCTCTCTCAGGCTTTCTCTCTGTCTGTACATATAAGTTTGTATATATATAATTGGTATATTGAATCTATCTATATGCATATATATATTCACACGCACACACATACCGTGACACACGCACACATGAACGCGCACACACACACACATTTGCATATACCACCCAAGATGCGAGAAATTGCACTCTGACAGTCCACGGACGGAGTGATTGCCTACTTTTGGGCGCGCGGTAAGCGGAGAGGCTTCAGCCTCGGAGCTAGCCGCGCGCCATAGGGGTCGGACCAGAGGTTCCACGGATTCAGCAAGCTTTTTCCCCCATCATTTCCTATTTTTTTTCAAATTGGACATCTCCCACCAAAAATCTAAGATCGGACAACTTTTGTTGTATTGCCAGGTAATCTTTTGTCAATTACTGAGATTACGGAGTACAAATGTTTTAGTCCATCAAAGCCTAGCCGTGAATTTAAATATAGAAGTGAATAACATACTGTATAATACCACTAGTTCTTATTATTGAACCCATTTTGTTTTTGTGAAACACAAGATTTACATTTTACTCGCGTGTTCGGCCACAGTGCGATTTCTCCATTCTTGGACGGACATACAAGGGCAACAGATATTTGGAGAGAGGGGGGGGGGTCGGAGGGGTTGCAATATTCGTGCCGCGGCACAGGGTGAGTGGAAGAACAAAATCTGTATCCAATGTACAAAAATCTTGATCTTAAGATGATTGCATGACAAAATCCACCAGATTCGGATTTCAAGTAAAACAGACATTTGATCGAACAAATGTCTGTTTTACTCAAAGTTGCAGGAATTTGCAGAAAAGGTTTGAACGCAACTTAGGTCTATTTTGGGTGAAAGAACAATAGATCAAACTAAAGAAGAATTTCTGATTGTTCCATGTCCATGGAAAACCACTCACAAAAGGTAGTTTCGATTGACATGCAACAATCAGAAATTCTTCTTT
>Ga0335398_10010952_pt1 | contig 10254 bp, 7 predicted proteins | sample BON03_FD_205742 | JGI IMG/M metagenome (GOLD analysis project Ga0335398, IMG submission 205742) | Freshwater microbial communities from Lake Bonney liftoff mats and glacier meltwater in Antarctica - BON-03 (spades assembly) (version 2) | ecosystem: Environmental > Aquatic > Freshwater > Ice >... | reverse complement strand
CACGACCTGCGTCTGAGTGCACGAGTTCGCTGGGGCATGTTGTTGATCACATGTCGGAGAGAGAGAGAGATACTGCAACGCACTGCAACACACTGCAGCACGCTGCAACACACTGTGACACACTGCAACACACTGCAACACACTCTGTGTGCATGAGTGCGCTGGTGCATGCCTTTGATCGCGTGTCGCCGCATTTGTAGGGACGTCTGCAACGCTCTGCAACACACTGTAGCACACTGCAACATAGTGCAGCACACTGCAGCACGCTGGAATTCACTACAACATATTGCAGCGCACTGCATCAGATTGCAGTGCACTGCAACACATTGTGTGTCGCCGCATGTGTAAAGACTTCTGCAACGCTCTACAACACAGTGCAACATACTGCAGCGTACTGCAGCACACTGCAACACACTGCAACACACTGCAACACACTGCAACACACTGCAACACACTGCAGCGCATTGCATCACACTGCAGCGCACTGCAACACACTGCAGCGCACTGCAGCACACTGCAGCACACTGCAGCACACGGCAACACACTGCAACACACCGCAACACACCGCAGCACACCGCAACACACTGCGTTTCTCCGCATTAGTAAATACATGGTGTATCTACATCCGTAGGTTATATGTGTGTCTATGCATGTGTGCACATCTGTATCCTGTGTGTGTTTGCATTTAAATCTTATCTTGTATTTGCGTATACAAACGACATCTGCAACTCACTGTAACATACTGCAACACACTGCAACACACTGGCACACAATGCAACACACTGCAACATACTGCAACACACTGCAACATCTTATCTTATATTTGCGTATACATGTGCATCGTATATTTGTGTATATATCAGTATCGTAGATTTGCGTATACATCTCTATTGTATGTTCGCAATACAATCGGATTATCTACATCTACATCGTATATTTGCCTACACATCTGTGTTTTGCGTATGTATCTAAAATTTGATATTTGCGTACACATGTGTATCGTATATTTGTGTATATATCTGTATCGTATATTTGCATATACATCTCTATCGTACATTTGCAATAAGATCGGATTATCTACATCCTCATCGTATATTTGCGTATACATCTCTATCATATATTTTTGTATACATCCATATCGTATATTTGCAATAAGATCGGATTATCTACATTTATATCGTACATTTGTGTATATATCAGTATCGTACATTTGCGTATACATCTCTATCTTATATTCGCAATACGATCGGATTATCTACCTCTGTATCATATATTTGCATACACATTTCTATGTATCTATACTTTGCATTTGCAATACGGTCCAATCGTGTACATCTGTAGCATATATTTGCGTACACATCTGTATTGTGTATTTGCGTATGGGGTGGCTACGATTAGTGGGCTCCTTAAAAGTCCAGGTCTCTTTGACAGAATATCGTCTCTTTTATAGGGTTCTTTTGCAAAAGAGACCTATAATTTTAAGGAGCCTAATAATCGTAGCCACCCCATATGCATCCGTAATTTGTATTTGCAACATGGTGCAATCGTATACATCAGTATCATGTACAGGGCGGCGAAGACCCATAGGATGCCTGATCTTTATAGGTCATTTTCCGCAAAACAGCCATATAATTAGTGGCTCTTTTGCGAAAAATAACCTGCAACTCAAGGCATCCTGTCAGTTTTCACCACCCTGTATCTGTGTAGACGTCTGTAACTTAAAGTATTATTTGCGTATACATCTTTGTATGTGTGTATTTACAAGTGTGCACATCTGTGTCTAAAAAAAACATCTGCAACACACTGCAACACACTGCAACGCATTGCCACTCACTGCAACACACTGCAACACACTGCAACATGTGTGCACATCTGTGTCTTGTATTTGCATGTAAATTGTATCTTGTATTTGCGTATACAAAAAACATCTGCAACACACGGCAACACACTGCAACACTCTGCAACACACATATGTGTGTATTTACATGTGAGCACATCTGTGTCTTGTTTTTGCATGTAAATTTTATCTTGTATGTGCGTATATAAAAATCACCTGCAACACACTGCAACACACTGCAACACACTGCAACACACTGCAACACACTGCAACACATTGCAACACACTGCAACACACTGCAACATGTGGTCTGTATCGTGTACTATCATTTGCGTATACATCTTTGTATTTGCAATATGGTCTGATCTGAATCGTATACAGGATTGCGAAAACCCATGGGATGCCTTATCTTTGTGGATCATTTTCCGCAAAAGAGCCCTATAATTAGAAGTTCTTCTGCGGAAAATGTCCTGCAACAGATGCATCCTATGGGTCTTTGCTACCCTGTATTTGCAAATATGCTTCTTGTTTTTGCCATGTGTTCCGATCTAAATCTTGTACGTGTACATGTGTTTCTTCGTGTACATCTGTTTCTTGCAAGAAAAAGATGTACACATACAAAATTCAGAGAGAAATACAACCATTTCTCTTTGAAATAACATTGTATTTGTATATTTGTTTCTTATAATTTTCTCTCACGTCAATGTGTTCCGATCGTGGCCAGTGCATCTTTGCAGGCATCTGCAACACACTGTAGCACACTGATGCAACACACTGAAGCACACTGATGCAGCACACTGAAGCACACTGATGCAACACACTGAAGCACACTGATGCAACACACTGATACACACTGATGCAACACACTGAAGCACACTGATGCAACACACTGAAGCACACTGATGCAACACTCTGAAGCACACTGATGCAACACACTGCAACACATAGGAGGTACTGGGCCCGGGGGGTGCTGCACTTACGGTCACGATTGAATCTTAGGTTTGCGAGAGATATTTTACACTTCAAGTTCGAGAACCCCGAGCATCACGCACATTTCAGTGGCTGCAGTGTGTTGCAGTGTGTTGCAATGAGCTATTTTGAGCAAGCGACTGCAACAGTGTGTTGCAGTGCAACTCCAGTCAAGATCACACGATAAATAAAGCCGGTGTGAGCTTGGCTGAGAGTTAGTTTAGAGACAGGTGTATGGGCGCGTGAACCCCAAGTCCGTCGTCATGGTCGACTATTTAAGTCAACTTTCAACGCGAAACGCTAGGTGCTAAAGTTGACTAAAATTAAGTATCTGGCAATTTGTTGGAATCTCTTCCTGCTGGCTTTTACATTCGAACTTACCTCCCTGGGGGGGGGGTGCTGATGTAAACATGATGAGTCACCAACTAATATGTGATATACTTAATTGGTAGAAGTGGTTCTCGGGTTCCTCTAGTTCTAGGCCAAGAACAGCTCATTTCCAAGTCAACACACTTCTTGTTCTGGTTGACTTAAGATATCAACGAACTGCCAGATACTTAATGTTAGTCAAATTTAGCACCTAGCGTTTCGATGGAATCTCTTGCTCCCGGCTGTTAGATTCGAATTGCCCAAAATGAAGACCCCCCCGGGCCAAATTTCACAGTTGATATCACGAGTGCCCTATTATCCACCTTCCTATGATCCGACTAGGGTTCGTGACGGTCGAGATTCGTATTGCTTTGTCCAACTACAGGAACCCGGGCATCACTCGCATCCCACGGTATCGGCAGAAGTAGCACTTACACACTACAACACTCTGCAACACACCGCAACGCACTGCACCCCACAGTGTCAGTGATAGCAGTGGCGCCGGCACGTGCTGGCCCTCAAAGTCGCAAAGCTGGAACACACTACACCGCAATGCAACACACTGCATCACACTGCAACACACTGCAACATACAGCAACACACTGCAACACACTGCAACACACTGCAACACACTGCACCACACTGCACCACACTGCACCACTCCCAGTCACGATGCCGTTGGTCGGTGTAAGGGAGGGTATAGAAACCCTTTATTCGCACTGCGGCAACCCAATAACCTTGTAAGTTGTAATGTAAACAAGATCATAGTGACCAAATCCGCAAATAAACAAGTCCGTAAATAGATTCTCGTCTGCACCGTTGATGTACAGCCTATTTCATCTGGAGACACATTTCTTCAATCTCGAATCTCAATCGATAATTTAGTTCTCTAGGTCTCTTTTGCCACGTTCCGTTGGAAAGAAACCAAGGAGATTGAGATCGGAGATTGAGATTAAATGACACTCCAAATGCAATAGGCTGTACCTGAGGCGTACGATCACGCTAGCCTGTTTTACAGCGGCTGTAGTCTGAACTAATAAATTGTGCTACCTATGATAGCATTGTGTGGCCCTAAGCTCCTCTTCCCTGGGCCACAATCTCCTCGCCTACCTGAAAAATAGTGCAGACCCAAAATGAGCCTACTAAAGTTCCATTCAATTTCAATGTTTCCCGTGTGAAATAAATAACACACACGTAACTGACACTGTATATACCTAATGCTAATTATATCTGGAGACAATTGGATCTATACACACATACACAGGTACACCATATCTATAAATGACACGAACCTAGTATACGTATGATGTATGCATGCCTGCGCCTCTTTGAGCCTTCGTGTGCGCACTTACTACAGACAACTTGTGTAGAGAACAAGTAATACGGTACATCATGTGTACATGTATAAAGATATATACGGTATATTATGTGTACATGTATAAAGATACAGATAGACAGATGCATATGCGCTTACACATCACGTACTGTCTCATCGTGTACACAGCGCATCATCTTTAGAGCAATGCATATGATCATGATACCCGAATTACCAAAATACACACGTCTATATACCGGAACATATATGCTACTTCGAACACTGCATCGAAAGTATATTTATCCGGGAACCGCAAGGTGCACACATGTAAAGAATAATTCAACAAGAATCAAGATATATATACAACCTATTGATTCGAATATTGTCACTCCTAGAGTAATAGGTGGTAGTCGGAGGTACGTAAATAGGATAGACAAGCGTCTATTTACGTACATCAGACTCCCTCCTATTACTCTAGGCGTAACGTCCTATCAGTCGGGCCGACCATGCCGCACCACGTAGATTCAACCTGACACAATCTGAACGTGCTCTGCTTGGAGGACACCTTCAATTTTTTTCTGGTGGTGCCTTACTCAAGCTAGTGGGGCATACTGCAAGGTCACGGTGTGTAAAGTCTTTACCGTGACGTGAAATATGGTAATGTTCTAGGATATTACAATGTTCTATCATATTGTAAATAATTGCAATGTTGTAAATATTATCATATTCTAGGATATCACTATGTTCCAGCCAGCCTGCAGGTAATGTGAAATCATGATGTAATAGCAATTTTGTAATATTCTAAAATTTAATATTATAATATCCTACAATATTACAATAATGTAGGTCACGGTACAGACTTTGCACACCTCGCAACGTGTGGCTATGGGGTGGCTGCGGTCAGTAGGATCGATCAAATTATCGGTCTCTTTTGCAGAATATCGTCTCTTTTATAGGTCTCTTTTGTAAAAGAGACCTATAATTTTATCGATCCTACTAACTATAGCCACCCCATACTCGCACTCTCACATGTCCAGTAGAATCTCATGATACCCCATCTAGAATATTGAAATATCAAGATCTATGTGGAACTTTGTAATATCCCAGAATAACGTAATATTTCACGTCACGGTAAAGACTTTACACACCTCGCAACCGTGACGTGTGTCTACTCGCACTCTCACATGTCCAATAGAATCTCATGATATGGGGTGGCTACAATTAGTAGGCTCCTGAAAATTATAAGTCTCTTTTGCAGAATATCATCTCTTTTATAGGGCTCTTTTGCAAAAGAGACCTGTAATTTTCAGGAGCCTACTCATCGTAGCCACCCCATACTCGAGCTAGAATATTGAAAGATCAAGATCTACGTGGAACATTGTAATATCACAGAACAAGGTAATATTTCACGTCACGGTAAAGACTTTACATGTGGCTACTTGCCCTCCCGCATATACAGTAGAATCAAGATATATATACAAGATATCAAGATATATATACAAGATATATATACGTGACGTGTGTCTACTCGCACTCTCACATGAGACATGAGAAAGACTTTACATGTGGCTACTTGCCCTCCCACATATAGAGTAGAATAAAATGCATGTATGATACCCCAGCGATGGGGTGGCTTTGGTTAGTAGGATCAATAAAATGATAGGTCTCTTTTGCAAAAGAGCCCTATACAAGAGACGATATTCTGCAAAAGAGACCTGTCATTTTATCGATCCTACTGACCGTAGCCACCCCATAGCCTGAGGATAATGTAATATCAAGATCGATGTAGAACTTTGTAACATCCTAGAATAAAGTAATTTCATTTCACGTCACGGTAAAGACTTTTTACACCTCGCAATGTTTGGCTACGTACCCTCAGCGGCAGAGGGTGCTCCACCGAAACATCTGTTGCTGGAAATAGCAGATTGCCCTGTGTGAGAATGCGGGACAAAAATAAATTAAAATTTAGGATACCCATGATCAGTTTTCAACAAAAACTTGACTCTCAAACAATTCAAGGCAACTTGAAACGAGGCGTGAAATAGGGGAGCACTCCCCTCACACATGTGTCACGGTGGTTTGTAGCATGCAGACAGCGGCTCGCAGTTTCAGATATACTTACACACACTACATCTTTTGCAAGCCGCGGCTGAATGAATCAAGAGTCGAGTGAGTTGACTACTGCTGCCTCGTTTATTCACACAAATTATCATTTTTTTCTGCAAGATTTTTGGTTTTGGTCCCCACCCATTGTTGCCTGCTCCCACACCAAATCGTACGCAACCAATCATTTCCCAGATTTCTCACAGTGGTCTGCTCCAATTTTTTTCCTTTGTTATTTTTTGGTGCATTTTTGCGGCCAAATTTGTTTCAGGACCCCACCAAATTGTTCTCAACCTCTGAATGTCACTCCCCAGATTCCTCACATTGGCTTGTGAGTGCTGCTCGCTCGCGAGAGGGGGGTGGCAGATTAGTTCGGTTTCAGTGGTTTTGTCCATTTTTTTTTGGATATAGGACCTAGATCCTACATTGTTTCCTAGGATGGGGTCGACACCCACATAGGTCCAAGTGGTAGACCAAGGTACCTAGATTGATTGATGTTGCTGTTATTACTTCGTAAGAAATAGTCTAGGTCCTAGCTACCACGCGCTGTTTCGCATGGTCGAATGCAAAATTGGACCGTGACAGAGCAGCTACACACGAATTTTCGCACTGCATATCATTCACCGCGACCTGCAACGTGTTGGCCACGTACTGTATACCGACAAACGTGTGTGTAAACTTGTCGAGATTTCATCGGCTAACGCACCAATTGCGGCAGCACACGCGGAATGCTGCAAATCGTAATTCTCTGGGAAATTCAACATAGCGTGTAAAATGTCCGTGCTTATGTTTTTTGGATGTGCATACGCAGGGGCATGCCAGCCTTTAGCCAGCCGCGAGGTCACAAGACACCCGATTTGCGCAATGTCTTCATATGTATTTATGGTGTCCTTAAGTTTTCGAACGTATCAGGCAAAAATGCAAAATTGTGAGACAAAATCTTGTTTCTACAGGTGTACCGCCCCGCTTCGAACAGTACAAACCCAAAACTTGAAGTAACGCAAGTAACCTTGTACAATCTTACCTTGGATCCCCCGCGTCGAAATGGCGCGAGAGTGGAATAGCACCTCTAGTGCCACGGGGCTTCTACCCCGCGTGCAGGGGTATCAACCAGACACACCCCTCTCTCGCTCGCTCGCTCGCCGCTCGCGGTCAGAACAGGCCAGTAAGGAATGTCTGGAAAAGAGCAGATTGTGATTTTGAAATTGCGGATGGAACAGGTGAATCTGGGGGCATAAGATGTTTTGGAAGAAACTGGGAAAAATCTGCACAATCGCGCAGGTATCCGACTGTGCAAGTGCAGCGCACATGCTTGCGGTCGAAACAGGACAGTCTGGAAACTCTGGGAAATCGGGGGGCTTGAGTGACAGAAGGGCGACCAGAAAAATGGGTTCTGTGATGGATCTGTATTTGCTAGAAAATAGAAATTCCGTGTTGGCAGCGAAGGTGCCCAAGTCGGCGCCTTTCGCGCTACCTATTCGCTCACATCTCGAACTACAAAAGTACACGTTTTTATTTCATTTTAACAGCTGTTCGTGGGGATTCTGACAATAAATCACTTGTTAACTACAGCCTACGCCGAGGGCCCCCCGGGTTCGGACGCGTGATGCGCCGATGTTTCATGCGCCTATGTTTCTCGCACTTGCGAGCCCTGGCCTATTTTTTCCGATTGACACGGCCAAACAATGCCAACAGTGCAAGAGTGGCGAAGGCAGTCGATCGAAGGCGATCGGTGGGTGCGCTTGAGAATAGTGTTACATGACTGCCACACGCCCACAACCTTGTCTTGAAACGTGCAAACTTGATGCAGCGTTGCCGAGACTTGCTGTAGGGTTGCCGCTGTGCTATTCTCCTCGTCGCCCTTCGAGTGGGGTGTCGCTAAGTCGTGCAATCTGACGAGAGCCAAAGCGTCTAGCTGAACGTCTGACGCGCTCGTCTCACACGCTAATTGCAGAGTGTTGGCGCATAATGTATTTACCACCGGTACGTGCGTTGTACTGGCCACGGCTGCGGTAAGAGGAAACCAAAAAAAGTAAGAATATTCGTGTACACAAAACAACGAAAGATACCAAATAAGCACGCGAACACACCTTCCCTTAGAGGGGGGGGGGCTTTCGAGTACACAAAACAACGAACAAAAAAAATAAGCACGCCGACACACCCTGCCGTGAGGGGGGCTGGCCAGAAGAACAGGAAACAGCTCTCACCTATCATTGACGAAAACATGCTGTGACGGCTCAGAGCGCGCACGCCGTGCTGCGAACGTGACATGCGGGCAAACGCGCGGACCACGTCTGTTTGAAGTTCCGTGTTCTCGATCGTAAGGAGCCGCTCTAAGACAGCAAGGACGCGCCTTTCGTCGAGCTCGTCCTGAGGCCACTTGTGCACGCATAATGCCAGCGCCCGGCCTGCTGGAGCCGACCGCGTCGGTGCCTCGGCCAGCTCTAGAAGCGTGGCGCAAAACTTGTCGTGTGCCGTAATAATCTGCACCAGCTTCACGTCGGTTGCAATGCGCGCAATTGCGATGCAGAGATGCGTGCCAGTCTCCCGGAGGTGGTGTCGCAGCGCCCACACCAGTGTTTCCAGAGCCGGCGGTGAAACCATCTGCTCCCGGACCGAGGCCTGTAAGGAAAGATTGGCAATCTCCCGAGCAGCTTGCAGCGCCTGGCCGGGCGTAAGCACAGGCATTGCGAGCACATCAAGCGCATGGGCCAGGGTCATGCCGCGCTGATGAAAAAGCCCGAGTCGCGTGCATGGAGACAAACTGGCTGGCAGCCCGCTGCCACTGGGCCGGTGCGCAGCCTCTTCGACCACAACCTCGGTCGTGTGCGCAGAGCGCACGGGATCCATGCCAAATCCAAACAGACTTGCGCTTGAGATGATGGGCCGCGTGCTTATTGCCTGCGTCCACTCTGCTCGTGCGTGCTTGCCCGTTGTGATCCCGCCAAATAGACCTGCGCCTGCGCTCACACACGGTCTATCCTTTAAGCCACAATCTGGCTGGCACCAGTTTGGCGGCGTCTGCGGAGGCAGTGGCGCCGTCACGCGCCGGCCCTCCCATTCGCTGGCGCCGTCGGTCGGGCCGACCATGACTTGAAACCCCACCACAAGTCGCATCCCCGATCAAGAGGGAAGCTACACCTTCGCAGTCAACCACTTCACTTTGAATGGACTTGAATGGACAAACAGAGACATGGCTTCGATGTGGTGATCACGTTTGGAAAGACATGATATCTTTTTGTTTCTCTTGATTTTAAAACCGGGAGGGATGAATAACGTACTTTTTCTTCACCAAAAAAAAAGAATTTTGCATGGTTTTGACTCAAATCGCAACCACCGAGCCGTATGACATCCGCGCGTTACACCTCCCGACCCGAGGCCCGAGGGTCGGGAGTCGAGGCTGTTTTTCGATTTCTTGGGTCGGGAGTCGACTCCCGAGGCAAAAAAGGGAGAAAAGGGTCCGAGGGTCGGGAGTTCGGGTCGGGAGTTCGCCTCCACTGTAAAACTAGTCCAATGTAAAACTAGTGTGGACTCCCGACCCTTGGGTCGGGAGAAGAAGCTCGGCAGCGGCTGGAGAAGAGCGGTGCAAGCGCAGTTGGGCTTGGGTCCTGGAGTGCGTTCTCTCGCCCCAATGCTGCGGTATGGTATCACGAGAGGCGTA
>Ga0335398_10010949_pt1 | contig 10255 bp, 8 predicted proteins | sample BON03_FD_205742 | JGI IMG/M metagenome (GOLD analysis project Ga0335398, IMG submission 205742) | Freshwater microbial communities from Lake Bonney liftoff mats and glacier meltwater in Antarctica - BON-03 (spades assembly) (version 2) | ecosystem: Environmental > Aquatic > Freshwater > Ice >... | reverse complement strand
CCACCACCGATCGCGCCGCCACCAATAACAGCAGCACTCGCGTCGGGAACTCGAACGCATCCGCTTCAGGCCCCGCCGTCTACGCGGTGCCTCGAACAGATACCGATGCCGCAACCACGCCTGCACCTGCCAACCAGCGCGGCGATGTGGAAAGCCTCATCAGCGCCTGGCCCAACCGGCCCAAGCTCGGTGCCCGCCAGATGATTGCCAAATATGGTCCCCCGCAAGAGGCCACCGCACAGCGACTCATCTGGCACAAGGCTGGTCCCTTCAAGCGCATCACGGTGTTCAACTTCGAGACGCCCCACGATTTCCCCCTGCCCCACATGGACTATATGGAGCACACGATCGCCTACGACGTGCCCCAAGATAAGATCGGCGATTTGATCGCATTCGACGGCAGCAGCACCATCAACGTGACCGTCGGCGAATTGTCAGCCCGCTGCGATCTGGAAGGACACAACGTCCTGACTCTGAACCTCGACCACGACATCATCACCGGAAAGAAAAGCGTGCAAGAGGCGAGACAGGCCTTCGCGAAAAACATCGAACAGGACGTCTTAGGCAAGCACCCAGAGTACGTCACAGCCCTGCAGTTCAAGCCGAAAGACGCGACCAACACCGGCTTCTCTGACAAACCCGTCATTCCCGGATCGCCCATCCGCGCCGAGGAAGCCCAGACGGCCTCGGTCAGTGCAGATGCAGAGGTTTTGGCCATGGTGATTGCTTCGGACCTCAACACGATTCTTGCCGCGATGCAGGCCCAGCAAGCGAAGATCAGCCAGCCGATCATGGCCTACGCGAAGATGCTTCACGAAGATCACGGCATGAACATGGTTAAGACTCTCAAGCTCGGAAAAGAGATCGGCGTAGAACCGATCGAAACTGCTGACGTGGACAAAATGAAAGTGAAAGCTGCCGGTGAACTGGCCGCATTGATCCCACTCGATGCCCAGCAATTCGAGAAGGCCTTCATCGCCGCGATGATCAAGAGCCACACTGAAACACTGAGCATGATTGACAACAAGCTCCTCAAGTCAGCACAGAACGACGCCCTCAAGGCGCACCTGACTGCAACGCGTGAGCACGTCGCCAAGCACCTGATGAAGACGCAGGAATTACAAGGCTCTACGAGCCGTTAACTGGTGCATCTCAATAGAACCCTAATCGCCGACCAGAGCATCCAAACTCTGGTAGGCGAGTTTATTGGCGTTAGACGTAACAGGTTCAATAAGGGTACAAGTATATATATATTCAAAATTCTCGGCCAATTGCCAACGTTGTAAATGTACTTATCCTCTTTTCCGGCTCTATCGCATGGGTACGCGTGACACCACAAAGCCCAGGCAACAGATGCCGCCACTGGCAAAATCAAAATTCCTATCCGTCATAACTACACTATTTTAAATATCACGATCTTTTTGGTTTAATCCACCCATTAACATAGTTTGATGTACTAGAGTAGATGTAGAGCGTTCGTTGTAACCAGCAATTCACCGACCAATTTTTAAAGGAAACTCTGATGACCGCAACACCTGAAGAGACCGTCCGCAGCTACCTCGGCGACCTGATCGCTGTTCTTGAACATGTGTCGAAGGCGGTCGCCACGCAGGCGGGGAATGACGACCTCCGGCGGATTGCTCATGCCGGGCGCGTGATCGACAACCTCAACTCGGTCCTCAAACGCCAGCACGCCGACCTTGAGGCGCACGTCAAGGCCATGGGCGGGAAGAGCGGGGGCGGCGTGCTCAAGGACATGCTGGGCACTGTGGCCGGGGCACTGGCCGGTCTCTACGGCAAGATTCGCGGCGAGACAGCCTCACGCATGCTTCGCGATGACTACACGGCACTGAGCTTCGCCACCGTCTGTTCCACCATGCTCCATACCACCGCGCTGGCCCTGGACGACTCGGCCACCGCAGAGTTGACACTCCGCCACATTCAGGAATACCCGCCCCTCATTATGGAGCTGAGCGAGCTTATCCCTCACGCCGTGGTCGCCGATCTGGCCGCAGACAAGGTACACGTTGTCAACTCCGCCGCCGCCGAAGAGGCGATCCGGAACCTTAACGATTCATGGCGCGGAGCTTCCGTGGCCAACCCGACGTGAGCGAAGAAAATTGAAGCGGGGCACTCATCGCGCTTGGGGGCAGAAAAGGGGATAAGTATGCTCTGTCGAAAACCTCTTGATTGCCGTCAAGCGCGATGGTGAGACTTTGCGAACCGTCGGGGTATTGACCGTGAAATTGCCGCCTTTTACCCCGACGGCTCGGCGGACCTCGCCATCGGGCTTGAGGTTTTCGACAGAGCATACTTATCCCCTTTTCCGGTTCCAGTTCATTTATCTATCTGGGTGCCACAGCTTGTCGTACTGATCCATGTCGGTGCCGCCGGTGATGCCGCCTGAAAGTGCGCTGACGTGGCTGTCGTAGAATAGGACATTGAGTCGGCCGCCGCGTCCGTCGTAGAAATGGCGCCAGGCGATGGCCCACTGATTGGCGGGGGGGATGAAGGCGAGGTCGGGGTTGCTCAGGTAGTTGAAGCGTGCGCCGAACTGCGGATCGGACCACATCGAATCCATCATGTACATCTTGCTTGAGATGTTGCGGATCGATTCGAGTTTGCGGCCGCGGACCACGAAGTCGGTCTGCCAGACGCCAGCCGCGTCCCACCAGCCGGGGATTCCTACGGGGTTCATGCCGTAGGTCAGGTCCAGGCGGTACAGTCCGCCGGGCACGACGGCAGCAGGCATGGCGTACTTGTTGTTCTTGTCCGCCTCGCCGCCGGGGTTGGAGAGCACCCACTTGGCGTTGGGGCAGATGATGTCCTTGGGCGTGTTGTAATAATTCCAGCCACTGGGCGGACTGATGCCCAGCGAGGCTTGGAAGTGCTTGTTCTGATACCACTCGTACCGCCCGCCCGGCCCCGTCGGACTGGGGATCGACTGCGGTAGGAGGTACCCCCGATGATCGACCGTGTAATTGTGCGTGGCGGCACCGATCTGGCGGAGCATCGAAGCGCAACTGACCATGCGCGCCGCCTCGCGGCTCTTGCTCAGCGAAGGCAGCAAGATGGAGATCAGCAGCGCGATGATGGAGATCACCACCAGCAGTTCAATGAGCGTAAACGCACCGCGCCGCTTCAAGTCTGAAGCGGCGCGGCAAAGAGTCGTTGGCCTATTGCATTGCGTTGTGATCGACAACAGCATGTCCTTGGCTCCGCTGCAGGTTGTGAGCCCCTTGGAGGAGCACATTGCAGGCCCATTGTAGCATCACCGGCTTTATGCCAGCCGGCGCCGACGCATGAGCGCAGCAGCGCCGAGGATCAGGAGGCTCGCCGAAGCAGGTTCGGGCAGCGGCGATGCACGCAGGAACTGAGCGGTGGTGAGAATGCCGGTGCTGTAACGGATTTCATCGAGCAGACCATCGAGGGCGCGACCACCGGCGAGGTTGCCAAAGTGAAGCGGGAAGTCATCGAACTGGATGATGCCGCTGTCACCAAGAATGGTGGTGTTCTGCTGCAGGTAATCACCAAAGAGGGTGACCCGGCGCTGGGCGGCATCATAGGTCATGGCAAAGTGATGCCACTGGCTATCTTCGAGATTGAAGCCGGTGCCCAGGGCCTGATTGAACTGACCATCACCACCACCGGCAACGTCGGTGCCAATCGTCGTGTTGCTGTCCACACGAAGGCGGAGCGTGCCGTTGCTGTTGGTATCGATTTCCCACGAGGCGTTGTTGCCGGGCGTTCGCGCCTTGCCAACGAGCGAGGCGAAATTGACATGGGAATTGATCTTGACGAAACCTTCGACGGTGAAATTGCCCGACGGTTCGAGCAGGCTGTTGTTGCCCGCCGGGTCTTGAATGGTGACAACACCGCCGCCAGTACTGTTAACGCCTCCAGTGTTGTCGAAACTCAGCGACGTATTGTTTCCATTGGTGATGAAGCTACCGGCTAGGCCGTCACGAATGACGGGACCGGGCGTATCGCTGCTGAACACCGGTACCGGTCCGCCAGCGTTGCCCGAGGCCACGCCGTTGGCGTCGGGTGCATTGACCTGACTGGCGATCGTCGTTGCGGCATTGCCTGCCAGGCCATCGTTAAGCTGCCAGTAGCCGATGGTCACCGCTGAGGCTACCTGGGCACTGGCGAACACGAGCCCGCTTGCGATAAGTGATTGCATTTTCATCCGAATCTCCTGTGGTGAAAAATAGGAACGTTGACCGCATCGCGTGACGCGATTACCTGTGGTCGCATTAATCCGGGATTTCCCAGTTGGACTTTGACCGACGAACACCGCCGACCACGGGATAGGAGTTTACCATCGCCCCGCCCTCTCGCAAGAACTTTCGTTCACTTTTTGAAGAATTTTCTGTCATTTCACGGTCGTGTTTGGGGCGGAAAAGGGGACATTCTTGCTCCGTAGAAAACCTCAAGTCCGATGGCCGAGTCTTCCGAGCCGTTGGGCACATCTGTGTGAAATTCCCGGAAATGCCCCGACTGTTCGCAGAGCCTCGCCATCGGATTTTGTCTCATTCACAAGGTTTTCTACGGAGCAGACCTGTCCCGTTTTCTTTCCGTTTTCTTTCCCCCTAAACTCGAAACCGATCGTTTGGCCGGTGCCAACTCGACCCAAATTTTGTCTACTTGCGCGTTTTTCAATTCGCCATCAGCATCGTAAACCGTTTTGTATACGCTAGTTACGCAGTGTCTATGGGTAAACGGGTAGACGTCTACCCGCAAACCCTTAGCCTTGGAGCGCAGCGCCAGTACATCAGCGGTGTTAGGGCAAAAAGCAGCGACGAAAACCGCGACTAGATCAGCAACACACATGGCCAAGACCCCGGAAGAAAAGAAAGGGACGATTCGGCCATAGTATAGCAGGTAGTGAACTAAGATTCAAGGGTTTTTTGGTTGAAAGACACAGCGCAGGAGAATTGAATGCACTTATCCGCTATCCCAATTCTTTATTTGGACCTGTCCCGTTTTCCGTTCCTCCGCCTCATACTCCCTCCCAGGTCTCCATAGGCGACTCGCAAAGGCGAGGAGGGGCCGGGGGAGGGTTGGTTTTTCGATAAACGATAGCGCTGCGTTTCACTCGTGTATATGTACTTGGCCACTATGATTGCCTAAGTTCAGAAGTAAAAATCGCGCTGATGCGGTGCACCAAGCGGAACGGAGACGCGAAGCAAGACATTTTCGAAGGACTTCCAGTGAGCGCTGTTGTCGTTAAAAAGCACATTGCCGCCGGCAGGCTTGTTGCCCAATCCCAGATGGTTGCGCGAGATGGAGTTGGCATGATCCGAGCCGACATCGATGGTGATGTTGTCGCTGACGATGATGCGATCCGCTGAAGAGGTTGCATCCTTGGCCACAAGACGTTCAAGGGTGGCGGCTGGGTCGTAGGTGGAGCGGTACCCAGCCCAGTAGGGATAGTGAATGTACGTATAACGCCAGTCCTGCGGGCGCCAGCCCGTTGCCTGGCTGGCCCAGTTGCTCTGGGCATGTCGGTTGGAAGGGCAGTAAAAAATCTTCGGGTCGGTGAGGTAGTTTTCAGTAAAGAGGGCGGCCTGGCCTGCTGGTGAATTGGCGATCGACCAGTTATTGGTCATTGCACCATCAGGCCAGTTGGACGATGCGACGGGATCAGGGTAGCGCTGCCTGCGATCGTTCCCATAGGCGCCCATGGCCACACCATGCTGCCGCATCTGCAGGCCGCAGACAGCGCGGCGGGCGTTTTCACGTGCCTTGCCCAGCGAAGGCTGGATGATCGAAATCAGCAGGACAATGATGGAGATGACCACCAGCAGTTCGATGAGCGTGAAAGCTCTCGCTGGTCGGGCGTTCAAGTACTGAGCGAAGGGTCGGGTCATGGAAGGCATCGAGCTGCCGTCAAGCAGCCCGATGTGATGATCAATTCTAGTCTGCCTCAAACTTTCAGGCGCGCTGACGACGCGAACGCAAAGCCAGGCCGCCGATGGCGAGGATCAGCAGACCCGCCGATGCAGGTTCGGGGATCGGGGTGAAGATCGCGCTGGTGAACTGCACGCGCAGACCGGTGGGGCCAGGGTTATTATTGGGCGAGCCAGCTCCGTTTTGGACAGTGAAGGCAAGTGTGTGCAGACCTGCTCCAAGTAGTCCATCAAAGGAGAAGTTGGCGAAAGTGCCAAATCCGCTGGAAATGAAGGAGCCGGCGATTCCATCGACCGTGAAACCGACGATGCCGTTGTCGGAGGCCGACTGTCCCGTCAGGCTGACATTCCCCACTTCGCCGGTGCTGAACTGGGTGGTATACAGGTAGGTTGCCGACCCGTTAATAAAGCTGGGTCCGTTGGTGTCGTTGGCAGGGGTGATCCACGCTGAAAGCGTGCTGTCGGCCAGCCACGGCCCGATCGGGAAGCCGCCTGCGGAGGTGGCGACGATGGCGTTGGGGCCGGTGACGCTGGAAGCGGAACCCTGGCCGGTGAGGGTCCAGTGGGAATCGATGGAATTATCAGTGACGGAGACGCCGTTGTTGTTCACGCCAGTGTTGAACAATCCCTGGATCAACGAAGAAGCGCCGTTGAGGTTGCCGGTGACGACTTCGTTGGTCACCGCATACTGATGCCACGAAGCGGTAGCAATCTGCTGCGCGAACGTGAAAACTGCGCTGGTCGATTCAGCTTTGTACTTGATGGTGACATAGCTTTCATTGGTGGGGGAAGGGAGTTGATCGACCGTACCGATGACGGTGACTCCGCTGCCCGTATTGAGCGTGACAGTGTTGGGGCGGCCACCGAAATTGCGGTAATAAAGCCGGGCATCGTAGTTGGTGCCAGCGGTCAGGCCGCTCAAGGTGAGCGTCTCAACGGCTCCTGCCGGCTGGCCGCTGTTGTGAATGAAATCAGTCAGGACGGCCGAGCTGCCCGAACTGAACGCACTAGGATTGGCCATGGACAGGGTGAAAGCATTGCCGGTCAGCGGATCAACGCCAGCAGTGCCGACGGCGCTTAGCTGCACACCGTTGATGGCGGTGGAACTGCCATCGCCGGGGAAGTCGAGCTTGTGCGTGTAGGTCTTGCTCGGGCTCAGATCGAGCGTGGCGCCGGCGCTGCCAACGTTGTTCACGCTATAGACCACTGCCTGCGCTTCTGTCGCTGGCAGCAAGCCGATGAGCGGCAGACTAAGAACCGACAACATTTTAGCCAGTTTGCGAATCATGAGCGGGACTCCTTCTAGAGATGGGAAAATATGGACCGTTAGGTAAGAAATAACCTTCGTCCGGGATTTCCGAGTGGAACCTTGGCCAGCGAACACCGCCGACCACGGGATAAGAGTTTACCATCGCCCCCCCCCGTAGCAACGGTTTTTCTATATTTTCTGAATTTTTTTTGGTTCACGCCCATATTTGGGGGTTTGGGTAATCTGGACACATGTTTCGCCGATTCGCGGCGCAGCGATAGCGACTGGGTTGATGTTGGCCTGAACATGTGTTGGATCGCATCAGGATCATGGGGGTGCCGGGGCCACCTGGAGCAGCAGCCGCAACCGTTCGATCCGGCGCAGGATCAAGGCGAACAACAACCGAGGGATCACCGCTTCCGCCAGTTGGAACACCACGCGCCGGGCGTGATGCACGACTTTGCAGCCGATCTTGATGAGTTCGTTCCGCAGCGTCGTGAGCGTCCAGTGTTTCACACTCGCCGGCAATGCCAGTTGTCGCAGGAAGCGGGCTGGGCAATCAGTGCAGGAGAGTGAGGTCCGCCCAAGCCCACCGCCGGCTTCCCGACGGCTGCACTCGCCGCGCTTGACGCACGTATGTCCAATGGTGGGCATCGAAGACTCAGCCTCGTCTTCGCGTGATGCCCAACCTGCTTACTTATCCGCTTTTCTTGTTTGGGTTCCACTCCCTGGGATCAGAATGCGAAGCGGACGCCGACGAGGAAGTACAGTTGTTCGGTGTCCCGTCCGTCGGCTTGAGCCATGTTGTTGGTTTCGCCCACGAGTGTTCGATAGCGAACGCCGATGTACGGGGCGAACTCGCGTGTGATCTCGTAGCGCAGGCGCAGGTCAAGGTTGGCGTCCGTCATTCCGGTTCCCAAGTTTCGCCCGGGGATATCCTGAAACGCGAAGCCAAGTTCCACCCGAGGTTGGAGGACCAGCCGCTGGGTGATTCGGATGTTGTATTCGGCCTCGAACGCGAAAGTGACGTCGCCGTCTTCAGAGATGTAGAGCGAGTTGTCGACCTCGAATTTGTAGGGCGTGAGCCCTTGCAATGCGATCACGGCGGACCAGCGATCGTCATAATCATCGGTGGTCCATGTATTGGCGTACTGAGCGCCTACCTGAAGATTCCAGAACGGTGTAATGAGTCGGGAATAGAGCAGGTCGGTTTCGGTTTCGCCTTCATCGGCACCGTCGAAGGCCGCTTCGCCTTCGCTTTTCCACCAGAACTTGTTGAAGTCGCCGCCGATCCATCCCTGTGCCTCCCAGCCGAGGTGGTCGGGCGCTTTATCTGTGGCCACGCGATATTCGAGTTGCTCGAACAGCGTGAAGGCGTAGAGCCGATCGTCGGGGACGGGCGTGGGGAAATTGGCGGGCGGTGAGCCGGCGGCGTAGTCGAGTACTTCGTCGAGGGTCATACCTTCTGGGAGCGCGGGCGTCTTGATTTCCGGGGGCGGCGGGCCGTCGTGCTGCTCAGCGGACTGCTGGTGCCTGGGTCGGTCGGTCGTGGCTGGCGGGTGCGAGTCATGCTGGGCGCGTGCGGGTTCGCTGGCGGCAACGCCCAAGATCACAGCGGCAGTCATCCATAAGTTAAGAGTCGGCATGGATCGGGCCTCCTTCGAGCGAGCGGACGACAGCAACGGTGCGGAACATGCCCGCCTCCATGTGGTAGAGCAAGTGGCAGTGGAACGCCCATTGGCCGGGCGCGTCGGCGGTGATGTCCACGGTGAGCAGTTCCGCCGGCTGGACGATGACGGTGTGCTTGCGTGGGTTGTCGTCGAGCGTTCCCCCGGCGTACAAATCCATCCACATGCCGTGCAGGTGGATCGGATGGCTCATCATGGTGTCGTTGATCATGTTGATCCGCAGCCGCTCGCCGTACTGGAAGCGGATCATGTCCGACTGGGAGAACTTCTTGCCGTCGAAGCCCCAGATGTATTTGTGCATATTGCCGGTCAGGTGCAGGTCGAACTGCCGGGTTGGCGGGCGGCGGCCGGGCGGTCGATTCAGCGCTCGAAGTTGGCTGTAGGTCAGCACGCGCCAGCCGTCATCGCCGAGGCCCGCGCCGGGATAATCCAGGCGGCGGTAGGCGGTCTGGGCCATGGTGATGCTGGCCGGGCCGTGACTGTCGGGGCCGTGCTTGATGCGCTTGGGTAGGTTCTCGGTGGGCAACCCGCGGCCAACAGCATGGTGCGGCATGTCGGCCATGGGCTTCGCATCGTGCATCGGCTTGTCGTGGGACATTGCGCCTTTGTCGTTGTCGTCCATGCCTTTCATGTCGCCGTGCATCATCATGCCCATGTCGGCCATGGTGAGCATCGGCCGACGGCGCTGCTCTGGCACGTCCGCCGACATCCCTTGCCGTGGGGCAAGGGTCCCCCGCGTATAGCCGCTGCGATCCATCGTCTCGGCGAACAGTGTGTACGCCTTATCATCCGGTAGTGTCACGATCACGTCATACGTCTCGGCGACCGCGATACGAAGTTCATCCGTTTGAACCGGCTTGATGTTCTGACCGTCGGCTTGAACGACCGTCATCGGAAGACCGGGAATCCGAACGTCGTAGAACGTCATCGTCGAGGCGTTGACGATCCGCAGCCGCACCCGCTGGCCGGGCTTGGCGATGAAGGTCGGGTTCTCGTGCGCTGCCTTGCCGTTCATCAGGTAGGTGTAGGTCGCGCCGGTGATGTCGGCGATGTCGGTCGGGTCCATCCGCATGCGGTCCCACATCAACCGTTTGCCGATCACCTCGCCCAGCGACTTGCCCGTGGCCTTCATCTGATCGTCGAGATTCGCCAGCGTCGGCCGCTGAAAGTTGTAGTAGCCCTCCATCGTCTTGAGCTTCCATAGCACGCGATGGGGATTCTCGAACGTCCAGTCGGACAGCACGACCGAGTACTCCGCGTCATACTCCACCGGGTCGGTGTCGGCCGGTTCGACGATAAGCTGGCCGTAGAGGCCCAGTTGTTCTTGCAGGCCGGTGTGACTGTGATACCAGTAGGTGCCGTTCTGGCGAACGGGATAGCGGTAGGTGAAGGTTTCGCCGGGGCCG
>Ga0335398_10010946_pt1 | contig 10256 bp, 10 predicted proteins | sample BON03_FD_205742 | JGI IMG/M metagenome (GOLD analysis project Ga0335398, IMG submission 205742) | Freshwater microbial communities from Lake Bonney liftoff mats and glacier meltwater in Antarctica - BON-03 (spades assembly) (version 2) | ecosystem: Environmental > Aquatic > Freshwater > Ice >... | reverse complement strand
GCTCGCCGCTGCGTCGCGGCCTTTGGCCGTCCCGCTGCGTGCATAGCGTCGCGCCTGGTTCAGCTCAAAGCTGCACGGCGGCCCACAGCCGCATCGCGTCTCTCCACCTCGGAGCGTCGCGCCTTGCGCACCTCGCCGCATCGTCGCGGGAGTTGGCCGTCCCGCTACGTGCAGAGCGTTGCGCCTAGTTCAGCTCAAAGCTGCACGTCGACCCACAGCCGCCTCGCGTCACTCCACCTCGGAGCGTCGCGCCTTGCGCAGCTCGCCGCTGCGTCGCGGCCTTCGGCCGTCCCGCTACGTGCATAGCGTCGCGCATGGTTCAGCTCAAAGCTGCACGGCGGCCCACAGCCGCATCGCGTCTCTCCACCTCGGAGCGTCGCGTTGCGCAGCTCGTCGCTGCGTCGCGGTCCTTGGCCGTCCCGCTGCGTGCAGAGCGTCGCGCCTGGTTCAGCTCAAAGCTGCACAGCGGCCCACATCCACCTAGCGTCACTCCACCTCGGAGCGTCGCGTGCTGCGCAGCTCGCCGCTGCGTCGCGGCCCTTGGCCGTCCCGCTGCGTGAAGAGCGTCGCGCCTGGTTCAGCTCAAAGCTGCTCGTCGGCCCACAGCCGCCTCGCGTCACTCCACCTCGGAGCGTCGCGTGTTGCGCAGCTCGCCGCTGCGTCGCGGCCCTTGGCCGTCCCGCTACGTGAAGAGCGTCGCGACTAGTCCAGCTCAAAGCTGCACGGCGGCCCACAGCCGCCTCGCGTCACTCAACCTCGGAGCGTCGCGCCTTGCGCAGCTCGCCACTGCGTCGCGGGATTTGGCAGTCCCGCTACGTGCTACGTGCAGAGCGTCGCGCCTAATTCAGCTCAAAGCTGCACGTCGGCCCACAGCCGCCTCGCGTCACTCCACCTCGGAGCGTCGCGTGTTGCGCAGCTCGCCGCTGCGCCGCGGCCCTTGGCCGTCCCGCTGCGTGCATAGCGTCGCGTCTGGTTCAGCTCAAAGCTGCACAGCGGCCCACAGCCGCCTCGCGTCACTCCACCTCGGAGCGTCGCGCTTTGCGCAGCTCGCCGCTGCGTCGCGGCACTTGGCCGTCCCGCTGCGTGCACAGTGTCGCGCCTGGTTCAGCTTGAAGCTGCACGGCGGCCCACCGCCGCCTCCACCTCGGAGCGTGGCGCCTTGCGCAGCTCGCCGCTGCGTCGCGGGACTTGGCCGTCCCGCTCCGTGCATAGCATCGCGCCTGGTCCAGCTCAAAGCTGTACGACGGCCCACAGCCGCCTCGCGTCACTCCACCTCGGAGAGTCGCGCCTTGCGCAGCTCGCCGCTGCGTCGCGGGACTGGGCCGTCCCGCTACGTGCAGAGCGTCGCAACAAGTCCAGCTCAGAGCTGCACAGCGGCCCACAGCCGCCTCGCGACACTCCACCTCGGAGCGTCGCGCCTTGCGCAGCTCGCCGCTGCGTCGCGGCACTTGGCTGTCCCGCTCCGTGCACAGTGTCGCGCCTAGTTCAGCTTAAAGCTGCACGGCGGCCCACCGCCGCCTCGCAACTCTCCACCTCGGAGCGTGGAGCCTTGCGCAGCTCGCCGCTGCGTCGCGGGACTTGGCCGTCCCGCTGCGTGCATAGCGTCGCGCTGAGTTCAGCTCAAAGCTGCACGGCGCCCCACAGCCGCCTCGCGACACTGCACCTCGGAGCGTCGCGCCTTGCGCAGCTCACCGCTGCGTCGCGGCACTTGGCTGTCCCGCTCCGTGCACAGTGCCGCGCCTAGTTCAGCTTAAAGCTGCACGGCGGCCCACCGCCGCCTCGCGTCACTCCACCTCGGAGCGTGGCGCCTTGCGCAGCTCGCCGCTGCGTCGCGGGACTTGGCCGTCCCGCTGCGTGCATAGCGTAGCGCCTGGTTCAGCCCAAAGCTGCGCGGCGGCCCACAGCCGCCTCGCATCACTCCACCTCGGAGAGTCGCGTCTTGCGCAGCTTACCGCTGCGTCGCGGCCCTTGGCATCCCGCAGCGTGCAGCGCGTCGCGCCTAGTTTAGCTCGAAGCTGCACGGTCGCCCACAGCCGCCTCACGTCACTCCACCTCGGAGCGTCGCGTGTTGCGCAGCTCGTCGCTGCGGCGCGGCCCTTGGCCGTCCCACTGCGTGCACGGCGGCCCACAGCCGCCTCGCGTCCCTCCACCTCGGAGCGTCGCGTGTTGCGCAGCTCGCCACTGCGTCGCGGCCCTTGGCCGTCCCGCTGCGTGCATAGCGTCGCGCTGACTTCAGCTCAAAGCTGCACGGCGGCCCACAGCCACCTCGCGTCACTCCACCTCGGAGTGTCGCGTGCTGCGCGGCTCACCGCTGCGTCGCGGCCATTGGCCGTCCTGCTGCGTGAATAACGTCCTCGAACGCCTGTGAAAGATCCGATTCGACGTCTTCCATTGCGCCACCCGCCGCGTCACGCGCATCAAAGTACGCGGCCACGGCGTCAGCATCCGCCGCGTCGCTGACAATGGTAACCATCGTAACCCTGCCCCTGCCGCTGCGCGCCACCGACTCAATGACCATGTACAACCCGCCGTCATCTGAAATGACTCCACCGACTTGGTAGTGAAGATCGTACGCTGGTTCCCCTCGGCGAGCGCCTCGAGGCCGGTCGACGACGGTGAGAGAGACTCCATGGTCGACGATGTCGACGAGAAAGATCGCAGCTAGATGGCGGCAGCTCAAAGAACAGATGGCGGCAGCTCAAAGAACAGCGCGAGCGACGCGCAACTTACTTCTACCGTTAAAGCGATCTAGCTTCTACGGTTAAAGTAAGGACCGCCTCACCGTTAGTGATACCAAAGGGCTAGTGTACCGAAGGAAGGAACGAGAGGAGAGAGGACTCGCCCTCCTGTTCGCTCGAGCCTCCGTACGTGACCCCCCCGTCAGCAGAGCGACTGAAGCAAGGGTGTTGTTCAGCCAGTAGACAGGCGAGTAGAGAGTCGAGTAGAGAGTCGAGCAGAGAGTCAAGTTCAAGTAGAGAGGCGAATAGAGAAGAGAGTAGAGAGGCGAGAAGAGAGGCGAGTTGAGAGGCGAGTAGAGAGGCGAGACGAGAGGCGAGTAGAGAGTCGAGTAGAGAGGCGAGTTGAGAGTCGAGCAGAGAGTCGGGTTGAGAGTTGAGTAGAGAAGAGTAGCGAAGCGAGTAGTACTGAGTAGAGGCGAATAGAGAGGCGAGTAGAGAGAGAGAGTCGAATAGAGAGTCGCGTAGAGTGTCGAGTAGAAAGTCGAGTAGAGAAGCGAGTAGAGAGTCGAGTAGAGAGTCGAGTAGAGAGTCGAGTAGCGAGTCGAGTAGAGAGTCGAGTAGAGAGTCGAGTAGAGAGTCGAGTACCGGGGAGGCGAGTAGAGAGTCGAGCAGAGAGTCGAGCAGAGAGTCGAGTTGAATCGAGCAGAGAGGCAAGCAGAAAGTGAGTCAAGTCGAGCAGAAGTAGAGTAGAGAGGCGAGTAGAGAGGCGAATAGAGAGGCGAGTAGAGAGATGCGCAGAGAGGCGAGTAGCGAGTCAAGTAGATAGGCGAGTGGAGAGGCGAGTAGAGAGGCGAGCAAAAAGAGCAGCGAGCAGAGAGTCTAGTAGAGAGTCGAGTAGAGAGTCGAGTAGAGAGTCGAGTAGAGAGTCGAGTAGAGAGGCGAGTAGAGAGACGAGTCGAGAGGCAAGTAGAGAGTCGAGTAGGGAGGCGAGCAGAGAGGCGAGCAGAGAGGCGAGTAGAGAGTCGAGCAGAGAGTCGAGTAGAGAGGCGAGTAGAGAGGCGAGTAGAGAGGCGAGCAAAGAGGCGAGTAGAGAGGCGAGTAGAGAGGCGAGTAGAGAGGCGAGTAGAGAGGCGAGCAGAGAGTCTATTAGAAAGGCGAGTAGAGAGTCACGTAGAGAGGCGAGTAGAGAGGCGACTAGAGAGGCGAACAGAGAGACGAGCAGAGAGTCTAGTAGAAAGGCGAGTAGAGAGGCGAGTAGAGAGGTGAGTAGATAGGCGAGTCGAGAGTCGAGTAGAGAGTCGAGTAGAGAGTCGAGTAGACAGGCGAGTAGAGAGGCGAGTAGAGTCGAGTAGAGAGGCGAGTAGAGTGGCGAGCAGAGAGGCGAGTAGAGAGGCGAGTAGGGAGTCGAGTAGAGAGGCGAGTAGAGAAGCGAGTAGAGAGTCGAGTAGAGAGGCGAGTAGCGAGGCGAGTAGAGAGGTGCGTAAAGAAGCGAGTAAAGAGTCGAGTAGAGAGGCGAGCAGAGAGGCGAGTAGAGAGACGAGTCGAGAGGCGAGTAGAGAGTCGAGTAGGGAGGCGAGCAGAGAGGCGAGCAGAGAGGCGAGTGGAGAGTCGAGCAGAGAGTCGAGTAGAGAGGCGAGAAGAGAGGGGCGAGTAGAGAGGCGAGCAAAAAGGCGAGTAAAGACGGTAGTAGAGAGGGTAGTAGAGAGGCGAGTAGAGAGGCGAGCTTAGGGAGTCGAGTAGAGAGTCGAGTAAGAGAGGCGAGTAGAGAGGCGAGTAAAGAGGCGAGTAGAGAGGCGAGTAAAGAGGCGAGTAGAGAGGCGAGTAGAGAGGCGAGTAGAGAGACGAGTAGAGAGGCGAGTAGAGAGGCGAGTAGAGAGGCGAGTAGAGAGGCGAGTAGAGAGGCGAGTAGAGAGGTGAGTAAAAAGACGAGTAAAGAGTCGAGTAGAGAGGCGAGCAGAGAGGCGAGTAGAGAGACGAGTCGAGAGGCGAGTATAGAGTCGAGTTGGGAGGCGAGCAGAGAGGCGAGCAGAGACTTGAGTAGTGAGTCAAGCAGAGAGTCGAGTAGAGAGGCGAGAAGAGAGGCGAGTGGAGAGGCGAGCATAGAATCGAGTAGATAGTCTAGTAGAGAGTCGAGTAGAGAGGCGAGTAGAGAGTCGAGTAGAGAGTCGAGCAGAGAGTCAAGTAGAGAGTCGAGTAGAGAGTCGAGTAGAGCGGCAAGTAGAAAGGCGAGTCGAGGGGCGAGTAGAGAGGCGAGGTTAACTCCAGTGCGGTCTCTGCTCTCTTTGTGTAGAGCGCGCCGCCGGCTTATAAAGCCGACGTGCGGCGCAACAAAGCCGGAGACCTCTGCTCTACTTGTGTAAAGCGCGCCGCCGGCTATGGAGCCGACAAGCCGAGACATGACGGGAGATGGGGCTGTGCACGAGACACGCCACCGCCTCTGCTCTACGCGTGTAAAGTGCGCCACCGACACTCAAGCTGACGCGGCGTAATCGAAATGGCTGCGTATCAAAACTAGAGGCTGGGCTGCGCGCTGCGCACGTGGCTCGCAGTCTGGACGCGATGTGGCCCCAGCTATGAGCTCCCCGCGTATCGTCTTATAGAGCGCGGCGCCGGCAGCACCGACGCACTCACACTAGATCCCACACCGGTAGGGGTGGTGAAGAGGTGGTGTAGCGTTAATGTTGGTACATGTATTAATATTAGTCTTAGCTCTGACGATAATGATCAGCTCGTTTACGTTACATATATGCTCTATTATAATACTATTATAATATTTTTATGTATAATATTATATGTATAATCGTAATACGTGTGCGTACTTGATATTGATATGCAAGATGAAACTTAAAAGGAAAACATCTCTTTTCCACACACACACATCTCAGTCTCACAGCTCTATAAATATGGTGTGTTTGGAACACATCACCGAGAGATATGTGTAGTGCCTGCTATGATCCATCACTCCAACCATTAGAAGCGCGCGCCACGAGCCAGCTCCACGCCCGCGCCGCCAACCGGCCGCCACAGACCATAGCACTTAAACCGCAGCACTAGCATCGCCGCCTCTCTCCCTCTCCTCGTCCGGCCCTCTTCCATCGTCTCTCGATGCATTTTCCGGGACTGGCTGGCTCTGTCCCACCCGCCACTCTCACACGCGGCCCAGCGCCTCAACGAGGTCCTCCAGGGAGACGCGCCCGTCCCGGTTCACGTCGCAGCAGCGGAACAGCGCGTGGCCAAAGGCACCGTCATTCGGGTTAGCATCCACTCGGTCACGCAGGTCCTCTGGGAGCAGCAGCTCGATCAAGATCGCCTCCTTGAAAGCGACGAGGCCGACCGTCGACCAGACGCCGTCCGCACCCGGCGCCGCGCCGAGTGCGCGAAGCCCGAACTGCGCGGCGCTCTGCAGCTGCTCGGCCGATGCCTTGCTCCGCTGCTGGTCCACTACCTTGCGCAAGAGCCCGCGCCGCGCCGGGCCCCGCTTGCCGAGTGGCGGCTTGGCCTCGGCGGGCTCGTGCATGGTCCGGGTCGGCAGCTTGTCATCTACCTCGTGCGCCGCGCACCTGTAGCCCACGGGCGCCTGCTCCTCCAGCGCGAGAGACGTCCAGTGCTGGCGCACCGTGGCGAGCCACTGGCGGCTCGCTAGCCCGAACGGCTCACGCGGCCAGCGGTGCGTCCACCGGAGTTTGCCCGAGTCCGGGTCGGCGGCCGTGGCTCGGCGCAACAGCAGCTTAATAAAGCGCACGTACTCGCTCAGCTTGACCGAGTTGGTCCACAGGTCGGCCAGCTCGAACACCGACTCAAAGAACATGTCGAACGAGAGCCAGGGCTTGCCCTTGCAGTCCGTCTGCCAGTCCTCCATCGCCGTCTCCCACGCGCTCGACTCGTCGAACTCGGCCTCGTCTTCGAACTCCTCCATCAGGAAGTGGCTGGCCGAGAGGTGGTAGTCGAGGTACTCCGCCTCGGCCATCTTGTTGCCCTCGGTCTTGGCCACGTCCCACAGCCGGCTCACCTGCGCGCGGATCTCTGGCTTGAACCGCAGCCAGCGCCGCTTCGCCTTGAGCTCGGCCGTCTCGAACATCCCCTGCTGCGTGCTCGGGTCGGGCGGATCCGCCTCCGGCTGGTGGCGCGGAACGGTGGTGGGCGGCGGCGAGACGAGGTTGAGCAGCCGCAGGCCGGGAAAGCGGTCCTCGAAGAGCGACGGCTTCCGCTGGGTGTCCACGCTGCTCTGCCTGCGCAAGCGGGCCAAGGGCTTGGCCGCCACAACCGTGTCGGTCCGCACGAGGAGCTCGAGGCCAAAGCTGCTGAGCCCGCCCAGGGTGGCGAGGCCGGCCTCCCCAGCCGCGTTGCTACCGAACTGGCGCCGAGCCTGCCGCCGCCCACTCGCACCACCCTCATCCTCGTCGGACAACGCGGAGTCCCCGGCGTAGGCGTGGACAGCGTTGTCCTGTGTGGCGTCGTCGGAGCCCGAGCCGACATGCGTGCCGCCCCGCCCATAGTTTGGCACCATTATACTCGCCCGGCCGCGTGAGCGTCGAACTCGGCCGGGGTCAAAGGCGACCGAAGCCAGCCTGGAGCGTCGGCGCCTTGATGTTGCCAGAGCGGGAAGCTGGTCGCCCTGGGCGGGACGCTCCTCGATCGTCTCTGTGGCGCTCTGCAGCGAAGGGCGGTGCGGGGCGAACCGCTGCATCGCCATGCCAATAGACGACCGCCGGCCGGTTCGACCGCTCGTCGGTGTGCGCTGCTCCTCGGTGTTGTAGGTGTCGTCGATCTGGCGGATGAAGGTTGGCCGCCGCGGGATGATCGAGCGACGAGGCGCCGCCGCCAAGGGAGGCAGGCTCGCCGGCGCGCGCTGCTCCTCGGCACCGGGACTTCCCCCGCTGCTGGTGTATGTGTCGTCGAGCTGGCGTAGAAATGTTGGCCGCCGCAGAATCGAGCGCCCCATGGATGGGAACGGTTTGCGGCTTGAAGAGAACGGTTTGTGGCTTGAAGAGGCCGTTCAGGATCGACCTCTCAGACAACTTTGTGTAGGGCTAGAAATAGAACAGCCGTACAGAGATCTCTGTAGTACTTAAATATAATGGGTTAGGGTTAGGGTTAGGGTTAGGGTTAGGGTTAGGGTTAGGGTTAGGGTTAGGGTTAGGGGAGCCTAAGTCGGTGTCGCTTCTTCTATTAACCATTTATATTAATATAATGCTCTACGAGTAGTATACGTTGAAGGGATGGAGCGCAGTTATAGTTACAGTATGAAACCATTACGGATCATACTCCGCTTGGCAACTGGCAACCCGCCCGCCTGACCCTTGCAGTAAGCTCTAAATAGGTACATCATTCACAGCACAGCATTCATAAATCGTTCGATCGCCTTATTGTGCTCGGTGTGAACGCGGCCAAGCCTTCGCTGGCAGAGCTCGCGGGTCAGCGGCGCGAATGCTGCGCGGTGCAGCAGCAGCACGCGTGCTGCTGCTAACACCAGTACTACAGCTCTACGCGCGTGACCGTTACGGGGCGGCATGCAGCGTGGCCGTCTGCACCGACATTGGGGCTGCCGCGATGGCGCAGATGTTTGCTGTGCTGCTGACCGATGCGCGGGGACCTGCGGTGCTGGCCTTGTCGCAGCTTACCCGCCGGGAGGTCTCCGCGTTCTGCGCCAATGGCCGCGATGCATTTGGTGGCGAGATGGCCAGCGGCTTGGGCGAGCTGCCCGAGGGGGCGCCGATGCCGGGGTTGACAATCTTCGGTGGCGGCGTAGGCGACGCTGCAATGCTCGACGCCAACGACCTGCGCTGGGTGGAGCAGCAGCAGCGCGAGTGGGTGGACCGGGCGCTTTCACCCGGGCCGCTGCGGCTGTGTCCGTACACCGCAAGCAGCTCGATGGCCGGCGCCGGCCTCGAAGCGCAGGGGGTGCAGCCCGCGCCGATCGCCTACCATACTTCGGCTGCGCGGACTGCTCCCGCCCTCCTGGGCGACTTCTGGCGCGCGACTCACGCCATGGTCGAGGGCGGTGAGGCGGCGACGAGCAGCATCATCCTCTCGGCACCCGCGTGGGATGGGCGCTGGCTCGAGTGGAGAGACGAGGTAGGTCAACAAACTCTGTAGTTGAGCCGAACCAGACCCATGGTGTGACCCACAACATGTGTGATCTCTGCGTTCCCAGAAGAGGTCTACACGCGTCTCACTCAGTGTTCGTCTAAAACGGGAGTCGGAGCTATTTGTGTGTGTGTGTAGTTTACCTCTCGACCCCCCCCAGGTGTTCCCGCTGCTCGAACAAGGCGTGCTTGCCGCTGGGCTAGGGCGCACCATCGGCATCGTCAGCTTCCACCCGGCGTACGAGGTCCCACCACCCGCGATACTCGCCAAGCGCCGCTTTGGCCACATGCACAGTCTGGCCACGCTGCGCCGCTGGCTCGCTGAACACGATCCACAGCTCGAGGTGCGGCTGCCGGAGAGCACCCTGGCGTCGGCCGCGGCCGAGATGCGGAGGACGCCCAACGCGGTCATCAACGTGCTCTGGTCGCGCCAGCTGGAAGTGGCCGAGACCAAGCGGCGCTCGTCCGTTCTTTACTCCAACAACATCGCGCGCATTCTCGCAGCGAGAGGGGAGGAGGCCGGGTAGCGGCGTGCGCGCACGCGGCGGCGTGCACGCGGCGTATGCTATGGTATATAGTATTATATTAGTGTGAGAATCTGTCTGAGAAGAGTATGTGGTGTTTGGCCACATAATATCATTATTGAGGTTGGTTCGGGGGATTGCCCGAGCAGAGTGCACGCCGCGGCGCGCATAGGACACTGCAGGTTGCAGGTGCCGCGCGCCGCTCCCGCGGAGGCGAAGGAAGGGCGATAGCGATAGCGCAAGGAGAGCCTTTTTTTTTTCTTTTTTGGGGGAGGGGAATAATATCTGTTCTCGCAACACACTACAAAAGTAAAAGCTGAGCACAGAGCTTTTTTTAGAATTATCGCGCACTCGAATAAAAGGCAAACACGGATAAACAGCCCGGGAGGAACAGGAACCATTCAGAAACACTCACAGTCAGGAGCGCGCGCGGGCGTGCACACGCACGGAAAACACACAAGTTCACAAGCAAACTACACACAGTCAAGACAATACGCGCGGGGTTGCCCGCGCCGAGAAACAGGGTCTGCGGCCTACTCCTACTGGCAGCGTGTGCGATGGGGGTAACCTACAGCGTCGCGGAAATGCGGATCGCGGGCAATCGCAGCGGCGCTGACAGCTTCGGAAATCCGCCGCAAAAAAAATTGAACTAAGCGAGTGCGAGAGCGAGCGCGAGAACGCGAGCGCTGAAGAGAGCGAGAGCGCTGGAGAGAGCGAGAACGGGAAGCGGAATCGAGAGCGACGAGAGCCTGAGGACAGGCGCAGGAGGGGGTCAGGCGCGGGTCCACTCGGTCGGCGAGGCGGCTACATCAATGGATAGATAGATAGATAGATAGATATACATAGATACATATGTATCTCTCTCTCACTCTCTATCCATCTATCTATATCTATATCTATATATGTATATGTATATATATGTATATATATATATATATATATATATTATATATATATACATATATATA
>Ga0335398_10010942_pt1 | contig 10258 bp, 7 predicted proteins | sample BON03_FD_205742 | JGI IMG/M metagenome (GOLD analysis project Ga0335398, IMG submission 205742) | Freshwater microbial communities from Lake Bonney liftoff mats and glacier meltwater in Antarctica - BON-03 (spades assembly) (version 2) | ecosystem: Environmental > Aquatic > Freshwater > Ice >... | reverse complement strand
CACTCGATTCCAAAATGACTTTGCTGACTCTATTTTAGTTCTAGAATTTCTTTTTATTTAAGTGTTTTCTAAAATTGAATCACTCGATTCCAAAATGACTTTGCTGACTCTATTTTAGTTCTAGAATTTCTTTTTATTTAAGTGTTTTCTAAAATTGAATCACTCGATTCCAAAATGACTTTGCCTTGGTTGGTGAAAAACAAAATCCGAGGGTCTGTGACATCGTCTTGGAAAACCCATCCGTGATTGTCCGACATCGAATCTTTAATGCCGTTGCACCACCAACCACACTTATGAAGGGATTGAGTGAGAAATTCTACGAATAATTTCATATCATTCTTCATGACTTGCACTTCTCGTACTTGCAGATCATGTTTTTCTGATAGTGTAGAAAGTGATTCTATCTGACGTCGCATCTCCACTGCTTCGTCATTTAGCGCAGATATTCTCGCATCAATATCTCTATTCAATGGTTCATCGCTTACTACAAAACACTCCTGTACTAGTAGCGCAACAACAATGCAACACACTACTAGAAAGTAGTTCTTCCAACAAATATGTCCTGTCTCAGCAGTAGCATTTGGTTTCACATCGAGAATGACGTTGTCAAGGTCCTCGCACAACGAGGCAAAGGAAGATGGAGCTCTCACAGGTGCAATTGTACCCAGACGACAAATAATGTTAGTACCATTAGTAGTTTCATGATTTGACATTACTGGAATAATGAAAATATTGGCAACTTCCGACAACTCGTGAATGCGATTGAACACATCCTCATTCAAACTCTCCCCAATCTCTATCACCACGAGTACATGCTCAACATCACTTTCATATTGATCAACAAACTGTTTTCCCATGAAATTCTCGCCACGACTCCGCATCGAGTCAGACTCGGACCACTCAAGTCCTTTCAATCTTAGATTCACCAGATTCTTCACTTCAGTACTGCAATCTAACATAATCAGCATCAAGCCGTTTTTCATGAAACCAATTTCTTGAATGGATTGAGTAGAATCCTCAATAGGCACTTCTGCAGATTCGTTTTCTCCAAGTTCGAACTCTGCAAGCCTTGAATTTGCTTCCTGAAGGAGATCAACCATCGTACCACTAGGAGTACTTGCAGAATCGTCATTTTGAATCTTGTCTTTAATCTTCTCTTCATCCACACCTACCCAGTCTGACTCTTCCATCTTGAATGCAGATCTACTTCCTAATAAACAAATGCAACGGTTGTTCCTTTTTGTACAACGATCCACTTCATCGTTATTTTGCGGTAGTTTCTATCAGGAAATTGAGGAAAAGTCTTGTCGATTCGTAGCCCCCCACCACAATCGAAATCACAAAAATCGAAATGATGAGGAGGTTTTCAAGATCCTTCTCCACTATTTCGCAAGAACAAGTTACAAAGATGGTTTCAAGCAACTGGAAAGTTGTAAGTTTGCGTATCTAGTTGATTGTATTGGCATTTATCAATCCGGTTCCAAGGAAACTGGTGGCAAAGCGATAAGACGGGAATTCAAATTTACTGACTTTAACGAAGCTTTTGGATTCATGACTCGATGCGCTATTCATGCAGATAAGATGGAGCATCATCCCGAATGGTCCAACGTTTACAATACGGTCGAGGTGAGTTGATCTTGTTTTCGAAACTTCATGTTCATGAATTGCAGGTTCGTTTAACCACTCACGATGCTGGTGGCCTGACATCTAGAGTAGGTATACTGTCATTTGAATATATACATATATAATTTTCTTGTGCTTTAGGATGTTGCGCTAGCTGACTTTATGGACAAAGCAGCTCCCTCGAAATAGCTATTTAACTTTTACACCATACTGTTTTTGAATGTATAAGTTTTTTTATCCAAATGGTATACAATTTTGCTGAAGTAATTTTGCTGAAGTTTTGGAAAAAGAACTCCCGGAAAAAGTGAATGGAGTGTCAAGCATTTTGATATTCATTTATTACGTCGGAACAGTCAATATAAATTTCGAACTTTACTCAAGCGGATGGCAGTAGAACACCCTATACTTCATGATGCTGTACTTGCTTGCTTTATTGACAAAGTAGAAATTTATAATTAATTTTCAATTACAGGCTAAATCCTCTCGTTGTAAACCAAGAGGATTGCGAGCGTTCTTTCAAGAGCTCCATGTCACTTTTTAAATGCTGATTCTCTTCTTGCAAAAATTGAATTTCTCCCAAGAGCTCCTGGTGCGTTTTTTCAATCTTGGCAGTAATGGAATCAATATTCTCTTTCATCAACCGATGTTTCTCATCCTGGCGCGCCTTCTTTTTCATTGATTCCTTCTCTGATTTTCTATTATTACGAATGACTTCTGCAATAACAGTTGCTGCTGCTACAGAGTATACGAAAAACTCACAAACAAATTCAGCACCTTGGGATAAAGCCTGTTCTTCAGGCAATGGTTTTATTTCCTTGATTTTGTGCCCCAGCAACGACACATTCAATCGAACGGACCTATTTGCATCTGTCAAAATGAATGCTTCTATTAAATCCAATCAACTTACAAAACATGGAAACTATTTCCAGCAAAGAGACACAGAGAGCGTAAACCAGGATGAGTTTTGGACTACAGAAAATTTAGCAACTACCTCAAAAGTGATCCCTCTAACTAGTATTTAAATACTTACTGATTCTTTCATTTGTTTTGAAATCGGTTTGCTGAGGGATTTGACAGCCAGCATTCCTAATTTAAAAACGGGCAATGCAGCCATGGTGGCTTGACACGACAAAGGTTTTTTTAAAAACACAAAAAGGAGAAAAAAACTATTCAGAGGCTTTGCTAGTACTGCGCAGGTGTGACATTCCTATCCATTAACAAGTCAGTGTTTGGTAGTGTATGTCGTTTGGTACCGCAAGAGGTTTCGCTGCAGTTCCGCCTGAAAAAGGTTCCTTCCCGCTTGACCATCACTCCGAGTGCAAGTCGTACATGCAAATATTCCTCGACTGTCTAAAGGAAAACAAGAACCAACACCATCTCTGTAAGGAATTTTCGAAGACCTATCTGGAGTGTCGTATGGAAAGGTGAGTTCAATTATGTTCCATAACAAATGTATGTTAACACCATCCAAGAGGCCTTATGCTAAAAGAAGATCTTGGCGAACTTGGATTTAAACACGAAGTTATTGTGGATTTTGCGGCGGTTGACAAGTCCAAAGAAAGCAACAAAGAGAAGAAAGGATTTTACGGAGGGCTTAGCGTGAAACCAATTAACAAATGAACACTCCTGATTTTCCTGCAATTGAAAGGGCACGAATTATTTTCAATAAGCGTCTTGAGTCGCAGCAATTGCAGTTATCAAAAGCGATTGAGAAGGAATTTTCCAATGCAGTAGAAGAAACAAATAGAAAAAATAGAAAAACAAAATCAAATAAAGAAGAAATAAAGACAAAAACAGTTGAAGCCAAGTTGACGTCATTGAAGGCCCGTTTGACCAAACGACACCCTCCAGAAAAAGGACAAGTTGAAATAATGAAAGTTGTCGGACAAGCTGTGGAGAGGCAAGTATTGAATCATTTCAAACAAGACAAATCAGTATGGAATCATTTAAAACAAGACAAATCGGAAAAGCAAGTATCCAACCAGTTCAAACAAGACAAAACGGAAAAGCAAATAACCATCCAGTTCGAACAAGATAAATCGAAGATACATTTCAATAATAATTGGTACACCGTAGATGAGAATTCGTCTGTCGATGTTCGTCTTCGCGTGAGTTTACTAATTTCCACAGATCAGGGTAGAACAGTGCTGACTGAAAGAATCACACAAATGAATAAATTATTATCCATCTAAATAAAAGATTGGTGGCTTCTATCCACTACTTGTAGCAGTATTTCAAAAATTAGAAAAAGTGAACCAGGTATTGGATTTCAAATTTTCAGATAATTCAGATAACCTTTCAAAAAAAAGGTGTAACCACCATCAATAGAGTATATCATAGGTACATCGGTAGTCCAAAATCAGGATTGAAAAAATGAAGGAATCCACCGATTATTCTAAGCGATCCTAGTAGAAACCCTATTGATCAAGTTGATCAACAAAGACGTGAGTATTGTAAAGCGACGATACTAGATCTCTTGATTTGAAATCGATCGTCATTATTACTATCCGATATAGAAGCTAGTGCTGGAACCCACACATCATGAGCGAAGATAGCTTGGTGCGTAAACGAACATCTTCCCCCATTGACACATCTTCTTTCCGTGTAAATACACCAGAAGCGTCTAAGCGGTCAATTGTGGCTACCAGCACAGAGTGGCACAACAGAGATGGATCAGGTGCTTTCAAACAGAAGGCGACGAGTGCCATTGCTCTCGACTTGAGTGAATCGAAACAGCAAAAGGATGAACCTCCTACTAGTCCGGGGTCAAGGGTGAAAGGTCCTTGGACTTCTGACGAAGATACTCTTTTGAGTAAACTGGTCATGGAATATGGACCTAAGAAATGGTCCGTGATCGCTTCTCATGTCCCTGGAAGAATTGGGAAGCAATGCAGGGAACGGTGGTTGAATCATTTGGATTCCACAGTGAAGAAAGATCCATGGTCTGAAGAGGAAGATATGACTTTGATTCATGCTCAAGAAAGGATTGGAAATAGATGGTGTGAGATTTCGAAAATGTTGCCTGGACGTCCCGAGAACGCAGTTAAGAATCGATGGAACTCGTTGATGAACCGTCGATTTACCAGTAAATCGCCTTACATGGATGATAATCTCAATGCTGCAGTGTCTGCGAAGGTTGCTAATGCATTCAGAAATAACACCGCTCAATATAGTAACAATGTATTCGTTCCTGCTAACTCGGCCGAAGCTAGAAGCCCAGGAACTAGTAAGAAGAAAACTCAGAAAGGGAAATCCGGAACACGAGCTTCTACAGCAGCAGCCAAGGCCAAAAAAAGCCCCATTAATAACGTTGCTCCTGATTATTCGTTTTATGATTGGACGCCTGAAGCGGGCGCATACCCGTATCCACCGTACACTAGCAAAGGACCTACTAAAATTAAGACCAAATCGCCTCCACCTCCACTTGTGATTAACAACAACGCGGACTTTAATATTGGATCGTATTTTGATGCTCATGGAACTCCTAAAGGTGCTTCGTCACTTTTCGGAGGTACTTCTCCAACTATGAATGGAGAGTATTTCAGTGACCTTGACCTTTTAGGAGGCAAAACTCCGACTGCTAGATCTCCATTGACATCCAGCTTAGTAGGATTATCCATAGATGACGATTTGGGAGATCTTATGCATATTCCTCTTGCTGCAACACCAAAACAATTTAATCGCAATATTGGATCCAAACCTAAACTGCACATAAACGCCAGTGCTGACTTTGGAATAGGATTTGATCAAATTCCATTTTCGATTCTTTCCAACTCCGGGTTTGATTTTGATGCGGTCAATACTCCTAAGTTGCAAGTGTGCCATAGTCCTGTTGCTCAAGATATGTTGCATCTTAATTCCATGCATCGGGAAGGCAAAATCACCGCTGGCGAAAAAAGCAAACTGAAAGACGAAATTTTGAAAATGAAAGAAGAAGTCTAATCAATTTATATTATTTTCAAATGTCTCTCGTGTTAGGATTGTTTCAATGACCCCACCAACGAAATTCAAGAGCATCAATATGAGTCTTTCAGAGATATTGCAGTAGCAACTGTTCCAATGATTCCTCCAATAGTGCCAAATCCAATCAAAAAATAAGCCAGCAACCTTTGCTTGAAGACTTTATTCATAGCTCCCGCTTCTGACCCATCAGTGATGGACCGAGGAGACAAATGACGAGTGCATTCAAGGTAAAACATCCCCGGTAGAATAAAGCAAACCCAGGCACACAGAGTACTACCTAATAATCCAAATAATGCAGAGATGTTAGGGATAAGCAGAGCTAACGCAAAAGATATTGTCAAGATAACAAACGCCTCCAAAGCCCGAATCAGAATTTTCAGCCGTTCCGCGCGCCATTCGTGAAGTGGATTATGCATTTGTTCTTCGGTGATAGAATGAAGTGCAACATATGAAGATTCCTCTACCGGATCCTCAATCGTATTTTCATCGTCCTCTTCGTGAAATAACCATGAATGTAATGCTGTACGTGTTGGGTATTGAATCAAAGGCAAGGCAAGTGTACAGGTAAACGACTCTGCAATTCTAGCAACAGCAATAATAGTATCATCACTATCGAAACCTCCTGTGAATGATAGAATATTACCGGGCACCTTTGAGCAAGAAAACCTTAGGTACCCAAAAATACCACACAGAGAGTATAATAACGCTGCGCCATTAATAGCATGCGTAAACACCCCGCGCATCTTCGTTGGAGACCTCTGGCGAAGCTGATCGTAAACTGGAAGAACATTTAAATGACACACAAATGAAAAGCAAAATACCGGCAGTGCCTCGAACACATTTAGTATGCTATCACCAACAAGCTTCACTTCGCAGTACGGCTTGGATTCTTCTGCCCGAAAGATTACAGCGAAGGTCAAAAAAACAGCAAACAAGAAAGCAATCATGCTTGTGTGACGCAGGCTTGAGATGTTCTCCATGCAACACATGGGGAATATGATGCAATAAACCACTGCCGCAGTTACAAAAGATTCAACTCGTTCAGATGTATTTTGACCGGTTTCATCACAAAATGGACCTCCTACAAGTTGGCACAGTGACCGTGGCAACAATTGTTTCACAACAACCATATAACCTGCTGCAGCTCCGATGTTAAGCAATATTATTGACCATTTCACAAAGGATGAGGTCTTATAACCAAATATATGTTGAGCCAAGTCCCCGTAACTTCCTTTCCCGGTGCGAAGATAGCTCGACAATATCAAATTGCAACTCATTGAAGAAAGCATGCCTACAAATGCCAACATAAAAAAACCAAGAACGATTCCACATTTGCTAAATGCCAACGGGATCGCTAGAATTCCTGCCCCAAGAATCGTACTGGTCAAGTTATACACGCTAACCAATGAGCTTGTGAATCCTTCTCCGCCATGATCCACTAATCCATTTTCTACTGAAGAAACTCTGTTTACCCCATCTAACCGATTGCGTCCATTACTCAACTGCCGAGGGGTCGAAAGGTAACTCATACACAAAAAGGCCTCACAAAAACGTATTTGCAAGGGGGGCTTTCCTGCTATTTTTTGAATCGAGGTTTCTCGTTGCATGAAGAACAACTCTCCAGCAATGAAGAAGCAAAAGACGCTTGATCTCGAGCTCTCTAGTGACGAAGACGAAGGTATAGAGGTTTTATTTTTGCGTTCAAAAGAAGCAGCATCGCGAGCCAAGGAATTCGATGAGACCATCGTGCTGAAAATCGAGAAAAGACAAACTGACGATAGCATGACCGATTTTTCTGATGATTGCGTGTCTGATGATTGTATGTCTGATGGGATGAAAGAATTTATCGCTCCGGAAGGTGAGATAGAGTCTGACGATAATAGTAAAGCTGTTGTAGAGGAAGAATACCTCGCTCCAGATCTCAGTGACGAGAGTGACGACGGTTCGGATATAGCTTGCGACGAGAAAAAAATTGACGACGAAGAAGAATTAGGCATCGATGCGGTGGTTCAATTGTTTCAAGCGATGGAAAATAACTCGACTCAGATTGTGTTGTGTGACGTTCCCACTGCTCTGAACACCCAACTCCTACCACATCAGCATGTGGGACTATCTTGGATGCATCTAGCAGAATGCAATTCTCAGTGCGGAATGCTGAGTGATGACCAAGGCCTTGGTAAGACAGTAGAGGCTATTTCCCTCATACTGAAAAACAGTAAGTGTTCTCTTCTATCCGGAATGTCGAAACTAATACAAAGAAAAGCTCCCGCTAACTTTGAGCATTCTTCGTTTTGGAAACAGTCTCTGAAACAAAAGTTCAACAACTCCAAGTGTCCCAAAGTTACGTTGGTTGTGGTACCTGTTATTTTGCTGAGTCAATGGAAACATGAGATAGAGCATTTTTCAAACGGTACACTCAAAGTCGGAGTGTATCATAAAGAGAAAAAGCAAGGAGACTTTGACCCTTTAACAATGACTCTGGATGATTTTGATGTCATTATTACGACTTATGGAGTAGTTCGCAACGAAGGAACCGCCATTCTGCCTGAAGCTAGCCAAAATTTTGCGAGGGAACTCATGCTGGGTAGACTGGAAAATGATTTCAGGGAGAGAAACGAAAGACCAGATCATTCAACTCGTCCTTATCTTTTCAAGCAATATTGGTACAGGGTGATTTTGGATGAAAGCCACACAGTAAAAAACTCAAGAAGTCAAACATATAAAGCTGCTTGCAAGTTACTTTCAATTCATCGATGGTGTTTAACTGGAACTCCGATTCATAATCGTATGGACGAACTTTACTCCCAACTTTCCTTCTTGTCAAATGTGAAATCAGCCAAATCGAAAGCTCTCTGGAACAAGGTAATCAGTAAACCTATTCAAGCAGGAATTATAGACCGAGAAAAGCACAAGAAAATGCCTCCTCCTCCTACACACGAAGAGAAAACAGCATGGGCTACGTTGAATAAAACAGTGAATTTGCATGTGCTACGTCGAACTAAGAACACCAAAGATGCAATAGGAACGTATGCACTTGTCCCGTTGCCGTCCAAGAATGTTGTGATTAGAAAAGTCATAATGGAAAGAGTAGAAAAGGAGATTTACGACTGTCTTTTCAAATGTGGTGGGTTGCGATTTGAACAGATGGAAAATGCAGAAGCGAAAAAAGGGAAAAAAAGAGGCTCAAGCAACATGCTGCAGCATATGTTTGTTTGGATATTACGTTTGCGTCAATTTTGTGATCATCCAATGATGTCGGCTGGTGGCCTGGATAAAGAATTGTTTCTTGCTGATGCAGCTGCAGCTGGACAGGATTTGGACGATGCCGCTGACGAATACAACGAGGTGCACGCAGACGATAAAAGCTGGTTGAATTTCAAAGCAGGAAAAACACCGGTTCCGAAAAGCAGCAAGATGATCGCCTTACTTGAAGATATTACCAATCTGAAAATGAATTCGAAAGCTCCTGTTAAGATGCTGGTTTTCTCGCAATTCACTGAGTTCATCGACGTTCTGGAGCAGTGCACCGGTCAAGCAGGTTTCAAATCTGTAAAGCTTGATGGAAGGATGTCTCAAGAAAAGCGAAAATTGTCCATTGAACAGTTCACGCAAGATCCCAAAGTCGAGATATTCTTTATCAGTCTTCGAGCAGGAGGGTTGGGTTTGAATTTGGTGACAGCCTCACATGTTTTTATCATGGAGCCCTGGTGGAATACGGCATTGGAGGATCAAGCAGTGGATAGAGTTCATCGAATCGGACAGTTAGCTACGGTTCAAGTTGTTCGCTACGTTGTGGAAGAAACGATTGAAAATGGAATGATCTCCATGCAGGAAAAGAAACGTGCGCTTACAGTAGGAACGTTCGCGGAAAGTTTCCCGGAACATAAGACGATGGGAATGAAAGAGTTGAGAAACATGTTTTCGTTAGAGAAAAAGGATAATGTGGCACCGGACCATGAGGATCAGGTGCTGTTTCAAAATTCCATTTGTCATATTAAACAGCACATGTTGAATCAGCTAGAAGAGGCAAAACAAGATATCATTGTTCCAACGTACCAGCCGATGACACTACAGAACCTTGCAGTTACACAGACTGCAAATTTGATGCATTTCGATTCATTTCTAGCAACTCTTCATCAATCATCCACGGCACAGCAATCATCAGAGTTTTTATCTCTTCATATGACAACCAACGACGCGTTCATCCAGGCGGCAAAGAGATCCACATTGTCTTATTTGTATTTTCACGGGAGATTATGCACTTACATTCCTAGGATATCATTATTGGATGCCATGCAGTCCCAGGTGTCCAATTTACTTTCGATTTCACTGACACTCGTTCCTCTCGAAACAGCCGACCTCGACGTGATCGCCTCGTGTGTATGCGTTCGAGAACTTCGATTGAATAATTGCGGCAAGAACATCAACGACGAGTCAGTTGGGATGATACTGGGACGGCTACGTTCACTTCAAAGGATATCTCTTCAGGGTGCTTACAATTTACTTCGCTTTGATCCAATCTTTGAATCAGGGGGTCTGAAAGAAATCGATATAGAATACTGTTCCAATGGGAAATTGGGCAACGCGGACATAGGGAGATTCAATTGGCAATCTTTGGAAACTCTGAACACCCTCAGTATTGGAAGTTGCAGGTATTTGATACGTCCTCGCC
>Ga0335398_10010940_pt1 | contig 10261 bp, 12 predicted proteins | sample BON03_FD_205742 | JGI IMG/M metagenome (GOLD analysis project Ga0335398, IMG submission 205742) | Freshwater microbial communities from Lake Bonney liftoff mats and glacier meltwater in Antarctica - BON-03 (spades assembly) (version 2) | ecosystem: Environmental > Aquatic > Freshwater > Ice >... | reverse complement strand
TAGTTGGAGCCTTAGTCACCTGGGCTATTTATACCCAGGGACAACTCCTGTTATGATCAAGCTTGATCATGACAGGAGTTGTCCCTGGGTATAAATAGCCCAGGTGACTAAGGCTCCAACTATCACCCACAAACATTGTGTACTGTTTTTACTCACTTGTGGGCCCCTCATAAAGTAAGTTAGACAGTTACAGGGTCATCCACGATTAATTGGGTACCGTCCATCAATTCAGTGTAAGTAAATGAGTTGGATTTTGGCCACGAGAGAAAGAAAGATACTCGTTCCTGACATTCAATAGAAATTGAAAGTCGAAAGAAATGAATTATCTCTTCGCCAGTTGTTGGTTGCTTTGACATGCCGGTCTTGTATACATGAACTGTCTGACTGTTGTGACTCGCACAGCGATCATCTGCACCATTGGCCGCTCAGCGATGCACTCACCTGCCGTATAGCTTCTGCGTATTTCTTGAGCTATTGGGCTTGTGATTACGTTAAGCTTTGGCTGGATGCGAGGGAGCTGCTTTGGGTCTATCTTCTTTAACTTCAGCTCACCTGGTCGGCCCTAAACCACTGGCCTTTGGAATTCCAATACGTAAGCAAGTCTCCACCGACTGTGTACAATATTAATGCATGGTCATTGTATTCTGCCACCAAACAATGAACTTTGCTTGTTGAGCTTTGCATTGTGCATGTATTCGTGCACGTCAGGTTCTACGTGATGACGTTGTCGAGCGACGCGCTTGATCCCTTGAAAAGATCCCTGTGCACATGCACTTCTGATTCAAGGAGGGTTCCATGTGTTGAATGTACAAAGTCCTGGAAAAACTTGTCCACCTTGTCGCATAACGCACTTGTAGACTGAGCCTAGCCATAGCGAGAGAGTGCCGCGTTGAAGTCACCTTCCATTATTTGCCACTGCGTTGGCGCTGCATCTGTTACTCTGAGAAGATAGGTGATTTGCCGCTGCAAATCATGCCGATTCACCATGGCCTGATGCACATTGACTATACTGATGCTCACATTGTCGTGCGTTTTGGCCCCTAGCTATAGTACATGGCCTTGGGCCATGTGCTCAAGCGCTGACATGTCACGGGGTTTGTGCCAGGTACGAACCAGTGCGTTAGTTTGAAAAACTCGTTTCTGTAGAAATATGACTGCTGTGATTTGCACTTTGCTGCGTGCATACTCTTCGGTTAGCGTTCTGCCATTTTTGTCGTTTCCTGCATCCACGTGGCTTCCCACAGCAATATAGTATTTCGAGAACATCTGTCTGAGCTCTTGTCTGACTCTGACTGTAATTCCTTTGCGTATAAGTACCTCCTGTAGCAGGACTACCGCAGCTCCTTTCTGTATTGTCTGCGCAATGTATGGTAGCGCCGTGGACAGACGCAGCGGCCCTAGATTCCAACGAGATCACATGCCCCGTCAGGCTGGTCTGAAGTTCCCATTTCTGGCACGATTCCAGGGCTCGTTGCCGCAGCCACTACTCCCAGCTCGAAATTGAATTCCACATTTTCTGATTACTAGAGGCTTCCAGCAAGATTTCTTCACCCCATCTTGCTATGAGACTGTGACCTCTGTTTCTGTGTCTACTTAAGAATTCTAGCAGTCCATCATACTCTATATACTTGCCCAGAAATTTCGCACCAGCGATCCAGCAATCTCGGACTCACCTCCTCCCAGCATCCCTGCTGGTTTCTTTAAGAAGACAGGTTTGAAGATATGCTTTCCTCAAATAATGTAGCTAGTGCATATTCATTTACCTTGAGCTCATCCCACTCCGCATTGACGAAACTCACTTGCGATCGTAGTGCCAATGCGAGTGCTTTCTTATCAATTTTCGTGCCGAGTGACGTGATTTCTTCGGCTCTTTTCCACAAGCAGTCCTAGCGCTCCGGCCAGCTGCTACTTTTTCATCTCACATGCTTGCGTCCATTTTTTTTCTTCGATGCTTCTGGCTTCAGTCCGCCATCCTGATTTTATGGCCCATGATGTGAGCGCTTCTCGAAATCTGGATTCAGAGCTGCCCTTGTGAATGTCTCCGCCAGGTTTGTCCAGTGCTCTCGATTGTTTCAATCGTCAGCATCGTGCACACCGGGCTGGTGTGCTCATCGCCTTTTGCACAAAGAAGTGCTACTCACTGATGATAATTCTTGCACTGTTTCCACCGAGATGTGGTCTCGGCAGGCAAGTTCCGTTGGTTTGATAGCGGTAAAGAGCCAGCGTTGTTTTCCAAAGAAATGTCGATGGCCACATGAGTGCTACTACACGTTGCGCATCCAAGTTTAGACCCCTCAGGGCTTGTACTTGGCATTAAAGATAATTCGCCGCAGGGTTCTGTTCAGTCCAACCCGATGGTCTCCGTTGCATCAATCTCACTAAGGTTGTTATCTGGCCCGACCTTGTCGACTGGTGAGGTGTGGTCTGGTAGTGACAAGATGCGCCTGTGCCGACTGAAGACTTGTTTTTTAGCCTAGCTATGAATCCGATCTTATCGTCCGAGTTCATGATGGATACAAGTTTCTTTTCGAGCTTGTCTTGAACAATGTGGCTTTGGCATCGAAGTTGGCTCCTAGCATGACTTTCGAGCGGCTTGTTTACTACCAGGATGTTGCTTTGGTGACTTGCGTGACTCCATAGGACGTGACCCAAATTCTGTTGCTCGCTGGACACCACTTGTACTTGTTGCCTGAATCTGTGCTCAATGTATAGTTCCTTAGATTTAAGCCCGTAATCTGATCTAGGCCTATTTCTATTCCTTGTCGCTTTTTTAGAGTGATTATTGCATGCAACATGTTGTGTTCGTCAGTATAGCCTGTTGAATTGACCTCGTTGATTGCGAAACTACGTAGCTCAGGGCTGTACTGCCACTGGATTTCGTTGATAAGCCCATGAAAGCTCTCAATCAGGCGTGCAACCTCGCGCAGAGAAGATGTCGTCGGATGAGTGCAGATTTATTTCACACGAATACAGATTGAGCTTGTCCGTTCCAATTCGCTCGATTCCGAGAGAAGTGTCCATCGCGCGCGGATCCTCCTTTCTGAAAACAACTGTGGGGTCGTTTGAAACGTCCTGAGAGTCATGTGTTTGTATTCTTCCAAGGCTTCTGATTTACAGGCCCACTGTTCAAATTTGCTAGCAGCTGGTTGAAAATAGTGAGCAACGTCATTTATTTTCGACATGATGTAGTCGTCAAAGTGCAAGTGTGCGATGCCAAAAGCAGCCCATTCCTCCTTCATGAAATTCACTTTGGTGGGCAGAGTGCTTTCCAGTTCTGGGTTCGACACCGACTTACCAGCTAATGGCTGTTCGACACCAACGCATCGTCCTTCCCAACCAAGCGGGCAGGACTGTGGAATGCCTAACGTTACGTGTCCCTTGATACTCAGTGCTCGTTGCAATGGTGGGCAGCACTTTGCATTCTCTCCCTTGCTGTTCTCAAAGGAATCGTGTCCGTGAATAGTCCACATCAGTGCTCGCGTCCACGGTTTCCGATGAGTGTTGCTGAGAATTTCTGCAATTGGCTTTTTAAGCACATGAAGCTTCCAGCAAAGCTACTAGACTATTTCTTACGAAGTAATAAAAGCACAACGAATCAATGGGGTAACAGAGTCGTAGTTGTCCAATGGACTGCTCGTTGTGCCCTTGCCAGACTGTTTTGAGTGATCTCGGGAAGCTTGGGGACAACACTTCTATCGATTCTGCCTCTTTGCGCATGCATATTTCAGTGTTAAGTAGGATGAGGCATTATATTTGACTTACGGTGGCAACCAGGCTGTGCCACAGGTGATACCATGCTTTCATGGTTCCCTGGGAGAGGGCATCTACCCCACGTGGTTCTAGGACACTGCAGGTTTCAGGCAAAACGTTCATACTCTTCTGCACATCACAGTGATATCAGGGTCCAGACTGGACTCCATTACCATAATCCGGGAGTGGTTCATTCGGCAGTACTGTCACAGTGATGGTGGTATGTTCAATTTTGCCAGATTTGAGCCGGTTGGTAAGGAATTCCATATATGGGACCATATAGCGTGCAACCTCGCGCAGAGAAGATGTCGTCGGATCAGTGCAGATTTGTTTCACACGAATACAGATTGAGCTTGTCCGTTCCAATTCGCTCGATTCCGAGAGTATTGTCCATCGCACGCGGATCTTCCTTTCTGAAAACCACTGTGGGGTCGTTTGAACATTGATTTTCGACATGATGTAGTCGCCAAAGTGCAAGCGTGCGATGCCGAAAGCAGCCCATTCCTCCTGCGTGAAATTCACTTTGGTGGGCAGAGTGCTTTCCAGTTCTGGGTTCGACACCGACTTACCAGCTAATGGCCGTTCGATACTAAGCTAATGGCCGTTCGACACTTCTTCATTCTCGGAGATATCACTGCCCATGCCACTGCCTGCTCCATCGCTTTGCCCGTGTGATTCATCATCACTCTGTTGCTCTTCCTTGCTCTCTAGGCCGGGTTCCCAGTCATCCTCGAGCATGTTGACCACTTGCAAAAGCCTTTGGGATGTTCGTGTGGACTGCAACGGCTGCGAATCTGCAGAGAGCGGGATTTGGGGGCCTGATTACAATAGCTGAGGGCACGGGAGGACTCATTTCACCAGTGAGCTCTGAAGGAACCTGCTTGAAGGCTTGAGACGCATTGAAGCGAGCGAAGGGCACTCGTACGGGGTTTTAAGTCGAGGCGAGATGACAGTACCGTGTAGGGTGCTTGGTTCAATAATAGGCCTATCTACACGAATCCTCTTCTCAAATTCAGACTTGCGCTGAGTGAGCGACGCACAAGACTTGTCCACTTCAAGTTCAGAGTCAGGGTCCAGCGGTTCTTGGAAGCACTTCCTTGTGCCAAGATGCTCACACGCACAAAATGAATATCACTTGATCTCGTCTCCAGATATCAATCTGCACGTACTCGTGACTGGCAGCAGATTGATGCAGGAGCACGCAGCAAAGTTCATTCGGTAAAATGCACATAGAGGAGAATGTATCAGCTCACAAGTGTTTTGTAGAGACACGAGAAGTTTGCACAATAGAGAGTATGCAATGATAGCTCGGCGATTTCCCCCCCAGTTTCGTTTTACTAGTCTAATCTAACGTATGCACCATTTCTCAATATCATGATTAGTCGAGCAAATAGAGTTTCAAGCAAAGCTACTAAACTATTTCTTAGGAAGTAATAAAAGCAACATCAATCAATGATTGCTTTTATTACTTTTAACAGCAGTTTAGTACCCTTGATTGAGGGTCTGTGAACTACATTCTAAATCTTAACAACTTGTGATTTGCCCGGACCTTGACCAAATTCGCACGTGACCAAATTCGCACAAGAAACCGTGACCAAATTCGCACAAGAAACCGCCTGGCAGCGGGGTTTCCAATCCTGTGTCCCTGTTTGTTTGATTTATACCATTTAGGTAGAGTTGGGTATTTCTCGAACGAAAGCAGATTCTCACTGGAATCCAGTTTACACGGCATTTCATCAATTTTACTTTTATGGAAACAAACCAATTTCTTGGTAGTAATTTGAACGTGATCTTGACATGGCAAACCTGCAGCCAGTGCTCAATCATGGTTGCGGGAAGTAAACACCGAGCGCTAGCATGTTCTTTGTGTGTGCAAATTTGTTATATGTTCCTGATATCAAAATGTACAGGAAAATCTTTTCCAGGTTTGTCTACAATTTCAGGAATTGGAAAAACAATGAGGGAGTGGCGAATTCTGACGAATTTTGCGGTCAAACACGTTATTTACTATGAAATTTCCACTGTGCAGTCGCATTGTTTTCCCAAGTCCCGAAGTTGTGTACAGACCTAGATTAGACTCTCCTCTACATTTTGATATTGGGAACATTTCGCAAATTCGCATGGAAAAATAAAATCATAGCGCTCGGTATTGGTTTCCCGCATCCACACTCGAGCGATGCAGGTTTGACGCATCAAGATCACGTTTATATTACTCCTGACCAATTATTTCGTTTCTACAAAAAGCAAATTTGATGAAATACCTTGTAAACTGGATTCCACTGAGAATCTGCGTTTGTTCGCGAAATGCCTAACCCTACCTCAATTCAGTGTTAAAGCTCAAGTTGGAATTGTACCAATCAGTAGACAGATTTGACACGTGCTGGTTTCCAAGGAGGGTTATCTGCGGAATACCCCCTACCGCAAAGTGGATTTGTACTGACTTTCTTTTACAGTATATTGTCATTTCTGTCTGGTGACACAGACATTCGTAGTCTCCGCGACATTTTCTTGTTGTTTAGTTTATGAGTTAGACTGAGATAGACTAACACATCAAAACAAGTCGAATCTACCAATTTGCACACGCACTTGCAAACAAAACAGGACCGTCATTTCACCTAGGACAGTGTAACGCACGGGGGGGGGGCTGCGTCCCTGCGTTACAACGCACTTTTTGGGGGGCATACACGTCCCGTCTGTTGGTGTGTTGGTACATTAGAAGGTTTCATATTACTCAGCCTCATGCACAGTCAGCCCAAATGGTAACACTGGGGGGGGAAACGGGCAAAAGGGGGGTCACGGTCAGACTTGGACTGGAAAAACCAGTCTTCCACCGTGATTTTTTTGATGTCAACAAAGTACTTCGTTGGGAAAATTCTCAACTAATTTGAGTCCTTCCGGGAGAATCCGACAGGTACAGAACACGACAAGCTGTCATAATTCTGGTACGATGAATTTAAATAGAATTAGTACGGTGCGTGGCCACGCACCTTACAAATACCCTCCCCGCAATACCATGTCAAAGATCTACAAATTGAAATCACAATTTCCTGGAGCGACACTTCCCTTTCCCCTTATGGTATGCATGAAACATTACTCAAGACAGTGATGGACAAGAGTGCGTGTGATTGACTCATGTCAACATACGGCGCATACCAGGTACTGTTCATCCGTGATCGTTCACAGGTTTTGTGTCCCCAACAACACCAACCTGTGAGTTTGAACCCTCTCTCTTTTTACACCTCAAAAACACTCTTGTAGTGTCTTTGTAACACCCTAGACTACCACGAAAATGGACGAGGAAAGACTCGGACTCGGCGACGCCTGCATGTTAGTAGTTCCCGCAAAATATGTCAACGCAAGTTCTGGTAGCGGTGACCACCCACAAAAATGTTGTCTCCACAAATTTTGTCCGGGGCTTGTACAAGACGCATTCACAGTATCTAACACCTGATGACTCTCGAGGAATTTTCCAATTCTTTTTTTTGGGGACCAAAAATATACATTTGTACCGCGACTCATTTATCTGACCCCAGGGATCAACGCACTTTAACCCACCCCCCGAGGGGATCCTGCATTTCTGCGCTGTAACACACTTCTTGCAGTGGGGGTTCGTTGCTTGCATTTCTGCGTAGAACCGTCCTGACATTTCACCCCCATTACATGTGTCGACACCTCCACGTTACTCACATGTCAAAATACATGATACATTTCATGATTATTGAGTATCCATACATGTGTGTACAAATGGTATGCACCTCTTTTTCCCTCTCTCTCTGTGTCTGTATATGTATATCTCTCAGTCTACCTAAAATTTTCTGTTATTTTTTGTGTATCTCTTTCTCTCGTTCCCTTCCTTCTTCCTTATCTCCATCTATTTGAATGTGTGTCTGTCTATCACTATTTCCGTGTCTGTCTCTACCTGTGTCTCGTCTATTTCTGTCCCGCTTTGTCATACATATTATGTATGTGTGTAAACATACATATACACACAAACTTACATACATGCATTCACACATGGATACACACATTCACCTACGTTCCTATATGTATACACACACAAGGACCTCATGGAAATCAACAGACTGGACCCTCATCAGAACACTCTGGAAGTTGTCCTTTCACGAACTTGATTGCTAGCGAATTAACGCAATGCCGTTCGTTCGTGTTCGTAAAATTTTCACCTTCAAACACGTGCCCAAGGTGACCGTCGCATGCACCACATAGAATTTCGACGCGCTTCATCCCGAATGATACATCTACATTCGTCTGTGAAGAGAGAGAGAGAGAGAGATATGTATGTAAACATATGTACATGTATACATATACACAGATATACACACGCACATGCACATTCACACACTCACACACACACGCACATGTACATGTAGAGGCACAAGCACAGGCACAGGCACAGACACAGGCACAGGCACAGACACAGGCACAGACACAGACACAGGCACAGACAAAGGCACAGAAATACGCACATACACGCACACGCATACTCAAGAGCGAATAGATACGTTTGTCATAATCCATACATGAGGATTGATACACGGATATGCACACGCACGTGCACGTGCACACGCACACACACACACACACATGTACATGTACAGGCACAGGCACAGACGCAGACATTAACACAGGTACAGGTACAGGCACAGTCATAGGCACAGACAAAGGCACAGACATACGCACATACACACACACGCATACTCATGGGCGAATAGATACGTTGTCATAATTCATACATGAGGATTGATACAGGGTGATGGGGGAGAGAGAGGGATGGGGAACAGGGGATTATAGGGGGAGAGGAGCAAAGGGCGGGCACACACAAAGAAACACTCACACGAGGACACCGGAGTTTACGTGTATGTGTGTAAGAATATGAATGAGCGTGTGTGCGGAAGGGAGAATCACGAAGTCCAGAACTTAAACTAGTTTTTGTGTATCAAGACATAGGTGTGCACACATGCGCAAATACGCACGTGGACAATCACGCGTTTTTCCTACTCAAAAAATCATATGTAAACAGACGTGCGTGAATGCACACACACATACACAAATACACACATACATGTACGTGTACTTGTACGTGTACATGTACACGTACACATACATGTACACACACACACACACAAAAACACACACACACACAAACACACTTGCGCATGCACATACTCTCTCTCACACACACATACAGGAAAAGATACAGATACGCACAAACACACACGCACGCACATGCATGTAGACAGACAGACAGACAGACAGACAGAAACATGAACACACCCACATACCTTGACGTGGCCCGTATAGGACTTATCAAAGGCAGGCCATCCGCAACCAGAGTTGAACTTGGAAGTTGCCGAATACAGCGGCGTAGCGCAGCCCGCACACACAAAGTGCCCTTCACCTGCAGTAAAGAGGGGCACAGTATGGGGTCATGTGTAGGTGGAAATATGTGGGAGGGTGGGTGCGTGTGTGCATGTGCGCGTGGGAATGGGGGTCCTGCTGGGTGAATGGGCGTGTTTGTGTGTGTATGCATACGATCTTCGTTGTTCGCCCCCCTCTCTGCTCATGTAACAGAACGATATGTGCATTGCGCAGCAGCATAGAATGATCTATTTACATTGATGTATGATGTGGGTGCGTGCGTGGCGTGCTTGTGTATGTGGATGTTTCAAACCAGGCTTGGGATAAAACGAGTTGAGTTGTCCCGAGCCAGCAGGCTCAGTGCCCTTTTCCCGCAGCACGTAGAACTCCGCCGCTGTCAGCGTGTCCTTCCACTCCGCATCATCCTTTGTGCGCGAACCTCGAGTGCTGCTCGGGCCCGACTGATAATGACGTGCACCGGGTTCCACGGTCAGCACCCATTTTGCTGCGCCCCCGACCGCGGTGTGGTAGGTGGTAATAGGGGCCGGCGGTGCATGCTGCCGCGGCCTGCGCGGAAGCACATGCCAACGGTTCGGTCGAGTCGCTGCAGCTGTTCTGCAGAGCACCTGTCGGGGGAGGTTTTGACAAGCCACAAGCATCTGCGAGCACCTCATCACGCGACTCCCTGCAACACACACATACGACCCCCACCCCATACACTCGTCATGTGATTTCCCCCCCTCTAATGCAAAAAGAAGACACTCTCCCGCCACAGGAATCAACACCGAAACGCACGCATAGACGCACAAACTAGCCACAGTGCACCATAGCCACACAATCTCTCTCACACTGCATACACTAATATGTCACTATGTTTCTTTGACATTTCGCGGGAAATTCTTCTTTACAACACAAAAAACTACTTTACAAACACAGAACATCACGGAGCGTGTTCACAACGAATCGTTGCAATGTGCGAGACGTCTCGTTGAGTTCTTTCTTCGAAAGTTCACACCTCGGGTGATGGCACTCGCAAGCAGGGTGACGTTGAAATCTCTAACTTCCCTATCTCTCTCCGGGATGGTCTTGTCATTGATGTTTCCTTTGTGTGCGAGTTCAAGGGTAGCAGTCGGGC
>Ga0335398_10010939_pt1 | contig 10262 bp, 14 predicted proteins | sample BON03_FD_205742 | JGI IMG/M metagenome (GOLD analysis project Ga0335398, IMG submission 205742) | Freshwater microbial communities from Lake Bonney liftoff mats and glacier meltwater in Antarctica - BON-03 (spades assembly) (version 2) | ecosystem: Environmental > Aquatic > Freshwater > Ice >... | reverse complement strand
TATATATACATATATTATATATTTATATATTCATATATGTATTAATATACATGATACATGTGTGTCGTGTGTGTTCACGGGTCACGGGTGTAACACAAACACATTAAATTTAAATTATAAACTACACTAAATTTAGGACTGAGGACTGATTCAGAGTCAGCAGCAGCAGCAGCATTTCGCAGCGACGACGGCTGCGCTGCACAGCTGCGAGCAGGTTGGCGAACCACGAGAACACAGCAACACCACCAAACACGCACAACCTCCGTCCATCTAAAAAATCTCAAGGTCAAGCAGAACAACACAAACTCTCACAAAACAAAGACAGAGAGACAGCAGAGATCGTAGTATTGGAAGCATGCGTATATAATAAACATATAAATAGAAGGAACTATTCAAGTAGTGGGTAAGTATCTCCGGGTGCGGTGGCGTTCTCGCAGAAACGCCAGCAGACGGGATACAATGGACATGGAAGGCTGCGGACACGACGGAGGAAAGGGGATCATTGGGACAATCTGCGACAACAGGATTTATCGGAGGGGGAGGTTGCATGCTGAGAATAGTAGCGCAGCGCAGCCGGAAGCCAGAAATGGCTGGCCGAAGGCGTTCAAGCCGTTACAGGGGCAGTCAAACTATATAGGTCTAGGTATATACGCAGGAGGATGCTGCTATACTGCTAGCTAGAGGCGCAGCGACCGTTAGGCGGCCGGGCGCTAATAAACCATTATGCAGTGCTGACCTCGGGTCGACCGGACCAATCGGTGGGCCTCAATAGAAGCGTCGCAAGCCGATCTGCGCGTGCCGCTCGTGCCGTGCCGCGATGAGAGCGTCCATGTACGCATCCATCTCCTCATCCCTCGTGTCATCCTCGGAGTCCCGTGAGGACCCTGGAATGCTGACTGGCTCGCACACAACCGTCTCCGGCGACCAGCCGTTCCGTGCCCTGCTCGGCGGGCTCATCGCGCGCGCCGCGAGGCCCGGGGACTTTGCGGTCGCCCCGTACGCGGCGTCGCCGCATTGCGCCGCCGGGTCGGCATGCTCCTCCTCAAGCCACGGCAGATTTGTTGCCGAGTCGAAGAGGTCGGTGAAGGACAGCGGGTTGCGGCGCATGCCCGACTTGGGCGGGGTGGGCGCGGTCTCGCATAGCGGGCTGAGCTCCACCATCGTCATGCCTCGTGCCGAAATGCCGATTTAATTTCGCAATTACGAGCCTAATTACGGAGTTGTTAGGTCGGCAGCGAAAGTGACAATTATTCGGCCGCACGTGCCTAATCACTGCATGCCTAGCCTGGTTTCTCCGCACGCACCGGGTAAACACCTCCTTATAAGACCGTTACTCCCTTCAAAGGAGTTATTGGGAGCTGATCGACTTGGGTTGACCCGAGTTGGTGCTTTGCGTGTTGCCTAAGTGGGTGCTCTTTAAAAAAAAAAAAAAAAAAAAAAAAAAAAATCGTTGATTTCGTTAATTTCGATTTTATTTTTATTTTTCTGTTAGGCAATCTTGTACGTGTAGGGGTAAACTTATCATCATCATCACTCAGTAGGGGTAAACTTATCATCATCATCATTCAACACATCGTTCTAGCCCAGGCAGCGCAGGGCGGCCGCACCGTGCGCTCGCAGGCACGGGTTAGTTCCTAACCCGAATCTTGCCGGTCATCATCATCATCATCATCACCCGACGGCATCCCCTTAGCTGGGCCTGGTGCCTCGTTAGCAGGTAGGTAGGTACGGTAGACAGTAGATAGAACAGTCTCAGTCTCTTAGGTATTCACAGACTATTTTTGTGCTGACTATTCACAGTTCCGAGCCACTTCACACATCACACAACGTTCACACTCTTATAAATATTGCCCGAAGGGTCCATCTCTCTCTGTGTGGGGGGGGGTCGGGGGTGCGGATGAATAGTATAGTGTGTCCCTGTAGTGCACACTGCACACTGTACACATAGTATGTAGTGTGTAGTGATTTGTAGCGTGTTGTCGCGCTGGACAGGGGACAGGGCAGGGGTAGGCAGGCGCCCCTCTTCTAACCTTTAAGGAAACGATTTTGGCAGGGGTACCACCAGGATTCAAGGGAGCTAGAGACCTTAGGATTGGCCTTTATTTATAGCCTTTACAAGAGATTCGATCACTCCAAAGCTTTCTTGCACTAGTCCACATCATCCTTGTATTGCCCCCTCCATATGTATCGCTCACAGTATCACCATGCTATTGCTATTGCGCTATTGCACGACTAATGCACAATATATAACCCCCACCCGACCCCCCTTGTGTATGTGTGTATTAGCGAGGATGGGCCTGCAGGGGCTAGCCGACGCGTGGAATGAAGAGCAACGCGCTGCTCGTAATGAGTCGGTCAGAACCGGAGGGGGGCACCCGAAGGAAGCCAACCACCGGAGGGGAGGGCCCCACACGGGACCCACACAGGACGCACACAGACCCCACAGGGGGCCCACACAGGACACACACAGACACGCCCCCACAGCGAGAAGTCATTGGACACTGTGTGTGAAGAAGGCACAAGGCAATGTGCCGAGAGTCGGCTCTCAAAAGAAAGAGAGTTCGCGACGGGTCGTTATAATAAACAAATTAAAACGATTAAGAGAACCATGACGCCCTGAGCACGGCGAGTGTGAACTCGACGCAGGCCACGGGGCGCGAGGGCTAAATACAATAATATCTAGTGACGAGTAGCTTCGAGGAGGACGGCGTGGTGGCGGAGGAACGAGGTCTTGTCGAGCACCTTAGTGAAAAGGTCAGCAACAAGATCAGTGCCCACCAGCCACACCGGCTTCGAGCTTTGAGACGCCGTTGGCGCACTGCTCACGCCCAAAGAGGAGGAACTTCTCGTAGTGCCGCGTGCGCACGGTCGCACCTGGGCGCAGTAGAAACGGGACGGCAGCCGCACTATCAGTGTAGATAGGCGAGGGCAGGCGCAGTCGGTGGCCAAGGAAGTCGATCAGCATCTGTGCGAAGCGTAGAGCGCGGGCCGCCTGCGCATAGCCATAGAGCTCGGCCTCTTGCGCGGCGAGCGTGATGATCTTGATGCGCTTGGCGCAAGCCGAGACCGCCGCGCCGCCGAGGAAGATGGCGAAGCCGAAGAAGTCGCGCGGCTGACGCCCCCACGACGCATCGCAGAAGGCCTCGAGGTCGGGGCGCGACGCCGAGTAGGTGATGCCGATCTCCTTGGAGTGGTAGAGGTAGGAGAGGATGGCGAGGCCGGCGTCGTAGTGCTCGACCTTGGGCGCGGACATGAACTGGCACAGCCACAAGACGTAGAAGTTGATCTCTGGATGGGTCGCCGTAGCCCAGAGTAGGGAGCCGAGGAGCTCGAGGAGGTTGCGGTGCCCAAGAGCGAGACGGTTGTCTTCATCACCGAGCTGCATGGCGTGGAAGGCGTCGATGCCAGCCTGGTGCACGGGGATGGAGAAGTCCTTCGTGGTCCTCGCGCTGCAGAACTTGTTGAAGATCTTCTCGATGTAGAGCCCCTGCTTGAGGGTGAGCGTGCGCGCCGCGCGATCATGCGTGATCTCGATGCCGAGCAGGATCGAGGGCTCACCAAGGACCTTGATGTTGTAGCGCGCACCGTAAGGCTCGACAAACTCCTTGTCAGCGAGATCACGGCGGCCGCGCGGGTAGCGGATGATGACATTGTCGACGTAGACGGCGAGCTGGATGACGTCGTCAGCGGTGACCTTGCGCCAGATGTTGGGCTCGGTGGCGCACTGCTCGAAGCCGAAGCTCTAGATGGACTTGTTGTTGCCGACCATCCACAAGCCACAAGTTGCCCGCCTGCTTGGTCCCCTCGAGCGGGCGTAGGACTTGGCAAGCCTTGTAGTCGGGGTTGACGTAGCCCGGCGGCTGCTGCAGGTACATCTCGGTGCCATCCCAGTCGCCGGACGGGAAGGCTTTCACGACGTCGACCTCGAGCAGGTCATCATCGTTGATGCAGGCGCCGGCCAGGTAGATGCGCAAGCTCTCGAGGCGCAGCGTGCTGCAGAAGCTGTCGACGTAGTCGACGCCCTGGACCTGGTTGTAGCCGCAGCCGACGTAGCGCGCCTTGAACTTGTTGACGGTGCCGTCCGTCTTGTACTTGACGGAAAAGATCCACTTGCCCTTGATGACGCGGCGACTGACGGGGACGGTCTTGACCAGCTTCCACGTCTTGAGGAGCGTGTACTTCCCTTCGTAGTCGTCGTCGCACGCGGCGCGCCACTTGGCGCCGTAGACCGGGTCGGCGACCGCAGCAGCGTACGAGCGCGGGATGGGCACGATACCGACATTCGTGTCGACCTGGTAAGCCTCGCCCATGACGCTGCCGATGAAGAGGACCATGTTGTACGGGTCGGAGGCGAGGGAGCCGGCCGGCTTGTAGGAGTAGTTGTTCTTGTCCTGCAGGTAGCCGAACTCGTAGGCCGACGTGGAGACGAGAGACGCCGAGTCAGAGGCGACGGCGGAGGCGACGGCACTGCGTGTGCGACCTGAAGGGGCATCAAGGCGCGGGGCCGGGGGCGGGGCGGCGACGGCTGCGGCAGGCGGTGGCGGCGGCGGCGGCGGCGGCGGCGGGGGAGCAGCAGCAGTGGCCCGCGGGGCTGCACGTGGCGCAACACGACGGCGGGTAGTAGCAGCAGGGCGGCCGAGGTTGGGAGTGGAGGGGCAAGGAGCAGCGGCAGCAGCAGGAGCAGCAGCAGGACGAGCAGCTCGAGCAGCAGCAGGACGAGCAGCGCGATCGGCGGCAGCAGCAACGCGAGCACGATCGCCGACGACACGTGGGTGCTCGGGCGTGATGTCGAGGCCGTTGCGGAGCACCGCCGTGATGGGGAGGGCCTCGGGCAGCTCCTTGTTGTGCGCGCACTTGAGGATTTTAACACCAGATAGACCGCACCGCCGAGAGCAGGGAGAAGGAGTTCTCGACAAACTCGACGTCGCAGGCGGTAGTGATCCGCTCAAGGTCGGGCAAGTAGACGAAGTAGCCACGCCGCCGCACGTTGTAGCCGAGGTGGACGCCCTTGACACGGCGCGGCGCGAGGCGATCGAAGGTCTCACTCGCCTTGATCAAGACGAAGCAGTCGCAGAGCATGACCCTGAGCTTGCGCAGGTCGAAGCCGCCACCACCAGCCATGAAGATGTGGATGGCGTCCGGGGCGAAGCTCCAGCAGTAGTTGTGGCAGAAGGCGGCGACGAGCATCAAGTACGGCCAGAAGCGGGCCTGCTGCTCGCTGCCACCTGCGTGAGCAATCATCGCACGCATGCACCGTTGAAGGACGTCCCAGCAGCGCTCGGCAGCGCCGTTGGTCTCGTGGACGTCCTCGATCGAGAAAGAGCGCAGGATGCCCATGGCGGCGGCCCAGGACTCGACCTTAGAGTCGGTGAACAGCGTGCCGCGGCGCTTAGTACTCTAACGCTGGGGCACTGCCACGCGAGGATGGGGAACCTCTCGTATAACGTTAGTCGGATACTAACGTTATACGAGAGGCTACAGGGGAGCAGGACTCATTCCACCGGAAGTGGAAACGGGATACCCTTTTAGTGTGTTATAGTGTAACCGCTCCGTACCGTCGGTACAGAGCGGTAACGGACTTCAAAACCAGAGTTACATTCAGCAAGGAGTCTGTCTGTTGTACCGACGCAGAGCGCCGGCAGTCGCATAGCGTCAGCTCAAGTTCATCTGGTGAACTCGCCCGCGTTGTCGCAGTGCCAGACGTCGACGACACCAGGCACGCGCGTCTTGGTCATAAGGTAAGCGTGGTCGCGCATGAAGGTCTTGGCCGCGTCGAGCACGTTGGGATGCTCACGCCCACGCAGGAAGTAGACGGCGTAGAGGCGCAAGTAGCGGTCGACGAAGTTGATGGCGTAGGTGAAGCCGTGGTCGCTACTCTCGAAGGGTCCGCAGAGGTCGGAGTCGATGCGCTGGCCGAAGTGCCCGCAATCTTCCTCCTATCCCTCCTGCCTGTAGTTGGGCTTGGACGGGTGGCGATTGCGACGGCGAGTGGCGAGGCAGGCGAGGCAGGACTTGGGGGCGTGGCGCGAGCTGTAGCCCTTGATGCCGAGGTTGCTGAGCGTCTTGTGCAGCACACGCCCGAGACTGAGATGAGCGAGTCGCCCGTGCCAGCGGTCCGCCTCGCCGCCGTTAAGCGCGTCGGGCTCGATGAGCAGGATATGTCGGCCTTGGGCGCGGGCTGCGCGAGGATGTTGTAGTGCAAGCCATTGCCGTGCGGGACGAAGGGCACCTTCTCGCCTGTCGGCAGCGTGAGGCAGAGGTCGGCCTCGAGCCTCGTGCCGATGTTGTCGGAGTCGAAGCCCCAGCGGCACGAGAAGAGGCGCGCCGCGATGCCCGGGACGACAAAGACGTTGGTCAGCCGCATAGGTACGCACACCGCCTTCGCGCAGTCGACGCCGTTGACCTTGGTGACACGGATGGCGTCAACGTAGACGGTGGCGATGCCGATGGCGGTGACGGGTGCGAACTCCTTGTTCTTGTTCGCGGCGCGCACCGTGGTCCCCGGCGCGCCGTTGGTCACGTAGTCGAGGTCAGAGATGTCGGGCACGATGTGCTTGGTGCTGCCGCAGTCGATGACCCACGCCCGCTCGAGTGGGCTCTTCTCCTCGGGCCACGTGACGAAGCAGTCGTCGCAGAGCTCGAGCGAGTCGTTGGCGGCGCCACCTACACCTACAAGCACGACGGCGGGCGAGGGCGTGTCGCGCCGTCGCAGCGCCGCCGGAAGCGCCGGCCGAGCGGCTCACGTTGGGCAGGTTGAGGAGCATCAGCCTCGAGTGGCTCACGTACGACAGGTTGAGGAGCAGCCGGCTCGCCGACGTCGCAGACGTAGGCCTCGTCGAAGCCGGAGCCGCCGAAGGCGCCGGTGTTGTCGATGAAGGCGAGGCGCTCGGGTTAACCCGTGCTGCGACTCACCGAGGAGGGAGATGTTGGTCTCGACGCTGATCTTGACGTCAGGCGGGTTGGCGCAATCGCGCGAGATGTGGCCGTGCCCCTGGCAGGCGAAGCAGCGGGGGAGGCGCGCGAGCTGGCACTGCTTGAGCGAGAGCGTGCTGCCAGCAAGACGGTCATCTCTTCGGACAGGGCGGTCACCTCGAGCTTGAGCGCGAGGGGGTCGCCCGCGGCCGGCGCCGGCGGTGAAGAAAGCGTCGACGTCCTCGTTGCCGTCCTCGTCGCCATCGCCGCCGACGTGCATGGCGCCGTCTGCTTGGTGGCCGCGCGTGCCGTCCTGCGTCGCCTCGTAGATGGTGCGCCAGAGCGGGTCGAAGAAGCACTGGATGCGTTGAAGGTCACGAGAGGCAGGTTGAGCAAGCACGCCCGCAGCCGCAGCGACGGCCGGGCGCCAGAACCTGCGCTCGGGGCGCCGAGTGCTCGGTCATGGTGATCATGCCGAGGTTGGACTTGGGGTTAACCCGAGGTCGAAGCCCGAGAGGAGCTTGACCGCGATGTCGGACTCGGTCCTCTTCGAGCCGACGGGCAGGTCGGAGTTGATGGTAGCGAGGTAGACAACGTACTCGGAGATGGTCTCAGCAGACCTGCCGACGTCGGAGAACTTCGCATCGTTGAACTGCTTGATGAACGCCATCACGGTCATGCCGTTGGGCTCTCGATGGCAGTGGAGCTTGAGCTTCTGGTAGGCGACGTAGCCGTTGACCGTTGAACAGCGCGACCGCGTCGCAGTGGTCAGAGATCATGGTGCGCAGCTCAGGCTGGATGACGTGGTGCAGGAGGTGCGTGTACAGCTTGGCGAGGCGCCGCCTGCGCTGCACGACAGCACTCCGGCGCAGGCCCGCCTGCTTGGCGCCGCCGGCGCCGCCAGCCATGACGGGATCGAGAGCAGGGCCATTGATGCTGCCGACGTCGGTGCCGTTGAGGGTCATGCCGAGCGAGTCGGTGTCCGCCTGCGAGGTGAACTCGCCTCCCATCTTGAGGATAAATAAAGTCACGACGGAAGCGCCCCCAGTCAATCTCGCCGCCGTCGTAGGGGCGGACCATGTAGACTCGAGAGTCCCAGGTAGTAGGCGAGCGCACCATGAACACGGAGTCGAAATCGTCGCCGACGTCGTCCTCGTGCTTGAAGCCGTAGACGCTCTCTCTCGTACTTGTCATAACGCCCGCGGCACCACTTCATGTGCGTGCTTCTTGAGCTCGATCTTGTGCTTGTCGGCCAAGTGCTGCTTGACGGCCGCGTAGCCGAGCAGCGGCTGAACGAGGCCTTGGAGGCGCACGCGAGCCGAAGAGCGCCGATGATGCGAGCCGAGGTTGAGCCGAGCGTGGGCTCTGAAGAGCGGGTTGTGGAAGCGCGCGCCGCCGCGCACGCCGACCACGCCGGACTTGTACGCCTTGCGCACGGGCTCCGGGGTCTGGCGAGAATGAGGCGGAAGAAGGCAATCATGGCCCAGCGCCCACAGGCCCGCGGGCACCGCCTGCATCGCGCTCCGGAAGGAGCCCTTGACAGTGCAGTGCAGGGGCGCGGGGGCTTGCACAGCTTGCAGGGCGCGTTCTTCTCGCACTTCCAGTCGCTGAGGTAGAGGTCCATCTCGGCCTTAGCTCCCTTCTTAAAGGAGGAGTGGATGAAGTAGCGCGAGCGAGACTGCTTAGCCTTGCGGATGGGCTTGGCGCGCGCCTTCGCCTGCTTGGGAGACTCGGTGGAGCAGGACACCGGAGCGACAGGAGCCGAAGAGCATGGGCCGAGAGAGAAGGTGTTGATCTCGATCGCCCAGGACTCTGCGGTGAAGATGTTGTTGAACTGGTGCACGAGCGCCCACCTGGCCTCGTCAGCAATGGCCGCGCGGTGCTTGGCATGCTTGTCGTCCGCCGCATCGCGGCGCTCCTCCGCACGTAGCTCCTTCCAAGCGTGCTGGGCACGTTGGAGAGCAGGTACGGCGGCACAGCGGTCGGACTCGGCGTCCGAGATGTCCACGATCTTGAGCGCAGCGCGCTTGTGGGACTTGGAGGCCGCGCGAGAGCGGCTGGTCTTGACGTCAACGTCGGCCGCATCAAAGGCCTCAAACTCGATATTGCCGCGAGCCGCGGCGCGTTGATCTTGTGGCGCACGGCGCGCCTGCGGATGAGCCGAGTCCAGTCAGTGGGCTCAGCGCTCTGCGTGTCGGAAATGTCTCGGTGAAGGAATCGAGAGTGGCCCGCTGGCCGGTAGGTACTAGGTGCGCCAGCCCGCGAGTCGGGGGGCGCCGTGCAGGCACGAATGCCACTGTCGCCGTCACGCCCAGTTGCGCCGGCTACTGCGGCTCCACTGAGCAGGCAGTCGCGGGGTGCAGCAGACCGCATGTCTGCCGCCGCTTGTCCGGAGCTCCGCTGAGCTGCGGCGAGGAGAGCGGTCGAGGGGGCGCGCAAGCCGCCCCCCACCGCGTGAACCGGTCGAGGTACCATAGCGAGGATGGGCCCGCAGGGGCAAGCCAACGCGTGGAATGAAGAGCAACGCGCTGCTTGTAATGAGTCGGTCAGAACCGGAGGGGGGCACCCGAAGGAAGCCAACCACCGGAGGGGAGGGCCCCACAGGGGACCCACACAGGACGCACACAGACCCCACAGAGGGCCCACACAGGACACACACAGACATGTATGCCATACACCATACAATATTGGCAGTGGCATTATCGTGTACAGGACAACCTTAGGCTCCCAGAGCCACTCTCACATCAGTTTACTGTGCGTGCTGTGTGCGTGTGTCCTCGTGTCCTCGTCCCTTTCGTGTATAAACCATCTGTGAATGAATTGATAGCTCTCTCTGTGAATGAAAATTCACAAACTCTCGGGTTAACCCGCAGTGATCAAAAATATCTTGGACGAGCGAGTCTAGACACGTCAGATGTGCGTTTTTGTTTTTGGAAAGCGGCTTGTGCACAACTTGTGCGTTGTCCACCACCACTAGGTAATGAATAGTGAATGACTTCTTCGAGGCGGAGGGCCATAGCTCTGGATATAATTTTGTAGAGGGTGGTAAGTACGTTAGTACGGTGATGGGGCGGTAGTTATCGATGTTGTCACGACGGCCTTTGTCTTGAAATAGGAGAGAGATGACACCAGTGCGCATGTCTTGGGACATACATAACGCCATGTTCGAGCATTTCCTGTTACTGGTAGGTGGCAGCCAGGAGGTGGGCAAGGCAAGGCGGCTTGGGCGTAATAAAGGGAGGTTGGAGGTGGCAAAGATGAAGAAAAATCAAAATTTTTGGGTTGCCTAAGTCGGTGTTGCTTCTTCTATTAACCATTTGAAAAAAAAAAAAAAATACGGGTTAACCTTG
>Ga0335398_10010933_pt1 | contig 10264 bp, 7 predicted proteins | sample BON03_FD_205742 | JGI IMG/M metagenome (GOLD analysis project Ga0335398, IMG submission 205742) | Freshwater microbial communities from Lake Bonney liftoff mats and glacier meltwater in Antarctica - BON-03 (spades assembly) (version 2) | ecosystem: Environmental > Aquatic > Freshwater > Ice >... | reverse complement strand
TATACCATCCCGATACTCGTCCCGTTCGAGACACTCGTCAAGGGGTTCGCGGCCATGCAGCTCATGCAACGGAACGAAAAGCTGCCAAACGACAAAGCCAAGGACAAGTACCAGTCGATCCTCTCGACGGCTTTGTCCAAGCAGCGCGTCCTCCAGAATCTGCCTAGTCGCCTGAACCCGCACGACCTTCGTTCAATTTATGCAGCCATCGTCGTCTCCGTCTTCGCACACGGCCAACTCACCATACCTGGTGTGGTGGAACGGATTTTGGGGCATGGCAACGTGAATCAGTCGCTCCACTACTCGAGGATGCGACTCGATAAACCGCCAACGAGGTCGCTCGGGGAGCTTCCAGCGTACGACTGAGAAGGAGGTAATCTCACCAGTGTCGTACCTGACCGTCAATCGGGGGACCCCCAACAGGGAAACCCTAACAGATGTGTTACACCCGTCAGGTGCGAATATCGGCGGGGGGGCAAATCGTAAACATTGGGGCAAGATTTGACGGGGGAGGTCACTGAGCGGCAACGCGGCAATTTACACGTACTCGTAGATGGGCCACCGGTGGCGTCGGCAGGCCCGACTTCTTCCGCTGCTTCCGCGGAGCCGCCCGCGTAATCCAGCGATGGGAGGCGTGCCACGCAGATTAGGCTGGGCTGGGCTGGCCATGCTCTCTCTGCTGCGCTGCGTGGACGGCCGCAACGAGCCGCTGCCGCCGTTTGCGCTGTCCACCCCTTTCCCGCGCGGCATGTCGGCGCAGTGGCGCGAGGCCGGGACGCCCAGCTCGGCCATCTTTGACCAGAGAGCGCCGCGCCAGCCGTGCCGGCGCAGTAGGGTGCTGGGATATGTCGAGGTGGCGCACCGTGTCAGCCTGCACTATCAGGAGAAGCTTGGTCTGTGGATGAATGCCGCAAACGGCTCGGGGCTCTGGTATCCTCCACGCCGCCTGCTCATCTGCCACGACTCGCTCGATCTCGCGATACACCTCAATCACAGCAGCGCAGGCGACGCTTGGCGTGGCCCGTACAAGCCAGGGGTGCTCATCCCGCAGTGCGCCTCCGATCTGACATGCAACTCAAAGACGCTCAGGAACAATGCCAAGTATGCGCTGTTTGACTATGCGAGGAGAGCTCTCGATGGCAAGCTGGATACCATCGTGCTGACTCACCATCTTGACGTGTCCTACACACATCTGGGGGTGCTGGTAGGCGAACTCTTTGCGCTTCCTTCGAGCAACGTATACCATTGGAAGAGGTGCCCTTCCAGTGATCGCTTCCGAAAGGGCAATTCGACGCAAGCATTGCGCCTGTGCGACTGCCGGCGATCGCCTGTTGTGCCGCAGTTAGATCCTAATGTGTGTTAGGTAGGTGTGGGATTGTATCCTCCATAGTTTCAGGCACGCAGACTGGGATGCCCGCGCAACCTAGCTCTGGCCAGCTGCACATGGCTACTTAGGCAGCGTCAGGCGAGGCCCGTCCCCCCAATCCTAACGGAGCTACCGAACTTCCCGTTTGAAATTTTGCCGCCATTTCGCTGCCGCGCGATGCGTGGCTCTCGCTCCAGCCACCAGCTCGATGCGGCGACGATTCCGGAGCGGATGCAGCCTGTGGTCAGCCTGCTGACGTCCGGCATGCACGCGCACGGCTCGCGCATAGAGAGGCTGGAGCGCGAGGTGGACAGGCATGAGGTGCGGCTCGCCGAGGAGCGTGTGTGGGGGCGTGTGCCCGAGGCGAGTGCCGCCGCCGCGATGGCCGAGCGGATGGCCAAGCTCGAGGAGCGGTGCGCCGGGCTGGAGCGGCGCTGCGAGCACGCCGAGGGGCGGGCCGAGGAGCGCGCGCATCAGACGAGCAACGCGACCAGCGAGGCCGCTGCCGCGCGGTCTGCCATCTCGTCTCTCCGTGAGCAGCTCGGCGCCGCCGGCAGCTCGTCTGTGACAGAGGCGGACGTGCGGCGGCTGGAGGGCGAGCTCCGCTCTCTGCGCGAGAGGTGCGAGGCGCACTCACGGCTCACGTCCGAGCTCCCCGCACTTCGGCGCGACGTGGAGGAGGTTCGGTCGGTGGGAGCGGCGACGAGCAGCGCGCTCTCGCAGCTCAAGGCGGAGGCTCGTGAGGCTGCGCCACGGCTGGCCGAGCTCGCGTCGCGGGGCGAGCTCGAGCGGCTGGCTGCGGAGGGACGCGCCTCCGCCGAGTCGACGCGCCGCTCATTCGAGGAGCAGTCGCGCCAGCTCTCGCAGCTCGCGGCCGAGCACCGCCGGGCCGCCGAGCCGGCGCGCTCTGCGGCGCAGCCCGACGGCGGCGCCAGCAGCAAGCTCATCGAGCTGGTCGACTCGCACACCGCGGCGCTCCGTGCGGAGCTGCTCCGCTCGCTCGACTCCAAGGCTGTGGCCAGCGAGGTGGCCACGAGCCTTGACGCGCTCCGGAGGGAGGTCGGCGCGCTGGCGCAGGCCCAGCAGGCTGGAGCGGACGCGTCTGCCAGCACCGCGTCGATGGCGCGGAAGCTCGCGGCGGAGGGTGCGGCGGAGTTGGCGCAGCACGAGCTCAGTGTGCGCGCGAGCGAGCGCCGTGGGAAGGAGGCGGCGGAGCGGCTGGGCGAGCTAGAGGCGCGGCTGCAGGCGGGGCTCGCCGAGCGGCCCTCCGTGAAAGAGGTTGAGGAGCTGGTTGCGCGCGCGAGGCCACAGCCGCACACGCTATGCGAGTCAATCTCGTCTGAGACGCCGAACGCGCGCCCCGCGGGCGTGCGCTCGCCCCCGCTCACGTGGAGAGGAGGCGAGGCTGCCTGGAGCAGAGGCGCGCCGTCTCGTGGGGGCGACACATCGCGGCCGGACGACGAGGGGCGGCTGGCGGCGGCGGTGCGCGAGAAGCTAGCCGAGCGGCTCGAGGCGGTGGACGACGCCTCGCGCGCGGCGCTGAGCAAGGTGGAGCGGCGGCTCGCCAGGATGGCGGTGCAGGTGGACGAGGCCGTAACTATCTCGGGTTAACCCCTATAGAGAGAGAGAGTAACCCGGGTTAACCCGAAAGGAGGGGACACGTATACTCACTATACTTCTATATCTGTATCTATAGGCATACATATAAAGACGTCATATATATACATAAGTGTGATTTGTTTGAGGAACGCAGAGGGGACGGATTCACCCTAACCCTAAACCCTCAGGTGGATGAGGCCGTCCGCGCGGCGCAGGGCGCGGTCGCGCAGGCGGTGGCGTCGGCGGCGCCCGCCCCGGCTGTAGGCTCGTCAGCGCACGAGGCGCTCTCTGCGGAGATGGGCGCACTCCAGTCGGACGTTGGCTCGCTGGCCGAGGCGCTGCGCCGGCACCTCGTCGCCCAGCCAGCGCTGCTACAGCCGCTCTGGGCCGAGAACCAGCTGGGCCGGTGGATTTGGACCTCGGGCCGGCTCAACCGAGCCAAGTCGGCGGGCACTGGCAGCGGCGGCGTGGTCCCGTGGGAGCACGAGCGCGCCAATACCGCGCCCGACAACTACCTCTTTTCGGCGGGGCGCGCGCAGGTGCGCGTGGTGGCGCCGGGGCTCTATTCGGTCGCATGCGCCTTTTTCGCGCACGCCGGGCCCACCATCGCCATCTGCGTCAACGGCGTTGAGGTGGCGGTGCGCAGGGCGGGGCAGGCGCGCAGACCGGCCGCGCAGCACGAGGTCAGCCACGAGATTGGCGGCGTCTCGATGCGCGAGTTTATGTCGCTGCCGCCCGACGCGTCCGTGACGGTCTGCTTCAACGCGAACGGCGCGCCGACGGGCGACGCCCAGGGGTTCCTCGAGCTCCGCAAGCTCTGAGCGAGGAAAATAGACTCTCTAGTCCGCCCAAGCGAGCGAGCTACGCTTGAGGACCTATTTGCATATATTTATTAGTATGCTTACGAGAAGCACGGCTCGGTATATGGATATTGAAGCCCGTGACGACACGTGCGTCGCGGCTGATGATTATGATAATTGATCAGCCTTTCCCCACACAACAGAACATCAGACTACACACGAGACACGACGCACTCTCCCCGTTCCGGAAACGGACCACACAAACCCAAACGACAAACGACAAACGATTGATTGATAATTAGCAAGCAAGAGACACAGATACACGGACACGGACAGACGGACACACGACGGAAACGTCGCGTCCCTCCCGCGTCCAGCAGCATCAGCGGCGCACCAGCACCACAAGCTCCACAGCAACAGCGTTTTTTTAAGCGACCGCGCGGCCGCGGCGGACCGGGGCACCGCACATATCACAATTCACAATAAGCAATAAGCGGCAAGAAGCAAGTTGCAAGCAAGAAAAAGAAAGAGAAGTAGAAAGAGAAAGAACAAACAGATATAAGTAAACAGATCAACGATCAACAGCAACAGGTCACCACACCGACAGAGAACAACACCCCCGACAACGACACAACCATACGTAAGAAGGAAAACACGACGAGCAACGACATATACCGACCACTATCCACTATCTCACATCTCGTCACAGTCACAGTCACAGGCCTCTCACAGCCAGAGCACCAGCACACCGACAGCCGACAGCGAGAAGGAGAAGGAAGGCATCAGAATCAGTTGTAGACCCGCCCGGTAACCCTTTTATGTATCATGATCGGGTCTGTTTTGTATCCGTGGGTTAACGGTGACCCTCACCCCAGGCCCAGGCCCCAGGGTTTAGGGTTCGAATCCCTGTAAAATTAACCCAGGGACAGGGATAATGGGATACAAAACAGACCCGATACTGATATATGTAAAAACAGTACACAGTACATGGGTTGTTTATGTATCATGATCCTTCCATCCGCGAGATGAAGGGATCCATCATGGCGACGCAGGCGCGCAGGTCGTCCATGTTAGTGGTCGCGCGCAGGGCGTTCTCGTACTCGCTTCCAGTGATGAGATGCAACTGCGCGGCGAAGGCGCGCAGGTCGGTGGGCGCGGTGGGAACGTAGTGGCCGGCGCCATAGGCGCGCAGCTCGTCCTCGTACTCGCTAGCAGTGATGAGATCCACCCGCGCGGCGAAGGCGCGCAGGTCGGTGGACGCGTAGCGGTTGGCGCCGTGGGCGTGCAGGTCGTCGTACTCGCTACCAGCTCGTGGGTGTGGAAGTCCTTGGACCTGCATGCTGCACTGATGTGCAGCAGCAGGCCAGCCGCTGCCATGTTGTAGGCCGGCGCCGGGAGGTCGGCCAGGCACAGGGACGCCAGAGGCGTCAAGACACAGAGACATGAAAGCTAGCAGCAACGCGCGACAAAGGACCCGGAGGGGGGCAGCCCCCAAACACCGCGGGGGGAAACACCACAAGGGGGGAAACCACCCACAGGGGAACCCCACCCGCCAACAGCGGTGGGAACGTAGTGGCCGGCGCCATAGGCGCGCAGCTCGTACTCGTACTCGCTAGCAGTGATGAGATCCACCCGCGTGGCGAAGGCGCGCAGGTCGGTGGGCGCGTAGCGGTCGGCGCCGTGGGCGTGCAGGTCGTTGTACTCGCTACCAGCTCGTGGGTGTGGAAGTCCTTGGACCTGCATGCTGCACTGATGTGCAGCAGCAGGCCAGCCGCTGCCATGTGGAAGGCCGGCGCCGGGAGGTCGGTCAGGCGCCGGGACGCCAGAGACAGGGAACACATCAGACAATGAAAGCTAGCAGCAACGCGCGACAAAGGAACCGGAGGGTGGCAGCCCCCAAACACCACGGGGGGAAACACCACAAGGGGGGAAACCGCCCACAGGGGAACCCCACCCGCCAACAGGGTCTGTTTTGTATCCGTGGGTTAACTCACCCCAGGGTTTAGTTAGGGTTTAGGGTTCGAATCCCTGTGAAATTAACCCAGGGATACAAAACAGACCCGATAATGATATGTAAAACCAGTACATGGGTTGTTTGTTTGTCCCGGTAACCCTTTGTAGACTGCCCCCCCCCATCCCCCATCCCCAACGCTCTGCTGTGTCCCGCAATCTCGCCTCGTGGCAGCAGCAGAGAAAGACCGTGGTCATATTGTATAGAAGAGCTCAGTTTGTATATAAGTACCGTAGGAGCGAGCGCAAGTGCGTGAGCCATCCCGCGAGCGGATGCCTACATGACGAGGATCAAACACAGGAGGGGAGGGACCCACAGGGGACCAACCCACACAGAGGGCGCCCACACAGAGGGCGCCCGACACACAGAGGGAGCGACCCACACAAGGGGTGCGACCCACACAGGAGACACACAGACACGCCCCCACAGCGAGACATCGCTGGACACTGTGTGTCACAAACAAAGCCGCATCGAAATCTCGACGGGCGGGGGCGGACAAACATACACAAGACAATACTAATACTACTATAACTATTATAAGAGGCACCACTAGCTCGGGCTAGTGGCGCATAGCTCCGAGGAGGCTGGCGCGGTGCCGGAGGAACGACGTCTTGTCGAGCGCCTTCGTGAAGATGTCGGCACAAAGGTCTGTGCCCGCAAGCCATACAGGCTTGGACACGCCGTTAGCGCACTGCTCACGTCCGAAGAGGAGGAATTTCTCGTAGTGGCGCGTGCGCGCCGTCGCGCCCGGCCGCAGGATGAACGGCACGGCGGCCGCGCTATCCGTGTGGATCGGCGAGGGCAGGCGCACCGTGTGCCCGAGGAACTCGACCAACAGCTGAGTGAAGCGCAGAGCACGCGCGGCCTGCGCGTAGCCGTAGAGCTCAGCCTCCTGCGTCGCAAGCGTGATGATATTGATTCGCTTGGCACAGGCCGATACCGAGGCGCCGCCAAAGAAGATGGAGAAGCCGAAGAAATCACGCGGCTGGCGCCCCCACGAAGCGTCGCAGTACGCCTCGAGCTGCGGGTGCGAGGCCGAGTAGGTGATCCCGATATCCATGGCGTGGTGCAGGTACGAGAGGATGGCGAGCCCGGCGTCGTAGTACTCGAGCTTGGGCGCCGACATGAACTGGCAGAGCCACGAGACGTAGAAGTCGATCTCGGGGTGCGTCGCCGTCGCCCAGAGGAGCGAGCCGAGCAGCTCGAGGAGGTTGCGCGCCCCGAGAGCGAGTAGGTCCTCCTCGTTGCCGAGCTGCATGCCGTGGAAGGCGTCGATGCCCTCCTGGTGCACGGGGACGGTGAAGTCGCGCGTAGTCCTCTCGCTGCAGAACTTCTTGAAGATCTTCTCGATGTAGAGCCCCTGCTTGATGGTGAGCGTGCGCGCGTCGCGGTCGCGAGTGATCTCGATGCCGAGCAGGATGTTGGGCTCGCCGAGGATCTTGATGTTGTAGCGCGCGCCGTAGGGCTTGATGAACTCAGCGTCGGCGAGGTCACGTTGGCCGCGCGGGTACCGGATGACGACGTTGTCGACGTAGACGGCCAAGTAGATGACGCCGTCGGCGGTCACCTTGCGCCAGACGTTCGGCTCGAAGGCGCACTGCTCGAAGCCGAGGCCCTTGATCGTCTTGTTGTTGCCCACCATCCAAAGGTTGCCCGCCTGCTTGGTGCCCTCGAGTGGTCGAAGGAGGCGGCATGCCTTGAAGTTGGGGTCGACGTAGCCCGGCGGCTGCTGCAGGTACATCTCGGTGCCGTCCCAGTCGCCGGAGGGGAAGGCCTTGACGACGTCGACCTCGAGCAGGTCGTCGTCGCCGATGCAGGCGCCGGCGAGGAAGACGCGCAGGCTCTCGAGGCGCAAGGTGCTGCAGAAGCTGTCGACGTAGTCCACGCCCTGCACCTGGTTGTAGCCGCAGCCGACGTAGCGCGCCTTGAACTTATCGACGGTGCCGTCCGTCTTGTACTTGACCGAGAAAACCCACTTGCCCTTGATGACGCGGCGCCCGAGCGGAATGGACTTGACGAGCTCCCACGTCTTGAGGAGCGTGTACTTGCCCTTGTAGTCGTCATCGCACGCTGCCCTCCACTTGGCGCCGTAGACGGGGTCGGCGATGGCGGCGGCGTAGGAGCGAGGGATGGGCACGATGCCGATGTTGAGGTCCACCTGGTACGCCTCGCCCATGACGCTGCCGACGAGCAGGACGGTGTCCGCCGAGCCGGAGGCGAGCGAGCCGGCCGACTTGTAGTTGTAGTCGTTTCGGTCGAGCAGGTAGGCGAGCTCGTAGTCCGGCGCGGCGACGAGCGAGGCGGACACGGGGGCGCTGCGCGTGCGCCCGCTGGGACCGTCGAAGCGCGGGGCGGCGGGAGCGAGCGGGACGGGCACGGGGAGGGCGGCAGGCGGCGGGGGAGGCGGCGCGGTGGTGGCCGGCGGCGGCACGGCGGCGCGCGGCATCGGCGCGGCGGCGGCGCGTGCGATGGGGCGGGCGGGAGGCGTCGAGGTAGAGCGGCGGGGGACGGCGGCGGCGGCGGCGTCGGCGGCGACGGCCTTAGCGAAGCGTGCGCGCCCAGCAGTCACCCTGCTGTGCTCGACGTCGGCGCTGAGCCCGGCGAGCGCGGCGGTCACGGGCAGCACCTCGGGCAGCTCCTTGTTGTGCGCGCGCCGGAGGATCTTGACACCGGGGCGCGCCGCTGCGAGCTGGGTGAAGGAGTCCTCGCTGAACTCGACGTCGGAGGCGGTGGTGATGCGGCCAAGCTCCGGCAGCCAGACGAAGTAGCCCTTCCGCCGCGTGTCGTAGCCGAGATGCACGCCCTTGGCGCGGCGCGGCGCCAGCTTGTCGTACGTCTCGCTCGCCTTGATCGAGACCCAGCAGTCGCAGAGCATGACCTTGAACTTGCGCAGCGGGAAGGGCGAGATCGAGTTGCCGCTCGCGAGCACGATGGGGATCGCCGGCTCGGTCGAGGCGAAGCTGTAGACGTTGGGCCGGTGTAACAGTGATGGGTACGCTCCTACACTCCACTTGCAAAGAGAGCTTTTTGGGCGCGCTGCAGGCAAAAAAATTTGGGCATTTTTTAATAGCCCAACGGCCGGGAATGGCCTTAAAAATAAAACAATAACCCCTTCTCCCTCTCTACTCACCACCACCACGTCGAAGAGAGAGGAGAGCACGCTCTTTGAGCCCACCTAGCATCTAGCTCAACACCATCTCAGATCACGCACTCGCCGCGCTAAGCAGGCGCTGCACTAGGTCGGCCTTGCGGCTGCCTGAACTATCTAGGCCGCAGGCCTCTAGCACAGCCTTGATAGTCACAACGGTGGCCTTCATCAGGCCCTCCTGCGTGAAAAGAGGGTTAACTTAAGCCCGTGCCCAATCAACCAACCAGGGCCTTCACACGCCACGCCTGCATGTGTGAGCCGGTCGGGTTGGGCGTGGGCTCAGACTGCTCGGCGCCCTCCCAGCGCCCGGGATGACGCGCCGGCCGGCCGCGATGGTTGTGCCGCCGCGCCTGCCTCCCAATGGATGCGGCTCCGACGCCGATGACGACGCCGATACCATGTGCAGGTTGAGTGCAGGTCACCGCGCAAACCGGTAGGCACGCTGCCTGCGCGCAGTACGACGCGCCCGACGATCTGATTGAGTACACTAAATATGCGACCGTTACGCTAGTTTAACCTTAGAACAAGGGCTACACGACCAGGTGCTACTAAACCTTTTCCTTCGAAGGCGCTGCACACTCTCAGACGCTGAACTTTGGAGGGTGGCCAGGACAGGTCAAGAGGAAGCCATAGCCGCTCGGATAAGCTGCGATTCGGTGCATTACATGAACTAGGACAGAAAATCTAACCCAGAACCGCCTTTCCAAGGCGCATATTTATTATTCACAGAGCAAAAGTATTTATGGAGAGGTGCTGATCTCAACTTATACCTCCGGCTGTAGCCTCTCCTAACCATATGCAATCGATTGAGCATAGGAACCACATGCTCAAAGTGAGCCTGTCGTTAGAAGGAAAAGGTTATTTGCACTTCAGCGACCCATCACTGTTACATCGGCCGTTGTTGTGGCAGTGCACGGCCACGAGCATGAGGTAGGGCCAGAAGCGAGCCTGCTGCTCGTCGCCCCCAGCGTGCGCGAGCATGGCGCACATGGAGCGCTGGAGCACGCCCCAGCAGCGCTCCGCAGCGCCGTTGCTCTCGTGCACGTCCTCGGTGGAGAACGAGCACTGGATACCCTGCGCGGCGGCCCACGCCTCGAGCTTGGCATCGGTGAACTCGCCGGCGTTGTCGCAATGCCAGAGGTCGACGACGCCAGGCACGCGCGTCTTGGTCAGCAGATGGGCGTGGTCGCGCATGAAGGTCTTGGCGGCGTCAAGCACGTTGGGGTGCTCGCGCCCGCGCATGAAGTAGACGGCGTAGAGGCGCGAGGACCGGTCGACGAAGTTGATGGCGTAGGTGAAGCCGTGGTCGCTCTCGGTCATTGGCCCCATGATGTCCGTGT
>Ga0335398_10010928_pt1 | contig 10268 bp, 9 predicted proteins | sample BON03_FD_205742 | JGI IMG/M metagenome (GOLD analysis project Ga0335398, IMG submission 205742) | Freshwater microbial communities from Lake Bonney liftoff mats and glacier meltwater in Antarctica - BON-03 (spades assembly) (version 2) | ecosystem: Environmental > Aquatic > Freshwater > Ice >... | reverse complement strand
TATATATATATATATATATGTGCATATGTACATTCGAATATGTATTTATGTATAGCGAGCGAGTTTGGATGAGTAAAGGCGATTGTGAGTGAGCCTCGCCGAGTGTGAGCAAGTTTGAGCTGAGGCGAGCATGTCAACGCGATTGCAGGTGAGTGTCAGCGAGCCTGAGCGAGTGTGGCAAGTGTTTGCAGATTCGAAAGGGTGTGACTGAGAGTATGCAAATGCAAGTCAGCGTGAGCAAGTGTGAGAGAGTGTACGCAGGTATGAGCGTGACTGAGTGTGAGCGAGTGTGTCCGAACATGAGCAAGTGGGGGCGAGTGCGAGCGAGTGTTACCTTGGCTCTGCGCTCTGTGATTGCCCATATCCCTAGACGCAATGAGGGAAGAAGGAGGTGGAAGGCGGGTGTCGACAAGAGGAGGGAGTGAGAGGAAGAGGTCCTCCGCTATCTCATGTTCCAACTTGATGGTTACAGAGACTCTCGCCGTGTACTTGCCTGCATTACATACCAACACATCTCAGTCCCAATCCGCGTGCAACACACGATGCAACGCAAGATGCAACACACGAGCAACACAACGTGCAACATCGGATGCAACACAAAATGCAACGCAAGATGCAACACACGATGCAACACAACACCAGATGCAACAAAACGTGTAAACGCAAGATGCAACACACGATGCAACACAACGTGCAACACAAGATGCAACACACGATGCAACACGAGCTGAAAAGGAAACATGCAGAGCAGTTCGTTGGTAAAACCCTAATTCAGCACAATCATAACCGAAACAAAGAAACACCTGCGACTTCAAGATTCCACACTGCAACTACCACCGAAAACGACCTATGGGTGTGTGGTTTGTAAGTGCGCGCGCGACAGAGAGCGCAAGAGGAGCTGAGAGCGAGACAGCGAGCGCAATACACGGAAAGACTGTGTCTTGGCAGTGAAAAACACGTTATGGCACACTGGACTGACTTGTTGGAGTGACTTTGGCAAGCATTACACAGACACGTTGGCACGCACAAAAAAGACACGGTATAGCACTTTAGACTGTCTTGTCCAAGCGACTTCTGTAGACTCACTCATGTCTTGGCAGTGAATATACTGTGTCTTAACAGTGAAATACACGTTATGGCACACTAGACTGACTTGTCCAAGCGACTTATGTAGACTTACTCGTGTCTTGGCAGTGAATCGTACGAGCGAGTCTACATGAGTCACGTTGTCAAGTCTGTCTTTATAGTGCCATACCGTGTCTTTCGTGTGCGTGCCAACGTGTCTGTGTCATGCATGCCATAAGTCACTCCAACAAGTCAGTCTTCCGTGCCATAATTCACTTGAACAAGTCAGTCTGGTGTGCCATAGTCTGTCTTCAGACAAGACAGTCTGGTGTGTATTCAGTCTGGTGCGCCATAGTCTGTCTTTCTAGTGCGTGCCGTAGGGTGTCTTTCTAGTGTGTGCCATACGTCACTCCAACAAGTCAGTCTAGCGTGACATAAGTCACTTAGACAAGTCAGTCTGGTGTGTATTCAGTCTGGTGTGCCATAGTCTGTCGTGACATAAAGGGTCCTTTCAGTGTGTGCCACAAAGTCTCTTTCGTGTGTGTGCTATAACGTGTCTTTGAACTTTCGTCTTTGGTGTGTGTGGCGTAAGTTGTCTTTCAAATTTCATCTGTGTGTGGGCACAAGGTGTCTTTGATGACAGACCGTCTGTCTCACATCTGTCTCTTTGACACCACACTGCGGAGACACCAGATTGCTGTGGAGGCATCAAATTACTGCGGAGACATCAAATTGCAAGCGGTACTCTCTCACAGGAGAGACTCTTGAAGAAAGAGTCACACAAACCCAGAAACCTGTCATCAGGTTCAAGGTCACAATACAAAGATACAAGGAAGCGAAGATGCAAAGGATGCCTTATGTTTGTAGGTTGTTTCCTGCAAAAGAGCCCTATACTCCGTGGCTCTTGTGCGGAAAGAGACCTGCAACTTAAACCATCCTATGCATCCTCGCCACCCTGTAGAAACATTGCAAAATAGAGACCTGCCATCGGGTTCAAGGTGGCAATCACAAAGAGTATGCCGGTGGTGCTGTTGGTGGTGGGGTCTGACGCGCGTGTCTAAGGCATGAGGGGTGTGAGACAGTGACATATCAAGTGCGCAGTCGCCGCAATGCGCCATACACCACGCATCCACTTTCTCCACTCGTATGTGCCAGCGCGAGACATGACTCATTCAGTATCGCAGATTCCGTGACTCGTTTACTATCACAACTTACATGTTCGGTGACTCATTTACTATCACACGTGACACATTCAGTATCACATATTCAGCGACTCAGTCACTATCACGCATGACATATTCGGTGACTCATTCCCTATCACACACGACATATTTGGTGACTCATTCACTATCACACATCACATATTCGGCGACTCAATCACTATCACACATGACATATTCGGTGACTCATTCCCTATCACACACGACATATTCGGTGACTCATTCACTATCACACATCGCATATTCGGCGACTCAGTCACTATCACACTTGACATATTCGGTGACTCATTCACTATCACACGTGACACATTCGGCGACTCATTCATTATCACACATTCAGTCGCCGCAGTGTGCCATACACCATGTATGGGGTGGCCTTGGTTGGTAGGATCGATTAAATTATAGGTCTCTTTTGTAAAAGAGCACTATAAAAGAGACGATATTCTGCAAAAGAGACCTATGATTTTATCGATCCTACTGACCGTAGCCAACCCATATCCCCCTCCTTAACTCGTATCTGCAACAGATTGAAAAACACCGCAACAGATTGAGAGACACCGCAACAGATAGAGGGACACCACGACAGATTGAGAAATACCGCAACAGATTGAGAGACATCGCAACAGATTGAGAGACACCGCAACAGATAGAGAGTCGCCGCGATAGATTGAAAAAAAACCCACCAGCTACACAATCCAGGATAGCGTATCTCTCGCTAAAACATTTGAGAGGACTTTTTTTCAAGTTTATGCTCAATTTGATGTTTGGTAATTTGTTGTTTAAATTCTGCCAATTTTGCTCAATTTTAATGTGAAAATTGTGTTTTCCCGCCCCCGGGAAAAAAATAAGAGGGGGGGCATGCGGCGCCGAGGGTAGCCCCGAGGTGCCGCGCGCCATTTGGTTACCTTCGTGTTTCCACAGATTTTTTTCTCCCATTTTTTTCCCATTTTTTCCCCCTTCTGTTTTTTCCCATTGATTTTGTATATGTTCCCCGTTTTGTTCATTTGTTTTTGGTTGCTCCAACTTGTAGTCGAAACGCTCCTCGAAAAACAGGAAAGGAAAAACATGAAAACAAAACCTGAAATGAAAAGCGGGTCCCAAAAAACTATAATCACAAACAATCTGTATGAGCACAAAGGTAACCGAAAGGCACACGGAAAAAAATGGGGAATTTATGTATCCGTGTGAATCGCGGCTGATTTTGTGTTGCGTGCGGCCCAGCCGCAACACCAAATACGAAACCTCAAACACTTACACACTAAACACTTTGAGCCGACAACTTTACGTTGGGCACCCCCCGGAATCCCAAACACTAACGCCTCGGAGGGTGCACTCAAGAAAGAGGTCCAGAGATATAGAAAGATGTATGAGCACTAGGTGGGAGTGGTATAGCAAGAGCACCAACTATCTGTGGAACAGCAAGAGGACTACATGTGCACTAAATATAGCCGATTGCAGATAGGATGGCATAGAATCTCGAGATTATTTCTGAAACTTTTTCAACGTACCAAACTTCTGCCCATGGGATTTACGATGAGTACCATCTAATAAATGGCACTAATGATAAATCTCATGAGAATTCTGGTACGCCTGGTAATAAATTGAAAGTTTTTAGAAAGAATCTCAAGATTTTGTGCTATCCTATCTGCAATGAGCTGTATCAGTTGAACAGCAACAGCAAGAGGACTGCATGAGCACTAACTATTAGTAGCACAGCAAGAGGACTACCTATCAATGGTGTAGCAACGTGCTTCAGTACCGCCTTTGAGTGCAACTTGCATTAGTACCACGTTTGAGTACACATTGCATCAGTACCTTGAGAGAGAGAGAGAGAGGGAGAGAAAGAGAGAGAGAGAGAGAGATAGAGCGAGAGAGAGGGAGAGAGAGAGAGAGATTGAAAAACACCTTTGAATACAACTTGCATTAGTACCAAGTTTGAGTGCACATTGCATGAGTACCACCTTTGAATACAACTTGCATCAGCAAGGCCTTGAAGTCTTGAGCACCCTCATACACTTTAGGGCTTAGGGTTCTAGGGTTTAAGGATTCCCGACTACCGCTCCACACCACTCATCCATCACCCTCATACGCTTTAGGGCTTAGGGTTTAAGGGTTTAAGGATTCCCCATTACCGCACCACACCACTCATCCATCACCCTGCCAAGACGGCGCGCAATCAGTTACCTTCGCATTCATACGGAATTTCGAACTTCATGTCCATATGGAATTCAGCACATCTGAAATTATGTATGGGCGTGAAGGTCGAAATTCCGTATGAATGCCAAGGTGAATGAATGCGCGCGTGCCGCGCGCCAGCCCACCTGCTTTGAGGCCTTAGGCTTTAGGGTTTAAGCGCACCTGGCTGCTCAGTAATAGACATGCACGCAACGGGCAGCCATAGGTATGGACACATCGGGGTACCTGGATGCGGAGATATAGACACATAGGGGTAACAGATGTGGAGGAGATGAAGACAGATAGAAAGAAAAAGATAGAGACAGATAGAAAGATAGGAGTGCCTGGATGCGGAGATATAGACACATAGGGGTAACGGATGTGGAGGAGATGTAGACAGATAGACAGAGATATAGACAGATAGAAAGATAGGAGTACCTGGATGCGGAGGCCTTCCTTGCCTGCTGTGCTTGCTGACACTTGTGCATCTTGCAGTGTCTCCCCTTGTATTGCATTTCCCAGCCTACACACACAAGTACACACATTGCTTGTCACACCCTACACCCCATTACACACATTGCATTTCCCCGCCTACACACGCACACAACAAGCAGACTGACGTAGGCAGGCACACACAATGAGCAACTAGTACACACATAGACACGTAAAAACATCAGGAAACAATGCCGGACGCGCAGCCAAAACGCCCGACGCTGCCGCGCGCCACTTGGGTTACATCCGCCGGCAAATCTTCAGAATACCCCACACAATGAGCAACTAATGCACACATAAACACGCAACAACAACAGGACACGCGGCCGGGCGCGCAGCCACGAAGGGCTTTAGCCCAACGCTGTCGCGCGCCACTTGGGTTACATCCGCCGGCAAATCTTCAGAATGCCCCACCCGAGTCTCCAAAATACCCCACCTCCGAGGACACTATCACTATACGCAAAGACACCTAGAAAAGACCACTACAAAAGAGACCAAAAGAAATATTGAGAATCGGCGCCCTTCAACAACGGGCGGGCTATTCTGGAATTTTGACGGGCGGGCTATTTTGGAAATTTTGCGCCCGACTAGAGAAGGCATTGGCACCCCCTATATAAAGATCACAGGGTGTCTGTGGAGCTCACCAAACGCGGGGTGGAAAAATGTCGGGTCGAGAAAATTTGGGCTGAAAGAAAAGCTTATCGAGTGCAAAAATATCAATCAACACAACTCGTAGAGGGTGGCGAAGACTCATAGGATCCCCTAAGTTGCAGATCATTTTCCATAAAAGAGCCACTAAATATAGGTCACTTTTGCAGAAAATGACCTATGAAGATAAGGGATCCTATGAGTCTTCGCCACCCTGTAATACCGAGTCCCTTATCAGTGTTTTCAGAGGTGGGATAGCCTGGGCAATCGGAAAACAGAACAACAGAGAAAGGAAAAGAGAGAACGAGAGAGAACGAGACCTGTGGAGGATATGGGGTGGCTACGGTTAGTAGGCTCCTTAAAATTATGGGTCTCTTTTGCAAAAGAGCCCTATAAGTGAGACGATATTCTGCAAAAGAGACTTGTAATTTTAAGGAGCCTACTAATCGTAGCCACCCCATGCCAAGAAGAAAAACATTCGGAATCGTGACTCAGCGTTGGAAAACAGACAGCTGGAGAGAGAGGCCTGTGGAAAACACGGAAAAGAGAAAGCCAGAGGGAGAAAGAGAGAGAATGAGGGGAAGGACCTGTGGAGGACTCGAAAAAGAGAAAGAATGGGTTTGGTCTTGGTGTGCATCGTATCTGGGTGGCTGTCTTTGCGCGAGGTAGTGGGACTTGTGGGTGTGAGCAAGGTAGCAGCAGGGGTGTCGAGAGATTGCCTATCCAGGACATGCTACATATGAATGAGTGCGTCATGTCACGTATCAATGAGTGCGTCATGTCACGTATGAATGAGTGCGTCATGTCACGTTTGAATGAGTGTTTTGTGTTACGTATGAATGAGTGCGTCATGTCACGTATGAATGAGTGCGTCATGTCATATGTGGATGAGTGTGTCGTGTTACGTATGAATGAGTGCGTCGTGTCACGTATGAATGAGTGCGTCATGTCATATATGAATGAGTGTGTCGTGTTACGTATGAATGAGTGCGTCATGTCACGTATCAATGAGTGCGTCATGTCACATATGAATGAGTGCGTCATGTCACGTATCAATGAGTGCGTCGTGTCACGTATGAATGGGTGCGTCATGTCACATATGAATGAGTGCGTCATGTCACATATGAATAAGTGCGTCATGTCACGTATGAATGAGTGAATCATGTCACATATGAATGCGTGCGTCGTGTCACATATGAATGAGTGCGTCGCGTTACGTATGAAGTGCGTCATATAGATATAGATATATATATACATATATATATATGTGTATATATATGCATATATATACATGTATGAATATATATATATAGGTATATACATACACATATATGTATATATATATAAGTGAATCATGTCACATATGAATGCGTGCGTCATGTTACATATGAATGAGTGCGTCATGTTACGTATGAAGTGCGTCATGTCACGTATGAATGAGTGCGTCATGTCAAGTTTGAATGAGTGCGTCATGTCACATATAAATGAGTGAATCATGTCAAATATGAATTAGTACGTCGTGTTACGTATGAATGGGTGCGTCATGTCACGTATGAATGCGTGCGTCATGTCATGTATGAATGCGTGCGTCATGTCACGTATGAATGAGTGCGTCATGTCACATACGAATGAGTGCGTCATGTCACGTATCAATGAGTGCGTCGTGTTACGTATGAATGCGTGCGTCATGTCACGTATGAATGGGTGCATCATGTCACGTATGAATGAGTGCGTCATGTCACATATGAATGAGTGCATCATGTCACATATGAATGAGTGCGTCATGTCACGTATAAATGAGTGCGTCATGTCACATATGAATGGGTGCGTCGTGTCACACATGAATGAGTGCGTCATGTCACGTATGAATGCGTGCGTCATGTCACGTACGAATGAGTGTGTCGTGTCACGTATCAATGCGTGCGTCATGTTACATTTAATGAGTGCGTCATGTCACGTATGAATGAGTGCGTCATGTCACATATGAATGCGTGCGTCATGTCACGTATGAATGAGTGCGTCATGTCACGTATGAATGAGTGCGTCATGTTACGTATGAATGCGTGCGTCATGTCACATATGCATGAGTGCGCCATGTCATATATGAATGAGTATGTCGTGTTACATATGAATGAGTGCGTCATGTCACGTATCAATGAGTGCGTCATGTCACGTATGAATGAGTGCGTCATGTCACATATGAATGAGTGCGTCATGTCACGTATCAATGAGTGCGTCATGTCACATATGAATGCGTGCGTCATGTCACATATGAATGAGTGCGTCGTGTTACGTATGAAGTGCGTAATGTCACTTATGAATGCGTGCGTCATGTCACGTATGAATGAGTGCGTCATGTCACGTATAAATGAGTGCGTCATGTCATATATGAATGAGTGTGTCATGTCACATATGAATGAGTGCGTCATGTCAGGTGTGAATGAGTGCGTCATGTCACGTATGAATGAGTGCGTCATGTCACATATGAATGAGTGCGTCATGTCATATGTGAATGAGTGTGTTGTGTCACGTATGAATGAGTGCATCATGTCACGTATGAATGGGTGCATCATGTCACGTATGAATGAGTGCGTCATGTCACATATGAATGAGTGCGTCGTGTCACGTATGAATGAGTGCATCATGTCACGTATGAATGGGTGCGTCATGTCACATATCAATGAGTGCGTCATGTCACATATGAATGCGTGCGTCATGTCACGTATGAATGAGTGCGTCGTGTCACGTATGAATGGGTGCGTCATGTCACGTATAAATGAGTGTGTCGTGTTACCCATGAATGCGTGCGTCATGCTCATTTAATGAGTGCGTCATGTCACGTATAAATGAGTGCGTCGTGTCACATATGAATGGGTGCGTCGTGTCACACATGAATGAGTGCGTCATGTCACGTATGAATGAGTGCGTCATGTCACATATGAATGAGTGCGTCATGTCACGTATAAATGAGTGCGTCATGTCATATATGAATGAGTGTGTCATGTCACGTATGAATGAGTGCGTCATGTCACGTATGAATGAGTGCGTCATGTCATATGTGAATGAGTGTGTTGTGTCACGTATGAATGAGTGCATCATGTCACATATGAATGGGTGCATCATGTCACGTATGAATGAGTGCGTCATGTCACATATGAATGGGTGCGTCGTGTCACGTATGAATGAGTGCGTCATGTCACGTATGAATGGGTGCGTCATGTCACATATGAATGAGTGCGTCATGTCACATATGAATGCGTGCGTCATGTCACGTATGAATGAGTGCGTCGTGTCACGTATGAATGGGTGCGTCGTGTCACGTATAAATGAGTGTGTCGTGTTACCCATGAATGCGTGCGTCATGCTCATTTAATGAGTGCGTCATGTCACGTATGAATGAGTGCGTCATGTCACATATGAATGAGTGCGTCATGTCACACATGAATGAGTGCGTCATGTCACGTATGAATGAGTGTGTCATGTCACGTATGAATGAGTGCGTCATGTCACATATGAATGAGTGCGTCATGTCACACATGAATGAGTCATGTAATACATGAGTGCGTCATGTCACGTATGAATGAGTCATGTCATAAATGAGTGCGTCATGTCACATATGAATAAGTCATGTTACACATATTGCCTATCCAGGACATGCTACATATGAATGAGTCATGTCATATATGAGTGCGTCATGTCCCACATTAATGGGTCATGTATTTGAGTGCGTCATGTCACATATGAATGAGTCATGTCATATATGAGTGTGTCATGTCACACATGAATGAGTCATGTTACACATATTGCCTATCCAGGACATGCTACACATGAATGAGTCATGTCATATATGAGTGTGACATGTCACGTATGAATAAGTCATGTCATATATGAGTGCGTCATGTCACACATGAATAAGTCATGTCATATGTGAGTGCGTCATGTCACACATGAATGAGTCATGTCGTATATGAATGCGTCATGTCAAACATGGATGAGTCATGTTACACATAGTTCCTTTACAGGACATGCTGTCCGTTGACACATTGACTGATGCTGTCCGTTGACACATTGACACACACATTGCAATGACACACACATTGCAATGACACACACATTGCAATGACACACACATTGCAATTTGACACACACATTGCAATGACACACACATTGCAATCACACACACATTGCAATCAAACACACATTGCAATGACACACACATCGCAATCACACACATTTTGCAATGACACACACGTTGCAATGACACACACATCGCAATTTGACACACACATTGCAATGACACACACATTGCAATGACACACACATGCAATGACACACACATTGCAATGACACACACGTTGGAATGACACACACATCGCAATCCCACACACATTGCAATGACACACACATTGCAATGACACACACATTGCAATGACACGCACATCGCAGTGACACACACATTGCAATGACACACACATTGCAATTTGACACACATATTGCAATGACACACATATTGCAATTTGACACACACATGTTGTGTGTCCAGCATGTCGAGGGCATGCTGTCCGTTGACGTATTGCACCCGTTAACTTGTTGCGCGCATTGCGACAACCTCTTGAGGCGTTGCGTTGCTATATATATATATATGTATACATATATATATATGTATAT
>Ga0335398_10010927_pt1 | contig 10268 bp, 6 predicted proteins | sample BON03_FD_205742 | JGI IMG/M metagenome (GOLD analysis project Ga0335398, IMG submission 205742) | Freshwater microbial communities from Lake Bonney liftoff mats and glacier meltwater in Antarctica - BON-03 (spades assembly) (version 2) | ecosystem: Environmental > Aquatic > Freshwater > Ice >... | reverse complement strand
TTGTGCTTATGTGTAAATGCGTAGATGCGTACATACGTAAATGCATACTTACATACACTCATGCATACATGCATACATGCATACATATGTACATAAATACATACATACATACATACATCATTCATAAATACGTACATAAATACGTACATAAATACATACATACATACATACAAACAAACAAACACTCGACCCTGGAGCAGATTGAATTCAACTTTCTCTTTTGTGTGTGTGAACGCGTGTGTGTGCGCGTGCGTGCGTGCGTCTGTTTGTTGGGTGTATGCGTGTGCGTGTGTGTGTGCATGCATATGCGTGTATTGTCCGGGTTCCACATGTATTTCCTCCTTTCTCAGTGACACTCGTCTCCGCGCATGCATTTCCACGTCATTGGTACTGGCCCCAACTGCCGTCACGAAACTGCGCGACACCTACACTATCGATGCTGCTCTGCCGTCTCTCACGTTGTGTGTGAGTGAGGCGAGTCTAATGCATGTGACGCGCATTCTAGCGAGCTGGACAAGAAATCGGGAGACACAGTCGTCGTATCATGGGGAACAAGCCCTGGTCAAGGGATGCGTGCTGGTAAAGGGGGTGGAGAGTCAATCTGGTTGGTGTTGGCGGTGGCTGACATTGAAGAGGAGCGGCGTAGAACTCTTTCGGGAAGAGGACGAGATTGTGCTGGATGAGATGGTGCGACTGGACAGTGTGCAGGCGTCGTCAGAGCATCATAAAGGGGTGTGGGTCATTGCGCTGCAGCAGCTGCACGACGACAAGCGCGACGAGACACCGCTTTTGATTTACGCTGCGTCGCAGCACACAAGCCTGCTCAGTTCGATATGGCAGGTGAGACATTCTGAAAAACCTGCTCAAAAGTCTGCTCTACAGTCATTATAATTAATCAAGTTTAGCAGTGGGCTGACTTTTGAGAATTTCTTACCTCCGACAGACGCAAAAAGAAATGAATCCGTCTCGGGATTGGTCTGCATCTACCGTAAGACCGGATGCCATCATCAATGAAACGACCAGTCGGGTCGACGAGGATCCAGTGGTGCCAACCCCCAGCGATGCAACGTCGCGTTATGAAGTCTCGTTTCGAATCGGTATGATGAAGTCTACCCTCTTGAAAGAGGATGCCGCAGGCGCGATTCCGCTGCTTGACTTGTGTGTGAATGACTTGTCGGGCTCTGTGCTTGCGGAGGGTACTCGGGTCTTGACAACCGCACAAGTGCTCAAAGTGCACATGTTTGGAAGTGCCAAACATGGTGATACCGAGCCCTACAATTTGTTGTCGCAACGCGTAGATGATTCGAGGTCGCTGCCATCCGAATCTGCATCACCAGCATTGGCGCCGTCATCGGAGTGCCTGTCATGTTTCAGCATGCAGATGACATCAACAGCTGGCGCAGCAACAGTGTGCAAGATACAGATGCCAACGGCCTTTTCGATGAGCATCGACCCCCGCACAGTCGCTGGGATTTCACAACTGCAGGCACAAGTCTCGGATGTCTGGCGAAACTTGCGAAAATCTCCTTGCACGCCGGGTGGTGCTACATCTAGTTCACACAGTATCGATCTTGCCACACCCGACACGTCCCTTCCATTACAGACTGCGCTGTCATCTACTGAGAAGCCCTCCTTACACACACAGGCACACACACACACACTCTCTCACACACACACGAAGTACCCGGGTGTATCTGCTGCGCTGATGGTGCTGCCAGGCATTGAAAAAGTGCCGTCGCAGTTTTTGGATGAAAAAGACAAGCGCACGACACGCTTGTCAATCGTTGTTGAAGCTGTCGGGCTGCATGTGTTGCTGATCGACGATTGCTATCAAGAGCTAGCACTGCTCAAGATGCAGACAGTCAGTCTTGTCAAGACCAACTTCGCCAACGGTGCCGCGGCAGTGACAGCCACGCTGGGTAAAGTGGAGGTGGTAGACAAGTCGACTGCTACTTCGCTGCACCCGAAATTCATGACAGTGAGTGAGGAGGCGGGTGCGCTTGTGCAAGTAGATGTGCAGCTGTATGACAAGACAAGCGCGGGCTGCGACGCGGCATGCGAGAATCTCTGGCAGATTCGGATCTTCCGTCCGCGGATCACCTTGCTGTGGCGCTTCATTGGCGAAATTCTGCAGTATCAGCGCTTGTTCTCCTCCATCTCCCTGCACCCGCCTGTCACACCCCCCGCGACGCCAGATGACAAAAAGGACAAGAAGTCTTGTGCACCGTCAGACACGTCACCATCATCAGCGCCTGCGGCAGAGATTTTAGGAAGTATGGCGTATGGTCTTGCTTCATTGGGGCCGATAGGGGGACCAACCAAGCGGGGTACTCTCGTAAAAATCAATCTGGAACACCCTGAGCTGATTTTGCCTCGAAGCTCGACATGCAACGATACCTTCTATGCAGATCTTGGTCGCATCGACGTTGAGAGAGCAAGTCGGCATTCCAGTGAAAAGTGGTCGATGTCCTTCAAGGAAACGCACCTCGATACCATGCACACATCATTGAGCGGTGAAGAGATCAAGCTACCGTGTATTCACGATCTTGATGGTACAGCACAGATCAAATTTTGCGAGGCGGGTGCAGAAACGGGTGAGCCGGAGATGTGTGTGGATGTTGAGCTGGAAACGTTGAGAGGCTCAATGACAGATTCGCAATATGCCCTTCTTATGTCTATTGTTGGAGAAAACTTTACAGAAAAACGAGTTGAAGGTGCTGGACTGTCGTCTCCCTTCAAGCCTGTCAAGAGGCCTTTTTCGCACTTGGCGGAAGACGGCACGCTTGGAGACAAACTTGGGGAATTGGTTGATCTTGCGCGTGGCTTGACTGCCCATAGAGTGCCCTCCGGTGCGTACAACGTGAGTATTCGCGATGTTGAGTTAGCGCTCAATGGCTCAAAATCGTATGGTAAAGAGGCGGAGCTGCATAATGGTTTAGAGGATGACAGTCAAGGGATCTATCCTCTTCTGCACGCACGAGCAGCTGATCTCAGAGTGCGTTACGAAGGGTTTGCCGGGGATGGCAATCAGGTAGTAGGCGAGGGATTAGACTCATCCTGCGTCGCTCAGCTTGGTCACTTTGAGCTCATTGATACCCGCATTGGTGCAGTTCGCAAATCTGAGCCCTTATTCTGTGTGCGAGGACCGTGTACTGGAAAGAATTCTTCTCTGAAGCAGGGCACCGTAAGGGCTGGGTGTGGCGACTCAAAGACTGCAGATGTGGATGAGGAAGGGCAGAAGGTGCTGGAAGATGAATTGATTATTTTCCAGTTTTTTAGATTGTCGCAGGGGCACACGGCCATAGATGTTATGATGCGCAACGTCGACACAGTCTTTGATATCGGGCTTCTCGTCAATACTATCGGATGGCTCGGAACCAGCAACGGCCCCGCTGTGAACACAGATGGATTCACCTATGTTGTAACGCGTACAGGAGGCTTTCGAGTACAGACCGATCTGCCGGACTCGAGCATCCATCTCGTCACTGCGTTTGACAGGGCTGACGCAGATGGTTTCGACATGAATGGATCGCTATCGATAACGTATGCGAGCTCAGCATCCGAAGATGTGCTTCATGTCAAAGTCGACGATTTGGTCCTCAAAGTCCGTGAGCCTAGCGATCACCCAGGCACCACCAATCATAATATGGATGTCGTGCGACCGTGTACTGTGATAGCATCATGGCAGTGGTTTCGCCGTTTGGATGCAGCAACAGCAGCAGCCTTGAAAGAGCTTTTGGAGGCCGATCATAAACGCAGCCCCAAATTTTTCTTTGCCGCATCTGACCTTCGTGCAATGGTCACGTATGAGCATATGATGTTGGCTATGCGTGTCTACTCGTGCTTGATGAGTACGCTCGCAGATTCAAAGAATTCTTCCTCATCTTCCTCCACACGTGCCCCTGCACACAACCTCAATAAATGCCCAGACGATGAATTATTAGCAAATCGTCTCAAAATCCACTCCGCCGGCCTGGCACCCGAAGAGTCCAACGCTGAACCGCCGCAGCAAGAGCTGGATCTGCGTATTCAGGGGTCGGGAATCATGGTGACACTCATCGATGATTTTGCGGGCAGGTCTGGTTTGAATTTCTCTTATTTACAATTCTGAAGTGCACCTTTCTGCTAAGCTAACTGAGCTGAATTTGAATCCATGAAATACGCTGAATCTGGATGTCAATCCTGGCGAAATCCCCTCATATTTGTATTACTCTACTAACGTGTTTATGCTTGCAAACCAAACCTGAACCCCCGACACAGATGGATTCCATTAGTAAGATTTGGGCTTCCAAAAGTCAATCTCAACGGTAAAATGTCTGCCATGGATATACAGCTCATGAGTGCCCGACTGGATTACTTCCATGCACCTACGTCATCCTGGAAGGCTGCGGTGGAAGATTCTGAACTGTCGGTGCGTCATACTACTATCTAAATTACCTCAGATGCACGCAACGTAAATTCGCTGAGATGCACCACGAATTCACCGTTGCTACCTCGCTCTTCATTGCGGCGGTTTTAGAGTCAATGCTTGTGGTTGAAATGTGTTGATCTGTTTTGTTCTCACTCATTTGTTGAATGGTTGGTTGGTTTGAAATTGTGACAGGTGCGCTACCTCAACTGGGAGGAGGGTACCAATTGTCAGATGCAAGTACACATTGATGCACAGGATGCGCTGATGGCACACGTGTCACGCGCTGCTATTGATTCGTGCCGTAGCGCCCTGCAAGCATGGTCTGAGGATCGACGAAGGTGGGGAGAAGACAGCGGCACCAAGGGCGCGACACTTCTGAAATCTGCGTCACAGATTTCTCTTACACATTCGCAAGGGAGTGACAAGCGGAAGACAGAGACTTTTGTGCCATACACTATTCAGAATCTTTTAGCAGAGCCCCTACTTTTAATCACGGAGGAGGGTGTTGAACACCGCATTGAATCTCAACATTGGATTGAATTGTCATACGCGCAAGTTTGGGGGAGAGGTTCAGAATTGAGCAAGTACGCGCGTGACTCCAACGACGCGGGCATCAACAATATGGTCTGTCTTCAACTTGCCAGCGCCCGTCAGATTTTTGGGTCTGTGTCGATTGAGGTGGAGCAGACAGTCGCCTTTGAGATTGAGCCCCAATCCGCCGAAACTGGAACACCCGCCCTTCTTGTGTCAACCCAGCTCCACCGGCGAAACGGCCAGAAATTTCTGCGAATATCGTCTATGGTTTCCATTCGCAACTGCACGCAAATGCCTCTGGCAAGCGCAGTTCTGGGGGCTGAAGACGCCACGCCAGTCCCGATGGGCACCATCCCGGTCTTGTGTCTGTTTGTGTGTTGGAGTCAGTGTCAGTGTCGGCATCGGTATGTATGTGAAAGAGTGGTGTGTGAGAGAGACTGTGTGTGTCTCGGTTTGTGTGTTCTTATGAGTACATTTGCTTACGAGTTTACGTGCATACATTTATGCATATACAATAGGCCAACGGTGTGATTGGAGTCCCGCTGCATTTGGCACGCGATGGTATCCTTCTTCTCAAGCCTGTTGTTTCCGGATTGGAATACGACTGGTGTGATATCCGAACGGAAGCAATCAGACTGTCGACTGTGCATGACGGAACGTTTCGAATAACGCAGATGGTCAGAACATCCCTTACCCCTTCCACAGCATGTCATTTGCTCCCAGCAAAAATAAGCTTTTTCCTTATTCTCAAGAAATTTGTACAAATTTGATCCGGTAAAACCATTCAATGGTAACTTTTGGCGAACTGAGCCGAGCCCGGTCCACTGAGTAAAAAAATGATTTCCTTCATTTGTCTGCAGGGCTCATTCTAGTGTGTTTCCGCCAGTTTCGAACCCGTTTTCGAACCCGTTCCAGGGCCGTTTATGATGAACATGCTGAATGAACCTCTTCATGACATGACTCGTGTAGTAAAACGCGCACCTACCTCAATTGGAGGTGGGGACTTTATGAGTTTCAATATAGGAAAAAGCTTATTTTTCCTGGGAACAAATAACATGCTGTGGAGGGGATTATTCTCATTTGTTTTCAAGATTTAAATACATGGCAACATGTTTTTGGGTATATGTACCTACTTACAGTCGTATTGAAATGTGCAGGTTGATGTGAAATTCCAACGTATATTTGGTGCTGCTCTCCCTGCAGATACGACGTTGCTGCACTGGTACACATGCGCCAACGACTTGCAGGGAGTTGGGATGCGGCAAGGTGTTTTGTACGTCACAGAGAGATTTTTGTGCCACCACAGCAATGTCGTCGGTAACGTAGTCAAGGAAGTAATCCCCATCGCATCCATCACTGATTTGAAGAAAGTCAACACGGCTCTTGTCATTCCAAATGCAATCCGTATCCAGACAGCTCAGCGCACATACTATTTCCGCTCCTTTATAGACCGCGCCCAATCCTTTCGGGAACTCGTCAAATTGCTGCCTAACAAATTGTTGGTGAGTCAAGAAGACGACGTTGATGAGAAAACACGGTCAATCTTCAGGTTGGAGCCTTCAGATACAATCCTCAACATGCACAGTGCAAATTGGCATCACGACCCGGGGTTTACTGAGGGCAAGGTCTTGTTTACTACACATCACTTGTTATTTGTCAGCAACGATGATTCTTTCTCGCGTAGGCGCAAGATCGCATGGACCGATGTGCGCAATATTGAGAAGAGAAAGTCGTTTTTAATTCGTAACAACGCTGTCAATGTGATTACTGACGGTGAAGGTGGGGGGATCTTCCTCTCGTCTTCCAGATGGGACCGTGACAAGGTCGTAGAAGAGGAAATGAATGTACTGTGGCGGGACGGGCAGCAGGCTCTGAAGAGCGAGGCATCAGCAACAAGTATCGATCCTCCGTTGAATGACTCGTACCAGTTTGCAGATTCCAGAGTCAGATGCCGAACGATGACGTGCAAGGTCGTTGAAGCTCTCAAAACCCCTCGATCCGCAGCCTTACCCGCCAAACCTGCGTCTTCTGGAGCAGCTCATGCACGCGTGGTGACCGATGCTAGCATAGAGTATGAGCGACAACTCCAGCGATCGCGCGATGCTCTCACATTTACCGTTTCTGTTGTCGATGCCCTCACACATGGAAGAGGGTCGGACCGAAAGGTCGGAAGTCCTTGCTTCATCGAGTTGCACACACCCTGGGTGCTGGACAATTTGACATGTAGCAACATGGAAGTGCAACTGGTTGATAAGACGCGAAGCGTCATCGCACGAGCAGCTATCTCCCAGGGTGCCTCCCGCCAAGTGGCAAGTGTAGACTTGCGCCGTGAATTGAGGCTGCGGGCGCGCGTGATTCGAGCGAGTCTTCCGAGTGGAACCCAGTACGGACCGTGGTCGGCCCTGGTGCCTGTATATTCAACGCAGGATCTCGAGACGGAAACATGTCTTGATGTACCTGATATTTTCGGTGAGGGGTCGCAGGAAGTGGTGATTGAGACATCGCAGGACTCTGCTTCGTGCGGCTTCCGTATCTGCCTGTACAACAGATTTTGGCTGCTAAATCTGTCGGGCCTGCGCGTTGACGGCAAAGGGCGATGCCCCAGTCGCATATTGCCTATCGGCACTCCAGTTGGCTGGGATGGAGGCGACGAATTAGAAGTCCGGGCAGCTGGTTACACGTGGTCTTCCCCTCTGCCCATCACGGATGAATCCGAGCACCATTCTACAACTGGTTCTACAGTAGCACTCACCGCCGTAGGCGAATCGGTCGGCATCGTACACATTCGAGAACTGAATCTAGAAGTTTCCATCAGTGCAGGTGTTGGGCGTTTTGATAGGACGATTGTCATGACGATTGCACCTGTGGTTGTCGTTGAGAATTTGCTGCCAGATGCAGAAATACTCGTCTGGCAACGCTCGACCCCGGCTCTTCCGGGGCTGCATCGGGAGAAGAGCCCCAGGATCACACTAGCGGCAGGGGAGACGCGACCCTTTCACCCTGAGGGCGTCAGAAAGCACTGTCGGCTTTCAGTCAATCTCCACATGGACGGTGTTGACGAAATATGCGCCTCTTTTGCGCCGGAGGTGTGGTGGGGGAGAGATGTTGGAGGCAGTGGAGTCGGAGGAGGTGGCCTCAGCTCGGAACCTATCCTTCTGCGCCTCACTTCTGGACGAATGGTACTTCTGTCATCTGAGATGAATCGGGCCAACACTGTAGTCCTCCGGGTGCGTGATACACTCGGGACAGTGTCACATAGTATATATAATCAGAGCTATTTTTGTCTGCACTTCCGACAAGTTGGAGACGCCCTCCAGAGGCTTCTACATGTTGAGCCATGGCAACAAGAGCCTCTGGTGTGGCCGGAGCCTACAGATCTTCCCCACAAGCTTGTCCTAGCTAAAATCGACGGCATACCTGTTCCAAGGAGTGCAGAAGTGGATTGTGACGATTTGCTGTCGCTTAGCGCACAGTTATTTCAGGTGGGTCAATTGGAAACTCTCAGGAGTGCTTTGGAGGGGGGAGAAGTTGGCGTTGACTGCGTCCCTCGTCAGCTCGCCATGGGAATGCCCGACGGATCTGCAAAGGCAGGTGGAGGGCAAGCCAGGATGACGACAGTGCGACACGACGGCCGAGTCCTGAATATGACAAAATGCCAGAGAGGTGCATCGATGTGGCATGATCGCGATGGTGGTAACGACAGACGGCACTACCGCTTGCGAAACCTGCCGCCTTACCTCGAAGGCTGCATTCTCTTTCAGCTGCCTTGCTATCTGTCTGGTGTGGTAGAAGTGTCGCTTGCCAGCGCTGCAACTGTATATACATTCTTCGTGCCCTCACCAAGGGACGGTATGCTACCAGCAAAGCTGCTTGCCGCTGGGTGGCAGCAGGAGGAGATTGGCGGCGAGAAAAATTATTTCGACTGGGATGGGCAGGTTGGAAACCCCGAGCTGGACCGATTTGTTTCTGTATTCTCGAAAAGATACGAGTCCGCCGCAAGTTTTATCCTGCCAAAGCATGCAGGTGATACACTGATGGGCCTTTGTGTGCGTGCTACTATCGCACAGGCAGAGGGGTGGGTAGAAACGTCTGGTAGAGCTGCTATGGCAACAGCTGGCCCTGTCATGTCAGTTTTGCACGACGCTGAGGGCCCGAAGCCCAGTAATCGCCAAGGAAGCTGGCAGGGTGCAAGAAATATCCTTCGTCTCAGCGACCCTGAAATGCATCGATGTTTTGAATTAAACCAACCGCATGCTGTCGGTGCTCCTCCGCTTCTGATAGAGCTCACGGGCACCGAGGTTATCTTGACTGGTGATCTACCCACTGAGGCCCACGGCACCGATTGCAAAGTGGTGCAGGTCAACCACCTTGCCGGTCAGAGCTCGTGTTTGCTGCGTTCAACCGCGCTAGGATGGGTGATTGCAGAGCCGGCTAATGGGCATGGCAGCAGCAGTCGCGGGGTGTGGGTCAACAATGAGAGCGTCACAAGTGAAATTGTGCTTCAAAATGGAGATGAAATTGTGATTGGTACGAATGCGCCCGGGATAAATAGGTCTGAGGATGAGGCATCGGGTCGGAGGGGTGAAAAGGGTATTCTGTATCTTTTCGAGGATTATTGTGTGCATCAGCAACAGCGCGTTGACAAGGCTAGTTCGCTCCGAAGCTCTACTCGCCTCGGCTCTACGGGCACCAAAGTCATGCATGTGCATGTGGGACGTGTGTTGGAATCTGCAGCTACCCGCGTGCCTTCGAAGAGCCAGACCACCTATTCGGTCTCATTTTATATGTATATATCTAGATTTATATGTACATATATATGTAACATACGTATTTTCATAAATATGTATGAGAGCCTATGTGTAAATATATGTATAGGTGTACATATATGAATACATATGTATATACAGATATATTTATGTATATCTATATGTACCCATATACACACAGGTACTTATATGTACATACGTAACATGTACATGTATATTGTGGACATGAGCATATAGGAAGTCTCAAACCTATAGGTATACATGAATTTAAGTATGTATATATATTCGTGTAAGTACATATGTATAGTTATAAATATGCACATACATAAACGTATATACATAAATATGCATATACATGTATATATACATAAATATGCATACTTGTATATATATATGTACATATATACACAAATGTACATTTGTATATATGTATATATATATATATATATACATATATAAATATACATATATATATACATCTATACATATATACATATGAATATATATATATATGTATATATATGTATATGTATATGTATACATATACATATGTATAT
>Ga0335398_10010924_pt1 | contig 10269 bp, 10 predicted proteins | sample BON03_FD_205742 | JGI IMG/M metagenome (GOLD analysis project Ga0335398, IMG submission 205742) | Freshwater microbial communities from Lake Bonney liftoff mats and glacier meltwater in Antarctica - BON-03 (spades assembly) (version 2) | ecosystem: Environmental > Aquatic > Freshwater > Ice >... | reverse complement strand
ATATGCACATAAGTGTTTATGTTTGTATGTATGTTTGTATGTATGTATGTTGTATACATAACACACTGGTCATGCTTAAGAGCTGTGTTTTACATCATTGTCTTTTATTGAAACGTGTGCTTGGCAATGTGCAGAGAGCAATATATACCTCATTCAGCGTGGAAAGCAGATGTGAATTTTGGAAAATGGGCGAATACACAGGTTGCAATCAGAACACACACGCGAAACGACGCTTTTGCAGTCTGAGGTTGATGACTTCAAAACCAAAGTCGAACGTCTAGGGAGCCGAATTGGTGAACTGCAGGTGTGTGTGTGCATGTTCGCGTGTGTGCATGTGTGTGTGCTTTGTATGTCACTCAATCTGACGTGAGTTCACTCCCCCGCCTCCTGTTCATCCCCATAGATGCATGCACGTGTTCTAATCAATAATACAAACGCATGACATATGCATTTATAACGTGTTTTTCGTCTTTCAGACAACAGCGTGTTGCAGTGTGTTGCAGTGTGTTGCAGTGTGTTGCAGTGTGCTGCAGTATGTAACGCGTTTTCCGTGTCTTTCACACAGACGAATCTGAAAACAAGCGAAGCACAGCTATCAGAGGGCCAGACGAAAGTGAGCGATTTGGAGGCGCAAAACAACACGATACAACAGAACCTTCAGCGCCTGATGGGCGTCCACGAACAGCTCAAGGTCTCGCTCGAGGAAACGAAGATTAAAATGACGGATACCTTCAAGGAGTACGTAGTGTACCCACTTTTCAGATGTATTGCGGGATATGAACGTAGTCCAATAATAGGTTCCTATCGAAAATTGCAGGCAGAAAGCAGTCTGAAAATTGTGTTCTTGTGTTTGTCAAGATTTTTTCACACGCACATACCCGCTCTTGACTTCTTACACGCACTCACAGGCTTGAAGACTTGTGCGATAAACTTTCGCGCTCGCGAGCGGAGACGAAACATGCAGTCAAAGACAAGTCAAACCTGGAGCGCTCAAGAGATGAGCACTTGTCACTGCAGCGCAAGCTCGAGAAGCATCTCGACATAGAACAGGCACGCACCAAGAGGCTTTATGAAGAAGTTGCCAAGATGAAAGCCTTGGTGCACAAGAGGGATGGTGAAATCACTGACCTGCAGACCCAGGTGCAATATGCGCAGCGGGAGAAGGAGGAGGCACAGAATGTGATGCACACGTTGATGGGTGAATCCAAGGAGCTCGCGCGCACAATCAAAGAACTCAACGACGTGCAGAACAAGCTTTCAAAGGAATCCGAGCGAGCGACCGAACTCAGTTTCGCCCTCGATCGCGCCAGCGATATTGGCAAGAAATTCACGCGTGAAGCATCCGACTGGAAGCGCAAAATAGACGCTGAAGCGTTTGCCAAAGAACAGTCTCTGCGTCGGGAGGAGACGGTCAAGCGCAGTCTGAGCGAGGCGCATGAGTACGCTGCTGAGTTCAAGCAGCAAGCCGAAGCCGAAATCTTGCAGTTGCGCAAAGAAGTAGTAGGCATATGCAGGTCCGCTCAGAAAACGCACTCGAAAGTATGCGGTCAGGTCGTCGGGTCCGCTGCCGGCGTAGGTCTCTTCCTGATTGATCCTTCCTCTGCTGACTGCGTCGTGGTTGACAGCGTTGTGCCCGGCCGTTCAGCGGCTCTCGATGGCCGTGTCACTCCAGGTGACCAAATCTTGGAGGTTGATGGCGAGAATGTGAGAACACGGCGGGCTGATTATATCAACAGTCTACTTGCAGGAGAAACGGGGTCATCGGTGATAGTGAAGGTGCAAAAGCCGTCGGGAGTCGGAGGTGTGTACGTGGCAACTTTTGTGAGGAGTAGCGCAAAAAGTCGGTGTATGAACTCGGAAGATGTGTCGGAGTTGTGCCGAGATGTTGAAATGGTTCAAGAAACGCTCAAGGGCGAGGTGACCAAATTGCAAGACAAGATAGCAGGTCTCGAGCGACGACATGCCCAAGACCGCGAGCAGGCTGTGCAAGAGCATGCGCAGCTTTCGTCTCAACTCTATGACTCGCAGTCCAAGCTCAGCAGGGCAATGCAAAGGATTACAGACGCCGCGAAAGCGCGCGGATTCTTGGAGGAGGAGCTCAGGGTGAGTAATGAAGTTGCAGACCGTGCGCGTACTGAACTAGATGCCATGAAACTCAACGCCACTACGGTTGAGCAAGTCAAGCGCAACATGGAGAAGAAACTCAGGTTTCACGAAAAGCAGCTGCGGCACTGGGCGGCACAGCAGGCGGCCGTCTTGCGGGACAATTGCAGCAACGTGACGCTGACCTTTCAGGAGATTGAGGGCGGGGTGCTGGACACAGCACGCACCAACTTGCGCTACGCCAACGAGTTGGATGGGCTGCAGGTGGTCATGAGCAGGCTTGAACCCGAGCTTGAGACTGCCACTAAGAATCTCACAGAAAAGGAGGCCGAGCTCACCGGCGCGCTTGATCGCATCCGGCAGTTGAAACACGAGTGTCGCCTGCAAACTATTAATCGAGGCGATATTCTGGCACAGCTCCAGGATGCACTGCTGCGTGAGGCCGAATTGAGGGAAAATGTGACGCATGTGGACCAGGAGCGCAACGAGTATAAGGAACGCCTTGGCAATACCGAGACTCAAAATCTACAGTTAGATTTTAAATTGAAACGCATGCAGGATCAGATGCAGCTGCTGGAATCCAAGGTGGCTGATAGCCGCGACGTTGATCATGCACGGCAGCAGGAGCTCGTCTCGCTAGAGCGAAAGCTGGCAGATACAATACAACGGTTTTCTTCGCAAGTGTCTAAATTGTCGAAAGACCTGGACATTGCTTACAATGCCACGCGGCAGATGCATATGTCTATTTGTAGTCCTGTGGTGGGTCTCACGTCAGGTATCGGCATCTTGATCAGCAGCGATCACAAATCCGGCGGGTGTCGCATCGCAAGTGTCGAGGGCAGCCGCTCTAATACCAATTCCAACAGTGCGCTGCACGCTGGTGATTTGATTCTCGAGATTGATGGGCAGGACGTACGGCAGGTACTACATGCTCTCTGCATGCACAAACAGATCATATACGCACACGCACATTCACACACACACACACACACATGCATCTGTGCATGCATACAAAAAACCAGTCTCTCATAAAAATGCTTTTTTGTCCATTTCTCGTCCTCTCCCCGTTAAATAGGCGGAGCCACAGACAGTGCAGAACCTGCTAATCGGCCCCATGAGCTCAGGCATCAACCTCGTCGTGCAGCACGGCGATGCGGATGGCGTGTACTCCGTCTCAGTCACGCGTGGCAGTGAGGGTTCAGGCTGCACAACTGTGATTCCCGATCTGCTGCGCGAAGTCAAAAGCACTGCCGTCACTCTCTATGAGAATCTCGACAGACTGCGCGGGCAACACGCGCATGCCAAGGAGAAAATGGCGCAGGCGGGGATAGTGCACGAGGAGGAGCAGCGCAAATTATGCACTATTCAGGCAGACATCCAGATCCTGCTTGACACGCAGCTGAGAAACGTTGCGGACAAGGAGCGACTGAACCGTGCACTCGAACAAGTCACCAAAGAACTGCGCCTCAAACTTGAAGAGCTCGAGAAGCAAGCGCGTGCGGCCAACACCAAGGTGCAGGAGCACTCGGTTGAAATTGCGCGCCTCGAGGCGCAGCACAACGACCTCAAAAACGGCAATGTAGCGGCACGCGAGTCGCTGCGCAAGGCCTCGGCAGACATCAAGTCAATGCAGGCCAAGATCGAGTTATTGTCCGACCACAACTTCGAGCTCGAACAGGTGCAGCGCGATCTTTTGGCGCAGATCGATCAAAAGGACTTTGCGCTGGCAGAACTCGAGAAACAGCTCAGCAGCACCGCGTCCAAGTATATGGATATAGAGGTGGAAAATTCGTATCTGCAAAAAGAGAACAAGTCCCTCTCGGCGGCCGCAGCATGCGACCGTGATTTGATGGAAGAGCACATCCAAGCACTCTCGCACCAAGTTCGTGAGCTGCAAGACAACCTGTCGGTGAGTATGTGTACGTGTTGTGGCACATGCGCGTGCACGCGCAAAGTGTACAATTGGATCAGTATTCACACAAGCATACTCACACGCGCGCACACACACACACACTCATACACACACACAACATCCACACAACTCACACACTCAGGATACTGCAGTACGACGCGATGACGCAGATCGCACGCAGCGCTCAGCGGACAAGCGCGCCGAAGAGCGTCTCGCCACAATCCAAGAGCTCGAAAAACGTCTAAAGGCTGCCAACGCAAAGCAGCATCAGCTCGTTGATGAGCTTGCCACAAGCACTGCCGAGGTCATTTCGCAAAAGAGTCATGTTTTTCCGCAACAGAGCCCTGTATTCTTTGCTCTGCCCAACTTAAAACAGCATCTGCTCGTCAATGAGTTTGCTGGCAAGCGCCGCTGAGAAGATCCTCGTCCTTTCAGCAAGATAGCCGTATCTTTCCGCGAAAGAACATGCGTTCTTTGCTCATCCGTTAGCAGGCTTGCGCGTACACAGAGCACAATGTATGGCGCTCGACGGCAAGGCGCACCGCGCCAAAGCTGCCGCGCTTCAGTGTAGGTCCAGATGCTGGATCAAAAAATTACGAGGCAATTATCTATTCAGCCCTACCCTGTAGAGGGGGTTATCTACCCAAGATATAGGGGGAATATCTTATATAGGGACAACAAATTTCCCCCTCCAAATGAGGACCCCCCACTCCCTATATAGGGCCCCCAATTTCCCCCTTAAAATTTGGACCTGATGACCTGATGACGGCAGCTTTGGTGCTGTTAAGGCAGAGTTGGATTTTGTTTGAACGAACGTGGATTCACCGGAATCCAGTTTAGTTGGTCTTTGTGGAAACGAACGAATTGGTCCGTAGTGATTCAAATGTGATCTTGACGCGGCAAACCTGCGGCCAGCACTCGAGCAGAGTTGCGGGAAGCAAACGCAGAGGGCTAATATTTTATTTTTCCGTACGAATTTGGTATATGTTCTCAATATCGAAATGTAGAGAAGAGCCAGATCTGGGTCTGTGCATGAATTTGTTATTTGCAAAGAGAATGCCGCTGCGTAGTGTCGACTTCCGACTTAAAACCGTGCTTGGCCGCAGGATTCGTCGAAAGTCGGCACTGCGCAGCGGCATTTTCTTTGCAAGTACCGAACTCATGCACAGACCTGGATCCGACTCTTCTCTACCTTTCGATATTAAGAACATTTACCAAATTCGTAACGGAAAAATAAATTGCTAGCCCTCGGGGTTTGCTTCCCACAACTCTGATCGAGCGATGGCCGAAGGATTTCTGCATCAAGATGACGTTTGAATTACTACGGACCAATTTGCTCGTTTCCACAAGGACGAATTCGATGAAATGCGCTTTGTAAACTGGATTCCAGGGAATACGCACGTTCTTTCGAACAAAACCCACCCTACCTTAAATTTACATATGTAATGAGCAGGATGTTTACATGTGTTGTGTGTACGATATTTACATGTGGAAATCAAGTACTGACGAGGGATTCTGAATACGTAGGTGAATCAGCTCAAGGATGCAGCGTATGAGGTGGCCAAGACAAAGAATGACCAGATTCTGAAATTGCAAGAGGTACTCGACAATTCGCGGCTTCGTGTTGATGAACTGAGCAAAAAGTTGGCCGAGACTGAAAAGGCAAACATGGAATCCAAGACGAGAATCAAGGCAGTGGAGCCCAGATGTGCTGAGCTTGAAAAGAAACTCGCGGCGACGCAATTGGAAATGAAGGAGGAAATTAAACGGCTGCTAGAAGAGGTGTCCCACCTCAAGGCCAACTCTGCGGGCACGATTGCTGAGCTGCAAGAGCAACTTGCAAAACTGCGCGCGCAAGTCAATGTCAGCAATAACGAAGTGGCAGCTGTGAAAGATACCCTCGCTGAAGCCGAGTGGAACGTCAATTTTACGCGAAATGTTTTGTCGGAAAAAGACGGGCGGATCGAAGAAGTGGAAAAACAGCTCCGCGCCTCTACACTTTGGCAGCAGGAATTGCAGGTGAGGCATGAGGAATTGCATGCGGAGGTGTGCAAGTGGGAGAGCCATACACGCCTGCTCGAGCAACAGGGCATGAACAAAGATTTTCGCATCACCGAGCTCGAGGACGAGTTGGCACAGACATGCACGCAGCTGGATGAGGGCGGCAATATGTCTGCCGACGTACAGGTACATTGTTTCAGAAGTCAACTCACTATCATATCTATGTTTTAAAATGCTATAGAGCTGACTTCTGAGAATATCAATAGCAGCGGTTCAAGGAGGCCTTAATTCGAATCGACGAGGTCGAAGACGAATTGCGACGCGCCGGCAAGGAAATCAGACATTTGCAGAAGCAAGTCAGGCTGCTCGAGGATCAGCGCGATAAACTGCTGGCACTGGAGGAGGACTTGATGAAGCGGATCTCTGAATACGAGTCACGGCGTTTCAGTTCAGCCGACATAGGAGTCATGACAGACGCTCCCACGCCTGAGCCTAGATACACCCCAGCGCACGCGCCCATGCCTGCAGTCTCGCTCAAAAAGTTGGGGACACCCAGATTGTGCGGTTTGGGTATGCGTGTCACTGAAGAAGCTCCCCACCGTATTGTCGAATTGATAGCAGGAGGAGCAGCAAGAGAAAGTCATAAATTGATAGTCGGTGACCATATTCTTAAAATTGCAGGCAAGGAGACCAAGTTTCTGACTATGTCGCAGGTTCGAGATCTGATTGTGGGTCCACCTGAATCTATAGTCACGATGAAAATCATTCGCCGCATGCATGACGCTGAAGATCACGACAAGGAAGAGACCTTCGATGTCGAACTGGTTCGTGCCGAAATCAAGAAAAGTGACAGGTCTGTGTGTTGCGTGATGTTATCAGATACGTGATCATGCAAATACACTCCCACACACGTGGACAGTCAGTCACGCTCACGCACATACGCACTGACACAGATTCGCTTACATACATACATGCATACATGCATACAAATGCGTGCAGTGCTCTCTCTGCACCCCTACCTTCTAAAGCCCGCTTTTCTCAATATCAAGCCCCCACTTCCTACGAATCGTATGCTCACACACGCACGCGTGCACACACACACACGCAGCGACTCAAGTCCGTTTACGTCCAGCTCACCCGGGGCAGGAGTATTTAGACCCACGGAAGACAGTCGGAAGGCATACTCGTCCACCTTTGGCAACTTGTTCGGCTGAGCCTTGTGAGAGTAGAGTTTTGATTGAAAACTGATGGTGGATATCCCAGGGATGCGGAAGTTACTTTATTCACCCTGGCAAACCCTGAGAGTTCCCTTCGCTTTAACACCCATTGGTCAGCTCCACCTGTCTCCGCCCTCGCCCGTTCCAGGGAAGATGTCCCAGTCACCAGTCTCACGTAACTCGAACATAGAGAGACGTATGGACAGGCCCAAGTCCGTAGTGGGGGTCATCAGGGGAGTAGCGTAAACCGTCGATATCAGCTGTCTTTTGTGGGCAGGCTCTGGCATCTACGGAGTCCGCTATCTCAGGGCAATCGGCTACTTCTCAATGTCTCAGTGCGATACCGGGCCGGCTAGGGAGAGGAAAGTTTGTCCTAGACGGTCTCGGATTGAAGGATAAGAACCAGCGCACCTATTACTCCTATACAACAACTGCCTGGTGACTTAGCACCCTTAGGTGTAATTAACACAGCAGCAACTAGAGGCAGAAAGGAATTCAATTTTAGGGGAGGGGGGGGAGGACCAATCCCCATAAAAACAAAATCCAAGAACAAAACCCGAAGGAGAAAACCGTCTGGGTCGAGGTCCCAAGTTCCCCCACGGCGAGCTGCGCTCAAACTATGTACTAAACTTGGGTTTTAACTCTGACCCCTCATGAAGAGGCACGCATATGGGTGTGAGGCCGGAATTCGGTGTGAGTGTTTGCAAGTACATGTTTTTTTGTTGTTTTTAAAGGTAAATGGTAATGGGTAGTCCGAAAACGCGGATTAGTGACAGCGAGTCATTTTTTTGTAATATTTTAATCAGAGTCGAAATCGAGAATGGGGGAAGGAAGGCGAAGGTGGAGTGTTGCTGTCTGGGTACGAGGTGGCGCGGGAGACATAGGGGACATTTCAAGATTCCATGTGGGATAGTAGTAAGGGGTGGGAGAAGGCAGTCCACATGCCATCCTGCGTTACATATGTCACAGAGGAGCATCTGATGTTCGTCAAATGGACTCTCACATACTTGACAATGGATATCGTCCGATGGGGGGGAAAGGGAGCTAATGGCGAGGGGGGAGGGAACGGGGGAGACAGAGGATTGATTGAGGCGAGAGTGAGATTGGAGTGAGTAGATAAGTTGGGTGCATGTGGGGAAGGTTAGGAAAACACATGCCTTCTCATGTTGTCTATCAAGTTTGGGTGTGACAGATCCGAGTAGCATAGCTACTTTTTGGGTGTCTGTGTAAGTTGATATGCCCAGAGATCAAATTGTCGGGGGTTGAGCATAAGGCCATGGATTGCAGGTTGAATGAGTGGAGCGAAATGGGGACAGTGAAGGAGGGTAGGAGTCTGATCTCCAGGGATTTGTAGGGGGAGACACGACAGGCAACTTCGTTCGGCATATACATGTCAGTGTTACTAAGATGGAGGTGGGTAGGGATGGACTGGTGGCTTGGGTTCGAAGTCGAAGAAGTAAGAACTGGTTGTGGGGGATACGTAGAAACTGAGCTGATTTAAAAAGGTCTCAGCGTTGCAAGTCGTCGTGGGCAATTTGAATGTATGAAGCCTTTCTCCCAGGGGGTTGTCCTACATGGGTGCGAGCAGCGTTGTAGAGTTGCCCTTTCCAAAGATCGCTAATATTTTTTTTTATCATATTTCGAAAGGCACGTCGCGATTTTTGGGGGGTTATGAAGTCATGTCAGGAAGGGGGTCAGTTTGTAGGTGTATCTTGAAGGCATGGGTTGCGTATCGTATGTGATAATCCAGGGTTGAGGTGTGAAGGTTGGAGAGGGGAAGGGACGAGTTCAGTTTGTTAAAGAGAAGTGCAGGAAGAGTGTCGGGTCTGGTTATTTTGAGTCTAAAGTGTAGTTGGGCGAGGTGAACGTATTTTGTTAATTGGAGAGGAGGGATTCCTGTGTCTGCCAAAAGTCCTGTATGGTCGCCATATACATGTAGGACTCGGGCCAATGACAAATTGAGGCTAGTTTGCATTTTTTTTATGTCTGTGTCCCTGTGAATGTAACGCAGGTTCTGGAGAAAGTGTGGTAACACTATTCCTTTTCACAGACCGAGGTTTTGTGTGGGGGTAAGTTGAAAAGAGATCTTGTCATAATGGAGCGAGTAAGAGACAGCTAGGGCAAGGGCCTGACCCTGGGAAGCACGGCGTATGGCTTCCACAGTTGCGAGGTGCATGGTGAGTTTAGGATATCAAATAAGTCCAAGGTACTCAAATTGGGAGACTTCGTGGATAGGGTACGAGCGAGGGTTGGAGGTTGGAAAGGGTGAGTACACGTGAAAGGAGGGCATGGTTGGGCCGAGCTGGTGTTGACCCCCCCGGGCGCGGAGGAGGGCAGGGGTTTCGAAGAAGGCCATGATTTTTGTTTTTTCTGTATTAATTTGCATGCGATTTCGGATACTCCAATGTTGGCAGGCATGAATCATAGATTGCAGTTCGCGCGGACATATTGACATGAAGGCTTGGTCATCAACATAGAGTAGTCCTCCAATCTAGATGTGCATGGTTGATCCTGGTCGAAGGGTGTGTGGGTTTGGCGGTTGGTGTCCAAGGTAAATAACCGCTGGGGGAATTTGGCTCTGAGTTCGTGAACAAGATCAGCAACAAATATACCGAATAGGGTCGGGCTGAGACGACGTTCTTCGGGAGAGAGAGAGAATGTTCATTATGACAGCCACCAATAGGGGAAAATGATGATTATGATAATGAAAAGTCCTGGATCTCAGATTGACTCCTCAGTTGCAGCAGGAAAGTGAAGGGAAGGAGAAGGAGGAGAGATGAGAGACCTTCACAAAGACACATAGTGACAGGTGATGTCAGCTAAGAAAGGACATGGCACAGAACATCATGCGACTTGACGATTGTGGTGAAGAAGAGAGTGAAGTGACGCGAGAAGCGCGGGCAGGGAGGGGAGGAGGGGAGGAGAAAAAGGAAGAGACGCGAGGACAGGAGGCTGATGAGGAGAAGATGGAGAAAGATGTGGAGAGGGGAGGGGAGAAAAGGGAAGGGGATGCGCCCCAAGGGTCGAGGGTGACGA
>Ga0335398_10010923_pt1 | contig 10269 bp, 20 predicted proteins | sample BON03_FD_205742 | JGI IMG/M metagenome (GOLD analysis project Ga0335398, IMG submission 205742) | Freshwater microbial communities from Lake Bonney liftoff mats and glacier meltwater in Antarctica - BON-03 (spades assembly) (version 2) | ecosystem: Environmental > Aquatic > Freshwater > Ice >... | reverse complement strand
TTCTTACTCCAATCACTTTATCACATACATATATATATATATATATATATATATATATATATATATGTGTGTGTATGTATATGAATACATATATATCAATACGTATGTGTATGTATACATATACACTCATATGTGTACGTGTAAATATATATGTATATACATATATGTATGTAGATGTGTATATGTATATGTATGAATACAAATATATTTATATGTGTATACATACATATACATTTACATGTGTATTCATATACATGTAGTCATGTATGCCTATATATATATATACATGTACATATATACATATGTATGTGTACTTAGATGTGTGTGCACAAATAAATATACATATATATACTTACCTGTACAGATGTACATGTTTATATACATATATGTAAAATTAAATATAGATGTATGTATAAATCAATGCATAATGTATGTTAATATATATATTTGTAATTATATGTAAATATATATATATATAAATAGATATAAATATGTATATATATATGTGTATATATATATACATCTTTATATATAGATATATATATAAATATGCATATATATTCACATTTATATGAATGGTAATGTATATACACATACATACATATATCTTTCTGTATATATATATGTATTTGTATATATGTATATATATGTAAATATATATATATATGAAAATACATACATTTACAAATATATGAATTGTAATGTGTATACATATCCATAAGTATGTAATTGTATATGTAAATACATATGTATATATATATATATATTCATATATATATATAAATACAAATATGTATACATATGTATATATATATATGAATGTATAATTTTTTTGATATACGTATTTCCAAACATATATATGTGTATAAATGTATGTATATTTATTTATATACATGGATGTATATAACTATACATTTATATACAGGTATAAGAATGAATGTATGTATATATACATGTATATATTTTTGAAGATATTTTTATATACGTATACATATACGTATTGATATGTGAATATCTATGCAAGAATACATATATACATTATTAATTACACATATATATATACATATATACATATATATATGTATATATATATATATATATATATATATATATATATATATATATATATATATATATATATATATATATATATATATATATATATATATGCATATATGTATACATAAGTATGTAACTATGTGTATATATACATATCTACTTATATGCATGTATACATATATATCCATATATATGTATACATATATGTACATATATATATATATATATATATATATGTATATATATTTATATAAGTTTATTTCTAAACATACATATATATGCATGTATATATATATTTATAAATATACATATTGATATGTATAAATAAATGTATGTATTTATATATATACTCAAAAGTGTATGTATTCATATATACATGTATATATATATACATATATATGTATAACACCAATAACCCGCGTACATGTGCGAGAATGCGAGAGCGTCTTCGTGTGGGAAAGCAGCAAATAGGGATCGTTTGCCATACGGAATGCCGCCCTCAACAATATCAAATATGCCCAGCTATGATTGCCAAACCTCGACCGTGATGGCCAATCGTTGTGATAAGTGGCTCATGAATGATGTTACCTGCGTACACAAGCATCATGAAATCCTTTTAACACATTCGCGTCACAGCAACAGCCTGCGGCTCGATTCAGAATTACTTTCGTTTTTGCATGCGAGGTAGAGAAGGACGGAGAAAGCGCGAGCGCGTGAGTGCAGGTTACACAAACAGAAGGATCACCAAAGGATGGTGAGCCTGTGATTGCACGGAACCTATTACATTGGTGCTATTCGACGGCATCTGTGTGGCCCACTCCTCGCTGACGCGCATCTTGATCTTTTTCGATCCATGCTCGACACAGGTAGACTCTGACAAATTTACCACACACTCGAAACGTTTTGTATGTAGATTGAAGTTCACAATGGAAGAATAACCAAAAATTATTGTCTGGTAGTACCCACAAAACAGGTTACTATAGATTAATTTGCTGAGTACGAAACACGTTGTACCAACAATAATTATTCTAGTATACAATAATCGATGAAATTGTCATCAATTTCGAGGCATCAAGATTTATCAATAAACTCTTTTCTTCCCGCTCAATCTGCCCCTACCATTCTCTTCTATGTTATCGCTCCTCGCCTGTTATCAAGTTCATGCATTGTGGTTTTTGCCCATTCTTTTCTATTTGGACTTTCACTTATTCGAGTTCTCATTCGATGTGTCTCCCGTTTTCCTTCTCTGTTGTCTTCTCTTTCTCGCTCTCTCTCATGTATCTACACAAGCTCGAAAGTTTATTTCTTCTGTTGGAAGGAATGTAGCACACGGTAGCATTTGGTCCATTTACAAAATTGTAATAGTCAGGACGAGGAAAACAGAAAACAAAGACAGGGGCACCTTGTGCGGGTGCATAGAATGCCTTAACGTGTAGGATATTCCGCGGAATTAAATGTAGGTTGATACGGATAAGCCAGAGGCTGCCACAGTGTGCAAGAAGGGAACGCTGGATGGGCATGCATCCGAAGGGCAACACGATACGCTTCACAAGCAAACATGAACAATGTTGCTCATTTTTTTACAGATTCTCACGTCAAATCTTATTTCTGTGTCGTTCCAGGTGTTTTTCAAGTTGAATCACGAAAAATACCTTTGTGACTCTCGCTAGTTACGGACGGAGTTTCTACAGACCGTCAAACGACACGAACGACCTTCTCAAAGGATCTTGGAGCTCGTTGATAAGTGTACAAGGGTAATCCCACGATCGTTGATTGTAAACGAAGAATGAAGAATTCTCAGCTTCACGACATTCATCACAAAACCATTTCTGGCGAAAGGACAGGATGTAAACACTTTACAGAAAGATCTCACAGCAACATCTAATCTGTGATTCAGTCAATGCTGTCTGATAGTTTTGTTGAATTGTCTGTTATTGGTCCGGTTACCATTGAATCTCCCCTGCTGGATTGTGTACCAGTGGTGTCCTGGTACCCAGCGCCAAAAGCAGCAAAAAACGAAGACTCTTTTGACACCAAATACATTGCTGCAATGCGCAACTTGCTGCTCCTTGGGGCTTCAGATGTCGAGTGTCCAGAACGTGTATTGTTGGACTCCCTCGATGCACACTGCGAGACAGTGTCTATATCTCTCGCCTACCATTTCAAAGATTCACTGGAGGCCAGCCCGCCAGAAACAATCTTATCGGCACAGGCGTTTCTTGCAAGCAAACATAGGCGATTTGTCAAAGAATTGGAAAAATCAAACACCAAAGAGCAAGTAAACTTGTTAATGCAACATGAAGCGAATCGTTTGCAAGATGCCCATCGTAATGGTACTGGATGGGATAGCCAGTTACACCAGGAGACAATATGGAACTTAAAGGAGTTATGCATTGATGATGGAGGTGCACTGCAGGACATCAATTTTGGATGCGGTGTTCAATTTCAACGCAATTTTCTCTTGGGTTCAACAATGTTTGCGGATACTATCCAAAAATTTGCGTCTTACGTATTCAAACGCGCAAAGTGTATTGTACTGCCATGTTACGTGTTGATATATGTTTTTGATGGGTCAGCTCTGAATCCCGTCCAACTGGCAGCTAAATCTTCCTTTCAGGAGCACTCTGCGTGTTATAGTTGTCATTGTATTGCACTTGTGCTAGATGGCAAGAATAAAAACACTTGACATGGTTGACGGAAATGAATCTATTATTTCTGGTATACCACCAGCCCAATTACCCTTGTCATCTGTATGGTAATGATTTCGAATACACTGCGGTTGTGTTCCTTCCTGTTGTATTACATCAAATCTTTCTTTATTCCGTGATTCAAATGTCATCAAATATATCTTTCGAAATTCAAATTTCACAGTGTGTATCTGATGATGGTAGGCACTGCACCTTCTCCCAGGTATGAATGCAGAATTTCTTCATCTCCTTTTGACATCCCAAAAACCAACTACAAACATCAGCAGGTTTGGTTTCTGCTCGTGGGAATGAATTGTGTTTTTCTAGTCCAATTCTGATTTCCACCCGTTGTATTGCCCTGGGAATATCTGACCAAATATATATATATATTTTTCGCCAGGTGGGACTCAGACCGAACAATATCACGATCCACCAAGAGCCGACGGTTGGAAACCTAAGGACACATGGGTGGAAATATCTTGAATTGGGTGGTTCAGCCTTGTGATGTCTTCGCATCATATGGCAATTTGAACACCTCACCCTCAACAAACGAAGATATGAGCGTCTGGTATGGAAGACCAAGTACTGAGAGAACTCAAAAGTTAGCAAACACAAGCATTGTGTGGAAAGCACACTGGATTTACATAACGATTGACAATGTTGAAGTTGTTGACTGGTTGAGTTGGATGTTCTCCACTGATAATCAGTCACTCTTTCCTGCTCTCGCTTTTCGTCTCATCACTACCAAAACGGTATACATGGTAGCTATCAACTAATACCACACGAAACATTTGTTTTACGAAAAATTGACATGCGTAGACAGGCCCTCTCTCTTTGTTTGTCTCTTGCTCCTTCGCTTTCTGTCTTTACATATAGGACTTGTGGTTACTCCTTATGCCTTTTTATGGGTGTTGCAAGGCATGCCGGGTCATGTGTTACCAGTGTGAAACTGCGTGGTCCTTCGTAGTTGTTCATGTCTGAACATCTCAAGAAACGAGGTTTCAGTGCAATTCGAGTTTTCATTCACGTTTCTATTATTCAAAAATATATTGAATAAATCTATTGCACATCTTTAACCTGAAGAAAGTATTGTATTTATTATTAATTGAGTGCTTACAAGAATTGTGTTGTGTACCATTGGTTTTAGCCTTTTTCAAGAATAACCTAGGTCGTATGATGTCTGGGTCCTTCTTTGTTTCTGTTCGTGTGTGTATGTGTGCGTTCATATGGGTGAAAATGCGTTTGCGTATGTGTATGCATATACTATGTATTTTTATGTCGGATAGACGAAAAGAAAAAAAGCCAGAAAGAGTGTGTATGAGACCATGCTTGAGTGTTTGTGGTTGGGCTTGTGTGTGCCTGTGAGTGTGAAGAAGCATGGGCTGCGTGGGTGCGCTTGTGAGTTTTTGTGTTTGTGTTTGTGTGTGCGTTCATGAACGAGTTGCGTGAGAGTAATTTTTTTCATGTGAGCCTTCGTGTGTGTGAGTATGTGGGTGTGTTTGTGTGTGTACGAGGGTGAGAAAGCGAGGGAGCAGGTGGGACAGGGAGTCCGGGAGGTTTGGAGGCTTAGAAGCTGCGGGAGCGAGTGAGGGGGAGGGACAGAAAGGGAGGGAGGAAAGGTGGGAGAGTGGGATGAGAAGTTACAGGAAGTGAAGGAGTGAAGTAGGGAGAGAGAGAGGAAGGGAGGAAGGGAGTCAGGAGAGCAAAAAGAGAAGGAGACAGAATTGAAGGAATGGAGAAAGAGGTGGAGCGAGGGATGAAGACAGGAAGCGACAGAGAGGAAGGTAGAATAAATCGGAGGGAGAGAGCAACGGAACAGGGAGGGAGGAAGGGACTGAGGATTCGAGGGATTGCAAGATGATGGTAGTGAGAGAGGAAGGAGGACAGGATGTAGACATAAACCAAATTGGAAGAATCAGCGAGGAAAAAATGAAGGCAAGAAGTCAGGAAGCAACAGAGTGAGAAAACGCGGGAGTGTAGGTAAGGAAGGGTGAAAACGAGGGAGGAGGGAGCGAGAGAAGAAGATAGAGTGCGAGGAAAGCAGAACGTGGAGCGAAGCGCAAAAAGCGAAACAAGAAAGGAGAAAGATACAGAGAGAGAGACATAATGAGAAAGATAGAGAGATAGAAAGAGAGGAAAGGAGAGAGAGACTGAGATTGAGTGCGCTTGGGCACGAGGGAGGGAGGAAGCGAGGGAGCAAGAAATGTTAGGCAGACAAGAGATGGGTACAGGAAGAAAGTCATACATGGAGAGAGACACTGTAACGATAGTGGATTGGAAAGGATGAGGGACAGAGGGACTGGACTGTGTAGGGAGATACATTTTTTTACTTGAATAAAACCTAATAGGAAAATCTTTTGTTTTCCGTGTCTGATGACCGGATAATAGTTAGAGAACCAGTGAAAGTAAATAAGAGACGTTCGTAAACTTGGTAAAGCAGAACTTTTTGGTTGGACCTTGTGTTCGTCTCGTTCTTGCAGCATATGCAGTTTGTTGTGAAGATTGTGATCTGGTAGTGTCTGGCTCATCTGGGCGGAAACTGAGAGGGATTGTCGAAGACACAAAGTAGGTGGAAAGAGAGAAGGTTTGCAGGGGAAAACAAAGTAGAATAAAGGGCTCGACAGATTGGCTCTGTCTTATCCTCTTGCAAGACCTTTTGTCGTTCGCTCTGGCGCCCATGCTCGGTGTATGTGTGGTCCTTTTTATTTGCAATTCTTTCTTTTTATCAAGCAAAAGAGAAAAAGAAAAGGACTGTATATATATATATATATATAATAAGTTATATATATATATAGATATATACACTTAAATACACATATGCATCATATTATATATATAAATATATATATCTATTTATAGAAAGAAATATCTATATATTCATATGAAATATATATGTATAAAGTTGAACATAAATATACATGTATATATATATGTATATTGATATATATGCAGTCTCTATGTATTTGTGTATATATATATATATCTAAATCTATATATATACAAACAAATATATATCAATATATGTATATACTTATATATTCATGGGCATATACTTAAATATGTATATATATGTCCAAATTTATGTATATACAAACAAATATATATCAATATATGTATATACTTATATATTTATGGGCATGTACTTAAATATGTATATGTATATTTACATATATTTTGATATATATACATATCTATATATATAAATCTAATTACATTTATACATGTATATATATCTATACATACATATGTATATACATGTATACATTTATAAATGTGTATGCACATTTATGTACATACATATGTACACATCAAAATATTTTCATGTGCACTTGTATAAATCTATAACAATCTATATTTATATATACATGTATATATATGCATACATGCACATATATATGTAAAAAGTATATATATATTTATAGATATACTTATAAATATGTTTATATGTATGAAGATATATATCTTTATATATAAATACATCTTTACATATACATAGACACATATATAGATATATAGTATCAAAAATGAAAATATATATATTTTTTGAATATATTCAAGTACGTGTGTGTTGATATACTGACATTTGAATTTATGTATACGAGTATACACATAAATGTATACAGGTATACATACATATACAAATATATACATATATATATATATATATATACATATATGAATGTATGTACATACACATATATATAGGTATATATATATATGTCTATATACATTTATATATATGTATATGTATGTATACATAAGATGCGTGAGAGAGGGAGGAAGGAAACGGGTGGGAAGCAGGGGGCAAGCGAAATAGGGAGGGCAGACATCAGGCAGGGAAAGATAGTAAGGAAGTAAGGGATCGAGGGAGCAAAGGACCGATGGAGACAGAATAGAGGGAATGATATATGTTGGGAGTGAGGGACAAGGACAAGAGTGAGGGAGCAAGATTTGAAAGGAGCGATGGGGCGGGGCAGCATACATATATGTAGGTGTATTTATATATATATACATATAAATATATTAATACATATATATAATATATATATATATATATATATATATATATATATATTTTTATATTTTTATATATATATATATATATATGTTTATATATTTGTATATATATGTATATATATATTGATATGAATACGTATTTATACTTCTGTATATATATATGTGTGTATGTAGCAAGTGATGGAAAGCATGAGGGAGGAAGGGAGGTTGGGAGGGCAGAATTGGAAATGAGAAAGAAAGGGCGACAGGTTGGGAAAGTGGAAGGTTGGGAAAGTGGAAGGGAAGAGAGTGTGGGAGGTAGTGAGGGAGAGAGCAGGGGAAGAAAATAGGCAGGTTGGCATGGTGGGGAGTAAGGAGGGAAAGAATGTGGCAGATTGGAAAGAAGACACCAAGGAAAAGAGCGAGGGATGCAGGGAGGAAGCAAAAGAGATGGAGGTATGGTGAGACATAGAGAGGGAGAAAAGGACGAGGGAGAGAGGAAAGAAGAATACGGGAGGACAGGAATGAGCAAGCGAAATAGGGAGCACAGTCCTCCGACAGGCAGGGAGACTGATATAGAGGAAGCAAGGGAGTGAGGGAGCGAGGGAGCGAGGGAGCGAAAGAGACAGTAATAGAGGGAAAGAGATGTGTTGGGAGAGAGGGAGATGGGAGGCCAGGGAGCGAGGTTGCGAAGGAGCAGGGGAGCAGGGCTATATATATATATACATGTATTTATATATATACATAAGTATATATATATAGAAATATATAAATATGTTTATATATATATATATACATATATATATATATATTGATATATTTGTATATATACATACATTTATGTATATATATATATATATATGTATATATATGTATGTATGCTTGTATATGTATACATAGATGTATGCCTCAAGTAATGGAACGAGTTAGTGTGAGGTTGGCATGGCAGAAGGCTTGGACACAGAAAAAATTCAGGACAGGGAGGGAGAGTGGAAGGTTGAGGAAGGTGAATGGGAGAGAGGGTGGGAGGCAGTGAGGAAGCAAAGGGAGGGAGAACAGAGGGAGATTGGCACGTAGAGAGGTCAGGAACAAGAAAAGGTGGCAGAATGGAAAGAAGGAAGGGAACAAGGAAGCGATGGATTGAAGGGAGAACGCAAGAGAGAGGGAAGTAGGGAGGGATGAAGAGAGGGAACAAAGGATGAGGGAGAAAGGAAAGAAGGAAATGGAAGGAAAGGAGGGAACGAGCAGAAAAAGGAGGGCAGACATCAGGCAGGGAGGGAGCAAGAGAGTGAGGAAGCGAGGGAGGGATGAAGGCAGAGGGAGAGAGAAAAGGATAGGTTTGAAGCGAGGGAGAAGAAACAGAGCGAGAGAGAAAGGTTGCGAAGGAGCGAGGTCGCGGAGCAGTACGTGAGGGAGAGTTGGAGGCAGAGAGAGAGAGAGTGACAGAGGCAGAAAGTGAGCGAGGGAGCGAAATAGTGAAAGTGTGAACGGGAGAGGGAGAGACAAAGAAACAAACTGAGAGAGAGAGAGCGAGAGAAGGATGAGAAAAACGAGAGGAGGTTATGTAATAAGTCTTGCCACGAGGACACGGAATCTGCGTTGTCAAAGACGGTCTTTGAAGATTTTGCCGATGATGTGCGATTTTATTGGACAAGTGGCTGATCAGTTTGAACAATAATGGGCTTTTAGACCACGAGTGTATTTTCAGTACTGTGTGTGTAAGAATGTATTGCAAATGAGACAAATTGACCTGTTCTGCACATGAGACAAAAAAACCTGGAAAGAAGAACGAATTGGTTTGTTGTGTTGGTTAGCACTTCGTAAACACATATTTGCAGATATCTACCCCATGTTAATAGACATACTCTCAGTGCCCTTTGTGCGAATAACTATTCATGAATAAGCCAGTCTTTTATGTATTGTGCGAGAGACACAGTTGTAGTCTACTTGTGCTTGTATGTACAGTTGCATATCATTTTGGAGGTGTAACAGAATCCGTGTTCTGGAATATCACTTTCCGACAGGCCCGATACAAACAGTCTTTGAATGGGAATGCCACACTTAAACAGCCCTACTCATCAACTTGTTTGCGTTATATTTCGATTTGCCACATCGAACTGGTGCATGTACATATAAATACCGCTGCTTGCAAACTGCAAAATTCAAAAGAAACCACAACCCATCCTGCATTCTTCAGCCACCTGCTCTGCAGTCTTCGGTCGTCTTCAGCCACACACAATGCAGTCTTGTGTCGCTTTTTAGAAACCTTCTGATGGTCCCTGGCAACCTCCTTCAATGCCATGAATCCCTCTAGCGATGTGCGGACTCTTTCGGATGGCTCTCTTTGCAATTAAGAATTTGGTTTCATTTGGCGTTTTGGCAGGCTTTGCAATTGGTTTGCGAAGAATTCTGAAGAAGAATGCCAGCTTCAGAATATGCCCGCGCTTACCAAGTTTCATGGAGCGGTGCTTGAGATCTGCTGGAAAAGAAGCATAAGTGCCATGGTAGCGACCATACGCCATGCGCT
>Ga0335398_10010919_pt1 | contig 10273 bp, 8 predicted proteins | sample BON03_FD_205742 | JGI IMG/M metagenome (GOLD analysis project Ga0335398, IMG submission 205742) | Freshwater microbial communities from Lake Bonney liftoff mats and glacier meltwater in Antarctica - BON-03 (spades assembly) (version 2) | ecosystem: Environmental > Aquatic > Freshwater > Ice >... | reverse complement strand
CTCTACTCTCAAATCTATTTATCGCAAAATTTTCTTGAAGTGTTAGTTCACCGAAGTATTAGTTAGCCAAAGAATGAGTCAGCCCCTTGAGCCACTACACCGTGACTTTTTTTCTTTTCGTTTCACGCCACCCTCGATTTTCCCGCACGTAGATTGCCGCACAATGCACCTACTTTGTTCGGGTGTCTGTGTCTGTGTCTATGTGTGATGTGTGCGTGTGCGTGTGCGTGTGTGTGTGCCATGTGCGCCATAAACTATTTTTATATTATATAGATATAAAAACATATGTACATCGATAGACAGATACAATATCTACTACTATGTGTGTCTCTCTTCCCCACGGCACTCATTCAATCTGTGGTGCGGTGAGGTGTGAGGACATTGCAACACACTGCCACACACTGCAACACACTGCAACGCGCTGCAACGCACTGCAACGCACTGCAACACACTGCAACACTAAAGGGTGGTCACAGTTGGGACTTGATAGTCTGAAAATGCATCCCGGCGCACCAATCTTTTCACTCTGAACCACACAAGCGGGTCCCCGAACTTGATAGGTAGCAACGGTCTGAGAGAGTTTCTGGGGACCTGTGCACAGTGGCTCAGGGTCAAGATCATTTGTCATTTTCAACATCCATAATTTGCCGAAACAATCAACGTAAGAACAACCCATATAGGTTGCCAGTGGGATTCATCTTGCGCGGAAAGGGTACAGATGCTCGCTGCAAACAATTCAGGTTCTATGCGGTTGCCACGTGAAACTTTGAATCAAAAGTTCACCGTCAACAAATACCCCGGGCCATTAAGGGTTAGAGCGTCACCAAGCATTTGTGCGTACACCATGCCCGGTTTTCAATATTCATGAGTAGGGGTTATCGACAATGAGATTCATTTATTCATGGGAACCCGCCAGCCAAGTTCAGCAACAGCGACATTTCTTCTGCCCTCGGCGCTGTTGCAACCGTTTCGGGCGGTGCAGCAGCATACCCATCCACAATTGCCGGTCTAGAGGTCACGACTTGCATGTCAACTTGCATGTCCATTTGCATGTCTGCTGCTGCCTCTGAGGGTGGTGGCCGGCACTTCGGGCAGCGCCAGTCGACCAGCAAGTCCGCCTCCTTTTCGAGCACACCAACACATTGGCCGTGAAACCAGCCCTCGCACGACTCGCACTCGATCATCCACTCGCCTTCCTGGTATCTGTTGCTCAAGAGTGTCAGTGTTTTGTCCCAATGTCGCAGTGGCAGCGAGAGCAGCTCAATAAACAACAAAATGGAGCAGGCACTCAAAGACACACACAAAGGGGCAAACAAAAAGTACAGGCGCTGGCAGATGCAGTAGAGCGTGTCGTCATCATCATCTTCCTGCGGCGCATGTTCGTTACAAAAGACTAGCCGCTCCACCTCTTTGGCTCTCTCGTCTTTAGTCTTGCCTCCTTTCTTGTCGCGCCGCTTTCGATTGCCATCGGCAGGAGCACCCTCATGTGCGGCTTGCTCTAGGTTGGCCGAGGTATCCAAGAAGAGATACCAGCCATGTTCCAACCCGCAGACAGGATGCGCCACGCGTTTGCAGCTTTTTTCTTGGCACCTGACAGTGACACCGCCTGGCTTGCGGTTGGGGCACAGACAACAGCCTGTTGCCGAGCTCCCTCCCGATGAACGCCGTCCTTCCTTTGTATTCTTGCTGTCTTTGAGGAGGAACCCATTCACTGTCTTGAAGGACTCGGCCACGACAACACGTTGAACGTTTCTTCGTACAGAGCCTGGGCTGACCTTGCTATCCGCCAACGCACTTTCGCTAGCAGCAGCTGCACCACCTGCTGCAGACTCTGTTGCTGTTGCTGCTGCTGATGTACGTTTGGCAGCAGAAACATCCTCAAATTCAACACCAGAGCCCTTGGGCGCCCAGAGGGCGCACGATACGTGTGCCCATCCTCCACATGTGGCAGGACTCATGGCCCCGCCGGCTAGTCCGCACAGCACACACCCAGCATCCCGCAAATTCACAGCATATTCGCAAGGACGGCACAGAAAAGGCGTCGGGCCAGAAGTAGATCCCACGCGTTGTGTCGACCCGCAATAGCAGCCAGCATGCACACGCACACCACACTCAAGGCACAGGAGAAGTTCGCCCTGCTCACTCGCTGCTGCATCGGCAGCAGCATCTGGCAGCTCCTCCAAGTCCTCAAAGCACACCTGGCACAGCGCGGCTGTGTCTGGCGCCCGGGCGAGGCACGGGTTGGGTGCACAGGGAATAACCGCCACCGAGGCCGGCGGCGGCGTGCGCAGCGCCTGAATCACGCCGCCGTCATGTGACCGCTCCAAGAAAATTATGCACCCCGACGACGGATCTATAGTCTGAAGCCAACCCTCTGGCAATTTCAAAGTAACCGGCCCATCACGCGTCCACGCATCAGACCCCTGCACAGTTCTCCCCTTGCGTCGGCACGGAGCGCAGAGGTATGCATTGGCAGCACAAGAGATGCGGGGGTCGGAAGGATGCAGGCCTACACACGCTGGGTGTAGTTGCTTGTGGCAGCCAACACATTGCAACGTGAAGCCGCTGCCTTGTATGCTCGAGCCACATACACAGCCCTGCGCCTCCAAAACCTGTACCGCCATCTTGATTGCACCTAGAATTGGGCTGCCAAGCTCGATCCGCAGCGCTGCGGCTTCTGAGTGCAGTGATACGAGCTGCTCGCGCTGTGAAAGATCGAGGACAGAAAGAAGGAAGACAGAAGAGGGAAGAAAACAATAGCACATGATACAGTTGAAGAATAATCAGCAAATTTGATTACGGGACACCAGGCACACACGAAGTCAAGGGGAAAAAAATACACTGACACAGCCACAATGGAATTCGGAGAATATTACCTGCGCACCATATGTGCTGGTACCTGCGGCCAGCAACTGCCCCACCTTGACTCCCCATAGCCACACGTGTATCATGTGCGCTTCCTCCCCAAGCACAACCCCCATTTCCTCTCCACGCTGCAACGCTGCTGATAGCAATGTGCCGTGTCGAATATTCTGAAAATAGCTGGGAATCTCGGGATCCAGCTGGGACAACTGGTATGCTTCGATGGGAGAACCAACAGCTGATAACAGCGCCCGAGTGTCTTGACACCACTGCATGTACTCTGCGAGACGGGAGCGCAGCGTAACTGCCTCCTCCACCTGCACACGCAACTTTGCCTCCTCTTCCAGCAGCTCTTGCACTTGCAGGACAGTAACAGACGTAGCACTACGTACACCCCCCGCGCCAGCGCTCCCTCCGTCACTTTTGCGCATCTTCTTTGACTCCCGCTCTCTATCTCTCTTGCTCATATTCCTTTTGCTTCCGACGCCGGGCTGGAGCTCCAGCTCATCCTGTTCTCCTTTCCCCATTGCTTCTTCTGCCACAGCTGCTGCCACTGCCTTTGCTATCGCAGCCGCCGTGTCAGCAAAAGACACTGCAGCTGCCATCGCAGCGTTTACTGTTGCTATTGAGGCTCCTTCCATCGCCGCTGCCCTCACCGCAGCCTCGACCCCCGACATTATCTCCTCAAGCCCACTCGCCGTGTTCTCCGGAGCTGCCGACGCAGAGTGAGGAGGAGCAAGCGCAAGCGGCGCTGCACGCATTACCTTGCGTTTCCAGAGTTGTCCCGTCTCAATACGGCGGCGAAGCGCTTCGCCCACTTCTATATACACCCCAATCGACTGGTAGTCATCCTGTAGTTGTTCTAGATCTTTGAGCATCGGCCTACTGCTGTGGCCTTTTTCAATCTGTTCTTTGCCAGCACCCGCCACTGCAACATCGCCCTCCGAGAGCGAAAGAGTGACACGATCACTCCACTCGTCGCACTGTTTGAGCATCTTGCGAATATCTTGCTCTTCTTCCAGCTCCACAATAAGTCCATCGTGCGCATTTGTCTTATCCTTTACAATGTCTTCCAGGAGCGATCTAAGTACTGCCACACTAGTACCGCGCCCGCGTGCCTTTTGCACACGAGACCGAGTCGTCTCCGCCACGACCATCGCCCGGCGCACTGTGTCAACTTCTGGGCTCTGCAGCTTCTTGTCGTCTGCATCCTTCACGAGCTCCACCGCGCGTGCCAGGGCACAGCAACCAGGAATGTCGGGAAGAGAGAAAATCCATGCTCGAAGATCGGACTCATATGCAAGTTTTCGGAGCTCGGGGATTTGCACACGCAAAAGCCTTCCATCTACCAGCAGTTGCCGCAAGAAAGCATCATCTAGCTTCCGGAGCTCTACACACCAACGAACATGATCAGGAAGGACCTCGCGGATGCGCTCACGCCAAGCCATCACAGAGGCCATCAGAGCCTCGAGCGTCTCAAGCTCATCTGGCACTGCCTTGAGCTCACTGGCCTCTTCGATCAGTTTCTGAATATCTGCGATTGAGGTCGAGGGCTCCGTGTTGGTTTCTTTAGCTGCAGCACGCCCCTTGGGTTCTGACTTCTTCACCGCCGCCATGATTGCTTTTGACTGTGTCACCCACGAGTTTCCCTGCTTGAGTACATTCTTAAGCTCCTCTTGTCGTTGCCACACAAACGTGAGGGCCCTAGGAAACGCTTCTGCCTCTGCTACTAGTCGCTGTACTGCACGCACATGCGGGGGTTTGTCTCCTCGGGCTGAAGCCCCCAAAAAATGGTCGACCTGGCAAGTCCAGATCGCTGGACGCTCTGCACGCTGGCGCACATCAGAGACAAGCTGTGTAATCTCGTCGTCAGAAAAACGGCCCTCCAGCGTCTTGGAGGTGACAGGACACGAGCACATGCGGTGTGCATGTGCCACACATGATACGCGCTTGTCGCTGCAGGAGCAGCGGACGAGGAAGAGGAAGGTGGAACCAAGGCAGATGCAGCACTCGTCCTGACCCTGGCTCTCGCGCTGCCGTCGAATATCTTGCATGCTCATATTACTGCTCTTCATCCTCCCAGCACAGAGTCGTTTTCCATCCAACATTGTATTGGCTTGTTCATTTTCCGCATTTGCTGACAACATATTTGTGAGAATACCTGCAGTTGTTTCGAGGCGGCGCCGCGCAGTCAGCCCCTTAGCAATCAGCGCCTGCACTCCCTGCTGCTCTAGTGCAAAGTACCTTTCGAGATCGCTTAAGAGCCACATTGCTGTCTCAACAGTATCACTATTTTGTGCGAGACTGACTAAGAGACCTGGGTGTGAAAAGACCTGTGCACGCCCCAACTGACGATACCAGCGGTCGCTCATCAGACCCCATGGGATCCAGTCGGTGAGCGCAAAGTTGCAACTTTCGGCAACATTATAGCCCATGTTAAAACCCCCATGATACGCTCGGGGAAACGTGACCATAAACTCGCCTGCGCCCTGGCGCGCACGGCACACATGCACGCCCTTATCCTTGAGCACTGACGGCGCAATCATGGTGACAAGCTGGAACAGCACATCGGGCTGCAACTCAAAAAGCTGCGGTGCATACTCGCGTATTGTGGCCTCGAATAAGTCAGCTTGGTCGCCAGACACCCCGTACCACTGCTTCGGCTCACCCTCCCACAGGTAGTTGATAGAGTACAAAAAATGATCTTCATTGTGCCAGCAGAATGACGAGAAACACATGCCCATGTACAGCCAGGGCGAAATAATTCCCGGGATGTCTTCTTTCACGAAACGCAGTAGAGTGCACTCGTTGAGATTGTTGAGATTCCAGCCCGACCGGCAGTAGGTGGAGGTAGTTTTGCTGTCGAGGGGGTTGAGAGCATTCCCGTGTGTCGGGAACCCACTACCGTGCTGGGTGGTGTGGAGTTCTGAGCCATATTCTACTTCAACCCGTGTCTCTGGAGTGCTGACGATGCGCCAGTACTCCTCCTCAACATCATCTTCCGAAGTTTTTTTGAGAGTGCGTTCAAAATGAGCTTCCTTCCACTCATTGGCCATTTTCCGAAATCCTTGCAGCGTGTACGTGTTACCATCATGGTATCCAAACCTATACTCATCATCGTCCTTCTCCTCCACACCACCTTCTTCTTTGGTGGAACCAGCCTCCTCATCCACATCTCGTGCCCTACCACCACCCATCTTCCCCCCTCCAATTTTCCCCGCTCTTGCACCCCCTCCCCTTGTCCCTTTACCATTCTGCTGCCCCTCCACCGCCCCACCTGCTGCACCTTCATTCGCAACTATCACCTCTCCATACGTTTTCATTTTCTCCTCCGACTTAACTTCTGAATGCTCTACGACTTTCTCCACCTTCATCGTCGCCAAACCATCAACACAGGCATCACCCCCCTCCCCATCACCCTCTCCTGCCACCACAGACGCAGCAACGGCCTTGCGTTTCTTTCTCTTTCTCCCCACCCCCACACTCCCACATCTATTACTACTACAGATCTCCCCGTTGCCACTTGCAACCACCCCGTCACCTTGACTTGGATCATCTGTCTCCCTCTTGACGGGCATGACAATGGATTTTACAGCATCACCCACTTCATCGCCTGCATCCAAGCACGTATCCAGAGACGCAAGTGCCCCTTGCCCCCCAAGAGAATCAAGCATAGGCAGGTCGCCTTCATCCATATCTTCATCCCTGATGTCTCCGCCATCCCCCCCACACCTCAACTTGATACTTTCGGGCATTTCCCAGTGGGTTTCGCCGTCAGCATCGTACACAACCATACATCCTCTTTGATCACACGTTTGCACGACAATACCCTTGTAGCTCACACCATCGCCATCCCAAAACACGCTCACCTTGCTTCCCACCACTATCGCCCCTGCCTCTGTCTGGAACGCGACGGATTCCTCTTCCGCCCCCCCTTCGTCTTTCGGCCGTCTCCTTGTGTGACGGGCATCGTTTTCTGCGGCGAGCAGCGCCGCGCGTTCTTCTTTTTTCCGTTTCTTCTCTTCTTTCTCCTCACGTGCACGCTCCTCCCGCTCCCGTCTTTCTGCCGTCTCCTCGTCGTCCTCTTCTTCGTCCTCTGCCTTGACGCGATACTCGCCAGTGCTTTCCTTCCATTCCTCGTACGGCAACAGAATTTTGATGTATTGGGTGCGCACAGCTGTGGCACGCATTGTGTTAGCAGGGGTGGCAAAATGAGCGCACACAATGGCTGGGCGCGAGTCGGAGAGGGTGCAGCCAGTGAGCACTGTCGCGCGCCACGTGGTCCCGACCAAACAAAATAAGGGAACAATCCACAGGTCGATTTTTCCGCATGATGTAACAGGGCGGAAAACGCAGAACAATCGACTGGATTGTCGCTAATCGACTTTTCCCGTTCCGGATCGGGGAAGCTGGTATGGACCTGCAACGACACAAACAAACGAAAAAAGAAAAGCCGAAAGCCGAGCTACCTGAGCCGTGGCTGGATTCCATATCCATGGCACGCGCCACCTCGGACCACATTTTCTTTTCGACAACTGTTGTCATGCCTCCGCGAAGCCTCACTTCGTGGTAGAGTCTGTCGTGCGTATTCCAGCGGGCGGAGTTAGAGGAGGAGGCAAGGCAGGGGGGCTCTATGTAACTCGGAGAAAGTAGGTGTTGGGAGGGGGAGCATTGATGCCAGATGACCTGCAGACGTCGAGTGGGGCCTGTGCGATGATCGGGAGTTTTTCTAGCTCCTGCCCACGTTTGGACCAGAAGCGGCATAGGTTTTCGACGAAGATGAGACGCTGTCTGGCCTGCCCGTCGAGATAGTTGACTTGCTGCACGCGCGTTCGCACAGTAAAAATTTTGCGGTCGATCATAAAGGGTGGCTTCCACGTCGGCGGCGGCACGATTTTACAGATGCCAAAGGGGCGCACCTGGGTTGAGAGTAAAAAAAGATGAGAGGCATGTGGCAGGTTGCTGCAACTGATGCTGCTGCTACTATTTGGCAGACCTGCTCACTGATGGACTCGATGTACTTTCCCGGGTTGGTAAACTCCTTGGCTGTGGGGTGGAAGACGGGGCACTCTGGCACGTCATACAGTTTTTTGTAGTCCACTTTCGGCTCCTGCGCCCCGCCAGCCGCGTCTTCCTCCGCCGCATCGTCTGCATCCTTCTTTTTTCCCCGCTCGCGCGGCAGCACCTTTCCCACACCTGCGCCTCCGTCTGTGCCCGCCGCCTGCTTGCCCTTCGCCGGACTTTCTCCAGCCATTGCTGCTTGCGGCAGAGTGCAAACGTCTGCAAACGTCACGAGACCAAGCCACGCGACTCGGATCGACAACCAGCAGCGCCGCAGGCCCGTGAAATGGCAATGATGGGCCGACGCGCCCCCGGCAGAGTGGATTGGGGGCGAGGTGCACTCGGACGGCCCGCCTCCTCAGGCTCCTGCAAGCTTTCGGGACGATGTCGTCAAAGGATCATGTCCCCTTTCTTTTTTGTGCACAGGTGTCTTCGCGCGAAAGGAGATCGAGAGGTGAGATGGCAGATGCTGCGGGCATCCTGGCAAAGCTGCGGGATGCGTACAAGAACAAGGACATGTCAGCGGGCAAAACGCTGCTCGCTCAGATCAAGGTCTCCTTTCCAGCGCTGCTGTCCGTATCATGTTTGTCGCCACTTTTGAACCTGGTTTGAGACGCCACCACATGCCGACATCACACTGCCACCTGGGTGCAGTGTCATGTCGTGTTCAGGCATGTACAGCGCACAATCTATGCGTATGTTGCTAGCGCCTGGGTCGGATTCCCTTCGAATTTTGCAGCATCGGCACATTCTGGGAAGAACAGAGCCTGCTGGCGCTCAGCAAACATGCTGTTTGTCGCTCCCGCCTATGCGCATCTTGTTCACTGTCCACCCCTGCTGTGCGTGCTTCTCTGCAGATGGCCATGATGAGCTTCAAATCCATGCCGGGCACCAAGGTTGCGAGCGAATCCGATGTCAGCGAGCTGCTCATTGCGCGGGAAGCGTATGAGTTGGGATGTCTGATCAGCATAGGGCTGGAGGAAATCGAGGGGTTCGAGAGGCACTTTGCGCTTGTAAAAAGTTGCTATACAGACTACGCAGCCGTGCTGCCGGCATCAGAAAACCAGCAACAACTGCAAGGCCTGAACTTGCTAGGGCTGCTAGCCCAGAGCAAGATCGCTGAGTTCCACACTGGTCTCACCCGCCCTCACCACTCCCTTCGCCCCGTCTTTGCCCGCTGTCTCGTTGACTTGTGTGATGCAGCACTTGTGCCAAGTGCTGCGTATGAATGGTCTTGTCATCTGTCACTCACTCCCTCCCTTTCTGTCTTTGTGTCTCTGCCATTCTGTACTCCGCCTCCTCCTCTCTACTCACATCCCTGGTCAGAGCTGGAGCTGATCCCGGTGGACTTGCGCGAGAACCAATACATTAAGTTTCCCATTCAGCTCGAGCAGTATCTCATGGAGGGCACTTACCGGAAGGTCGAAGAGGTAAAAACAAATGTTTACATGAATCCCCTCATCCCACGAAAACACAAAAACAGAGAGAGACAAGAAAAAAAGAGAGACAAGGACAGATCCAAAAACTGGCGAGCAAATGGGAGAAATGGCGCGCGGCCGCTGCACGCAACTTGAAGTTCCGCAACTTGAAGTTCAGTCCCTCGGAAACCCCTTTTCCCTGGGCGCGCGGCGGCGGAGCCCGAAGCTACCGCGCGCCCTCTGGACTGACCATTAACCTGAGGTTTTGTTTTACACAAAGTTGTGTAGACAAGGTTGTGTATTGAAGTTGTATATTAGACAAAGTTTATTAGGAGGTCGTTCCTTAGAGGTTGTGTATTATACTAATACACTGCGCGCCCCGGGGGTTATCGATTTGGAGATTCACCTGACAACCTGGATTGATTTCTACAGGCACAAAAGGGAGTGCCTGCTCCGTCGTACTCGTATTTTGTCAGCAAGCTGTCGGGCACCGTGCGCGACTCTATTGCCGACAGCTCCGAGGCTGCATACGAGTCGTTGCCCCTCGCCGACGCGCTCAAGATGCTGAGGTATGTGTGTCATGGAAGTGTGCGGGCGCGCGGCGGCGCAGGGCTCTCCGATTGCCCTACGCTGCCGTGCATGTTCCTTGGTCACCTCCGGCGAATCTCAGTGTCGATTACCTCGGGGCGCGTGTCGGTGGAAGCCGCCGCGCGCCCCCACTCGAAGAGGACCATTGACCTGATGTCAAAGTGTAAAGATTTTGAGTCGGACATAGGTCGCAAATAGGACGAAAATGGGGAAGTGTGACATAAAAAATATCGAGAACACCTTGTATAAAGGGTAGCTACCCTCATAGACACCTACCTATATTATTGATATTGTTAATATACGTCGATGTGGGTTGCTCATTTGGGCCTTTGCTCTTGTTTTGG